>PVBE010848110.1_pt1 | contig 11504 bp, 8 predicted proteins | sample 1631181 | NCBI WGS metagenome assembly PVBE01 (sample SAMN08397723, study PRJNA350692) | Marine metagenome, whole genome shotgun sequencing project. | isolation source: water | place: Pacific Ocean | collected 2012-04 | reverse complement strand
CGTTCAAAAACTTCCCTCCGTACATCCCAAACCCGGCGGCGGCCAAACTTGTCGGACTCATCGGCATGCCGAAACCGGCGCCGTGTTCGCTCGAGCTCGCGTCGCCGTACCCTCTTCCACCCGTGTTCACCGGCGGTACCGCCGGTGCGGCGTATCCACCGCCCGCGTGCGCGTTACCATACGCTCCGGAACTCGCATTCGGCACCTGCGGAACCGCACCACCGCCGTGCGGCGCGCCCGCGCGCGGATCGCCGTACGGCGTCGGCGTCTGTCCCCATCCGCCCGCGCTCTGCGGAGGCGCCTGTTGCCATCCACCGCCCCCCTGTCGACACCACACGCGCGCGTCGCGATGCACCGTCAGTCTTTCCATCTTTCCCACGCGTCGCGCGCGTCCTCACCCCGTCACGAACGTCGCGCGCGCGTCGAACGCGTCGACGCGCGCGCACACCGTTGATGCGAACGATGCGCATCCATCGAACGCGTCCCTCTCCGCGCGTCTCGCGCGTCTCGCGCGCCGTCGTCCTCGCGCACCTGTTGCGGAGGCGCCTGTTGCCATCCACCACCGCCTCCACCGGGAGGTTGCATCGCGCGCGTCGTCCGTGTGACGCGCGACGGTCGCGCGTCGGATCCTTCCTCTTCGCGCGAGAGTATACACGTTTCTACATCGTCTAAAAAGTATTAGAATAGGAGGGTTTAGAACACATATCGGTCAGCACGCACACACGCGCACGAACCCCTCGCCCGCGCGCGGCCGTCCGATCCCCCGCACACCGCGCCGCGCGTCCGCGCGTCCCACCGACGGACGCGGCGAATACATTCGCACCCGTCCGCCCGCGCCTCTCGCGCGCACACCGCGCGCGGTCTCCTCGATCCATTCATTCATTCATTCATGTGGACCACCGCGGCGCGTCGCCTCGCGCGCGAATCGAGACGACGCGCACCGCGCACCTCCGCGGTGCGATCGCGCGCGTTCGCGTCCACCGACGCGCGCGTCGGGTCGAGTGAAATTTTATCCACCCCTCGACCGTCCGCGGAGCGCCCGTCGGTGGACGCGGACGAAGCCTTGGACCGCGGACGACGATTTTATCGCGACTGCTGTCGAGAGATTCCCTGGGTGATGGAGAATTACGCGCTCGAGGAGGTGACGACGACGCGAGAGGTTCGTGCGGCGTTAAAGGCGATGATTCGCGAGCGAGGAGAGGAGATAAAGCAAAGGTTACCGATGAGTGAATGGGCGGGGGCGTTGGATCAGGCGTTGATGCGTGGACGAGAGGAATTGATCGCGCTCGAGGCGCATCACTACAATCGGCATCACTTGATCACGAACTTCGTCAACGCGCGGTGCGTGGAGGCGACGGGGAAGGAGAGGGCGACGACGACGAAGAGCGCGTTTGTGAAGGATTTCTTATCGAACGGTCGACGCGAGATGCACTGAGTTTGTAATGTACACTATTGAAAATTGAACGAACGCGCCGACCGCCGCGCGCGTTTAAATCGGCGGCGGCGACAGGTGGATGGATGTCTCACACCGTCGTCCCCTCGCGACACACTCGGACGCGCGGTGACGACCGCGAGACGATGTCGGAGATGGACGCGCTCGATGTGTTCTGCGCGCGCGTGGCGAACGACGAGGAACCGGCGTGGAGACTCGTCGTGAAGATGCTCAGACGAGCCGCCCGTCCCGAGGGCGCGGACGAGGACGCGTCCGCCGCCGTGCGAGGAATCGCGGCGTCGCTGATCCCGATCGCGGACGCGCTGAGCGAACGTCGTCGTGAGGCGACGGCGTTTCGAACGGCGAGCGCGCGCGCGATGAACGGGGCGACGGCGCTGGAAAAGGTGTCCCGCGTGGAGGCGAGCGCGGCGACGACGACGGCGAGAGGCGTGAGTTTCAACTCGCCTCGAGGGAAATTCGACGCGCACGTCATGCCGAACGATGATTTAGTGCTGGAGAACGCGAAGGGGGCGCAGATCGTCGTCGAGGCGAAGAGCGTGCGACGGGTGTTGGTGTTGGAGACGGGGGACGCGAATCGAACGAGTTTCGTCGTCGTCGGTTTACGAGGCGAGGGCGTCGAACACGGAAAGAGTCGATTGAAGACGCTTTGCGCGACGTTTCGGGCCAAGGATAAATTGGTGATGGAGGGTAACGGTGGTGGCGCGATGGACGACGCGGCGCGCGATGAGAACGAGCACGCGGCGTGGACGTTTTATCGAGCGCTGGAACGCGCGTACGGCGCCGCCGCGTGCGGGACGACGGATCCCGCGAGAGTGTTCGCGGGGTCCAAAGGATTGGGACACGTCCAGGCGACCAAAGGATTCAACTCTGGACATTTGTTTTTTCTCAAGGAGGGCGTGGCGTTCGGTCCAAGTCCCGCGCTGTACGTACACTTTGACGATTTAGAAGATTTGCGAGTGCTTCGCGCGGAAAATTCCGGTTCGAGCACGTTTGATTTGTCCATGACGCCCGAGAACGGAGCGGCGATCGAATTCTCCAACATCTCGCGCGAGGAGCTCGAGCATGTGAGCAGGTACCTGGCCAAGAAGTGCACGAGCGCGGACGACGCGCCGACGAACGCCGCCGCGAACGCCGGCGAAGCCGAGGACGACGAGGACGACAGCGACGAAGACGACGAAGATTTCATCGGACAAGAATCCGGATCTGAAGACGACGACGAGGAGGAGGACGACGACGAAGGCGACGACAACGACGACATGGAATACTCGTTCGACGATTCAGAGGAAGCCAGAGGCGACGCCCCTCGCGACGCCGCCGACTCTGACGAAGACGACTCTGACGAAGACGACTCCAATAAACGTCGCCGCGTCGACGCCTCCACCGATAACGCCGCGCCCGCGCCCGCGAACGAAGACGACGGTAGTGATTCAGACTCCGACGATAACGCCTTCCAAGTCGTCGCCAAGTGACGTCTCGAAACGTAATGCAAAACGAGACTCGAAAAAGCATCTGTTTGGTTCATCCCCGCGCTCGAATCCTCATCGTCCCGCGCGTCTCACCGCGTCATGCCCCCGAAACGCAAGGCGAAAGCCGACGCCGACGCGAAAGATGCGCCGGTGCGTCCATCAACGCGCGAACGCGACCGCGAACGCGCGAACGCGACCGGTGAACGCGACCGAACGTCGACTGACCTCGAGAATTCCAACGACGCCTTCGTCACCCTCGCGCAGGCGAAACGACCGAAACGAGGCGGTAAGGCGGCCGCCGACGGTGGCGATGGCGCGAAATCTAACGCCCAAGGGAAACCGACCGGGGACGGGGACGAGGAGTCGGCGCGAGAGGAGGAGATGGTCGACGGGGAGGATCTCGACCACAGACACCGGGACGACGACGAGGCGGTGGAGGCGCAACGCGACGCCGATCGAGCGCGCATGCTCGAGCTCCTGAAGACGTTCACGCCGTCGCAGATGGAACGGTACGAGTGTTACAGACGGTCAAATCTGAGTAAACCGATGCTGCGGAGGTTGTTCAAGGCGGCGACGGGGGTGACGCTCAACCCGAACGGTTTGATCATATTGGCGGGGATATCGAAAATGTTCGTGGGGGAGATGGTGGAGACGGCGAGGGACATCATGCGGTCGAAGGGGTTGAACGAGTACGAGGAGATTCGACCGGAACATCTCAGGGAGGCGGCGGCGGTGATCGACGCGAGGGATGGGTTGATGAGACGCAAGCGAAATAAAGTTTTATTCGCGCGAGGATACCATTGAGGCTTTGAGACGGAGGAGAACGCGTTCGCGGCGAGCGTTTCGGGCGGCGAACTCGGATTCGAGTGTTGTAATATTAATAATCAGCGATTTACTCCGCCGCCGGCGAAGGGAAACTTGTACACGGACCTTCGTCTGTTTGTAGAAGAGCGAGAGATTCACCCGTGGCCGATGACGACGCTCGGCTTCCAACGGTAGTTTTGCACGCGCGCACGCTCGATACCGCTCGTGTCTTCGCGACCGTATCGATCGATCGTGGAGGCGGTCTCGTCGTTCTTCCGCGCACGTCTCGTGTGTCGAACTTCGTACGTGCGCGCCGTCGGCCGCGGCGCCGCCTCGGCGGCGCGCGTCTTCTTATCCACGGCATCCTTGACCGCCGACGACGTCTTTCGCGCCATCGCCTGCACACCTCTACTCGCATCTTTCGCCCGATCGAACGTGGCTCGCTTCAACGCGTCGCCGCGCGTCGTGTTGAGCCCCATCGTCGCCAACGCGGCCACCGCCGTGCCGAGCGCGAAGGACGCCAATCCTCCCAATCCGCCGCCCCTCGCCTTCGACACCTTCCCGCGGTTCTCCGGCGATCCGTACGCGCTGTCTTCACTCATCCCACCGCCCGGCGAATCCATCATCCGATTCGATTTCACCTCACTCTCGAGAAACGCGCGCGTCTCGTACGAATTTTGATACATCGGCGTCTCCGGCTGCGAGTACGCGTTAAACTTATCAAACATCTTCGCACAATCCGCATCGCTCATCGAATCCTCATCCATCGCCGCTTTCACCGCACCCTTCTCTTTCCTCGCACCGAACGCGGCCGGCGCGAACGCGCGCTCCGCCTCGCGTCTCGCCGCGCGCAACGGACTCTCCGCCGCGCCGCCGACGCCCGCCGCGTCTTCCCCTCGGTCCCTCATCGTCATCTCTCGATCTCCCGGCATCTCCAAGAACGCCACGCAGGCGCGACACACTTCTCGCTCCTCGTTCACCCCCTCCAACGCTCGCACCGTCGCCGCGAACGCCTCTCGTCTCGCCTTTTCCAACTCTTCGCTCAGTCCTCGCAATTCCCCCCGTTCCTCCCGTTCGCTCGCCTCGAGCGCGCGCACCATGGCGTGTAATCGATGCGACATCGTCTCCACCGCGGCGTGCACGCGAGCGATGAGACGTAATTCGATGGAATCCGCGCTCTCGTCGCCCCCGCCGGACCACGCGCGCGCCTCGCACCGAGAGACGGCGTCGCGAAGATCGCTCGCGAGATGCCGCGCGCGTCTCGACGCCGCCTCGTGGGGGGTGATGACGTCGTGAAAGTGCGTCGAACGCGCGGGCTGGTGCGACATGGCGCGCGCGCGTGTTTTTATGCGCGCGTTTTCGCGAGCGTCGGGCGCGGAACGGGGTCGCGCGCGCGTGTGCGGGGATTAATGATGAGACGTGGGAAAGTGACCGTTTGATTCGTGAAAAATGCGCGCCGGCGTCCCCGCCCGAGCGCGAGAGGGCGCGGAGAGCGGTGCGGTGATCGATCGGACTCGGACGATCGAGGTGAGGGTGACCGTTGGATGATTTTTTACAACGCGCGCGTCGCGTAGAGCGAACGTCGCGGCTAGAGATTGACGAGGATGGGGTAGTCGCGTAAGAGCTCGGTTTGGGTGAGGACGTCGCCCTCCTCTTGGGGGGTCCAGAGCACCTCGACGGCTTGTAAAGCCTCGACGCGAACGGCGGCGAGACGCTTGAGGGCCGTCTTGAGATCGGTGGCGTCGGTGATGTCGGGCATTTTGAGACCGCCGTCGGCGGCGGCGAGGATGGTGACGAGGATGTAGTCGTTGGTGTCGGCGTCCGGGTCGACGCCGACGGCGGCGGATTTTTTACGCGCGTTGACGTTGACGAGCGTCTCTTGTTCAAACTTTCCACGCTCGTCGATGGAGAAATCGTTAAAGGTTTCTTCCGCCTGTTCGGGGCCTCGGCACACCTTGGACGCGGCGTATCCGTAGACGCAGTATTCCGGGTTGCGCAACAGGGCGAGCGCCGTCTCCTCGAGGACGTAGTGCAACCCCTCCGGCGACGACGTGTCCGCCTTATCCGCGATGCGTTCGAGATCTCTCTGCAACGAGCGCGCGGTGCCGAGCAACCCGACTTGAATCTTCACCACGCTGATGGAATCCCCGCCCGCGGTGAGTCCATCGCCGAATCCGCCGCCGCCCGTCAAGTTTTGCAACGCGTTGGACACGAACAACATCATCATCGCGAAAAAGATAAAGTTGAAAAACCCACCGCCGCCAAAGTACAACCCCGGCCCCATGCCGAACCCGTACCCGAACCCCGGTCCGACCATGAAGGAGGACGCGCGCGTGATCGGGGCACCGACGCTCGGCGCCGAGTACGAAGACGTCCCGAGCGACGACGCTCTCGGCGCGCGGAACGACGACATCGAGCTCGCCCTAAAGCTTCCACCGCCCATGCGTCCACCGCTTCTCGCCGCGAGCGCCGCGTCCGGCGTTCCGACCGTCGTCGCGAACGCCACCGCGAGCGCCAAGGCGGTGGTTCCGGCGGCGCGTCCCGCGCGCGCCCACCACGTCGCCGCGTCCTCGTCCTCGTCGCGCGCGTCGTCCCTCGCCGTCGCGCGCGTCCTCACGCGCGCCCCGCGCGAAGCGACCTTCGACGACGACGTCACCGTCATCGTCTCCGCGCGCGCGCGAACCGCGGAGACGACCCGCGTCGCGCGCGCGGGCGCTCGCGAACGTCGATGCAGATCGCGTCCGAATCCTTCCCCGCGCGCCCATCGCGCGCGCGTCGCCGTCGTCGTCGGCGTCACCGCCCCGATCGTCGTCATGTCGGACGACACGTATCGCGCGTTCGCTCGCGCGTTCGCTCGCGCGCGCGTCGACGTCGACGCGTCGTACAGTGTCGCGAGCCATTCGTCACCGCGCGTCCTCCACCATGCCCACGCGCGCGTTCGCCTCCGTCCTCGTCGCGCGGTACGCGAGGAGATGCGTCGTGAGGCGTTCGTCCACCCCTGGCGCGCGCGCGGCGAGCGGCGACGGCGCCGAGCGCGAGCGCGCGCGGGCGCGACGACCGACGACTAACCGCCGACCCGAGCGCGGATTCGGCGCCGAGCGTCATCGCACCGCGGGGCGCACGGATTCCAACCCGTACGAGCGCGCGATGAATCGTGGATTTACCTCTCGATCGAACGACCCGTTCGACGGTCGAGACGCGGAGGAGGAGGAGACGGAGCGCGTGAGTAAAATTCTGTCCCGACGCGGCGACTGCAGCAGACGCGAAGCCGAGCGTCTCATAGCGGACGGTCGCGTGCGGGTGAACGGGAAAGTGATCACGGAACAGGGACACAGAGCGTCTCCAACGACGTCCACGATCGAAATCACGGGTGAAGGCGCGAGATGGTTGCGATCAAAGTTGACGCTGGCGGTGCACAAACCGCCGGGGTTGGTGAGCAACCTGCCGACCGGGGACGAGGTCTCGGCGAGCGCGTGCGTGGAACCGAGAAACGCGTGGATGCGGGCGATGCGCGAGGTGCCGATGGATGATTTAAAGCGCGCGACGAGCGATCCGTCGAGGTTTAACGTGTGCGGACGATTGGATAAAGAGAGTCGAGGATTGTTGATGTTAACCGAGGATGGCGCGTTGGCGCGAAGCGTCATCGGCGGTAACGGCGTGACGAAGAGATACGTCGTCACGACGGACGCGGACGTGCGAGAATCGCACATGCGTTCGCTCAACGGTCGCGTGCAATTAGATGGGGTGGAACTGTTGCCTATGAACGTTCGGAGACTCGGTCGAGGGTCGCGAACGCTCGAGTTTAACCTTCGCGAGGGGAGGAATAGACAAATTAGACGCGTGTGCGAAAAATTCGGTCTTCGAGTGGTGGATCTGTTTCGCGTGCGAATCGGGGACATCGACATCGGGGATCTTCCGGAAGGGGCGTGGAGAATACTGAGCGACGATGAGGTGCGTTCGCTTCGCGCGCTCGAGTTCGAGTGAGAGGGACGCGGTCGGCGTAGGCGTCTCGAGAGCTTCTCGATGGTTTGTTGTATATATTAAAAGAAATGTGTCAATTCGTCTCGGTTCGTGTGCATCTAAGATACCAACTCGTTGAATTTCGACTTGTCTTTGGCGCCCTTCTTCTTCTTGGAAGATTGCGCCGCAGCCTTGGCGACGACGGCGGCGGAACCGGTGACCTTTTTCTTCTTTTTCGCCGCCGCGGCTTTGGCTAACTTGGCGCGAGCCGCCGCCGGATCGACGAGCTCGACGGGGGCGGAATCTTCCTCCTTCGCCGCGGGTTCTTCCGACTGGACCTCGCCTCTCGCCTTGGCCTCCGCCTCAGCCTTTTCGCGCGCCTCTCGAGCCGCCTTTTTCCGTCTTCTCGCCTCGGCTTTGGCGGGATCGCTCGACTCGTTTTCGATTTTATCATCCAAACCGAGCTCTTTCAGCGCCTTCTCGAACTCCTCCGCCTCCAAGCGCGCCTTTTCCTTCTTAGAGAGCACTTTTTCGCTCTCCTTCGCCTTCGGTTTCGCCCGCGCCTTGATCGCGACCGCCGCGTCTTCGTTCGTCTCCTCCTCCTCCTCCTCCTCCTCGCTCGGAAGTTCCGCCAACATGTCGTCGATCCCTTGACTCTGCAACACATTCTTCACCTCCGCCTCCACCCTCGCCTTCGCCTTGGCCTCATCTTCCTCCTTCTTCTTCCGTCTCGCCTCTTCCTCCTCCGCCTCGCGCTTCGCCGCCTCCTCCTCCGCGCTTCTCGCGTCGTCGACGAGCGGGTTTTCGCCGCGCGTCTCCTCCTCGTCGAAATCCGCCCACGACCCCATCGACGCCATCGGCGGTAATCCCGGCGCGGGGGTCTCCTCCACCGATCCTCTCTCCTCCTCTTCCGTCGTCGTCGTCGTCGTCCTCTTCGCCGCGTTCACCGAAACCGTCCCGTCGTCCCCGCGCGCCACCTCGGCCACGACGCGGTCGTCATCGCCCTCGTCGTCTCGCGTCTCCGTCGTCGTCTTCGCGTCTCGGTCGCGGTCGTGCTTCCCACCACCGACGAGATTCTTCAGGAATCCCAGCGCCCCCATCGTCGTCGTCGCGCGTCGTCGTCGTCTCCCGTCGTCGTCGTCGTCGACGCGACGGCGACGAGCCCTTCGACCTGACGCGCGCAGAGGTTTTGTTTTTGTATTGTACGGACGTATGGACGCATTCGAGGTGGTGTGAGAGGTATCTATGGATACTACGATGGAGGTGGTCGTGTGGTGTGGTGGACGGTGTTTTCGTGGGACTGTGTATGGGAGAGAACGATGCGTCTCGAGTATTTCATAGTCTCGAGGCTTTCGTGCGTGCACGCACATCACACGTGGGCGACGACGGGCGATGGGATCGACGTCGATCGGTGGTGATGACGACGACGACGACGACGAGGGGCCGTCGATGACCGATGGACGAGGACTCGGAGACGACGACGACGCGCCTCGGCGTCATCGTGGACGTCATCGTCACCATCGGGGAAATCATGGGAAATCGTCGGAAGACGTCGAGGCGGGACGGTCGAGGACGACGGTGAGCGCGGAGGAGGAGACGGATGATTTGAGCGTCGCCGAGCGATTGTGCGCGACGCAGTTGGGGGTGTCGTACGATAAGCGAGATCGGTCGTGGACGGAACACGGCGAGGCGTGTCTGTTGGCGACGGGACAGCTGTATCCGGCGTGCGCGGTGGCGATGGGGATGCGAACGGCGAATATATCGCTGTGTGGGTACATGGAACTCGTGCCGAACGTTGTCGGTGCGACGTATTTCGTCGGCGTCGCGGGTACGGTGGCGTCGTGCGTGTGGGGGACGCTTCGCGCGACGCGCGCCGAGCCGAATCGAGCGCTCAAGGCGGCGCGGTTCGCGGCGGGAATGACGCCGGCGGTGACGCTCGCGGGCACGTTCGTGTTTCCGAGGTGCATGTGGAACGTGCATCAGACGTGCGTGGTGTGGTGGGCGTGGAGCGCGCTGTTCGCGATGATTTTCGAGTGGGTGGTGGATTCAAAGTTTGTGGCGAGACGCGCGAGGCGCGGCGAGCGAGTGGTGACGAGCGACGTCGTCCTGCCGCAGTTGACGTACATCATCGGGTTCGCCATCACGCTCAAGTTTTATTTCACCAACTCCACCGATTTTTTTCGAGGGGAGATTCTGAGCGCGAATAGTTTTTCGTGGTGGTGTCTCAGCAAACACCGGGCGGGGACGTTCGCCGGGAGTTCTCAGGCGAGAACGTACACGTGGAGAGAACTGTTTCTCGTCGACGGGTTGTACGCCGCGCTCATGATGTGCGTGTATAGATTTAATCAGTACCACGGGTGTGGAGGGGTGTGGGGGACATTTTAAGGGCGAGTTTGTCGTCGTTGTAACAATCGTAGATGCGAGTCAACGCAAACCTCACTCCTCGTCGCATGTCGTTCGGCGATAGAAGATTCGACTCGTTCGCCGCGCGGTGGCGCGGAACCGCGCTCGCGAAATTTCTCGGCATCGGATACGTGCACGATGCGCGCGCCCTTCCGACGCGCACGACGACGCGTTGGCGCGAGAAGAGTCGAGCGCTTCGCCAACTGGTGAGACGGGAACGCGAGCAAAAAGTCAAAGAGGAACGACGTGCGTCGAGAGGATCGACGATGCGATTCGCGAATAAGAAAATCGTGGCTAGGTGATATTGTTACACTAATTCGTGGTCGTTTCGAGCGCTTTCATGGCTTCCTTGGCCGACGCGTACGTAGAGTCCCATTTTTCTTGAGCCTCGTTCGCTTCGGCGACGGCGGCGTTCGCGCGCGCAATCATCTCTTCGCGCTCAGCGCCTTCAACGAGCGCGGCGGAGTCTTGCAATTGTTTGGCGCGCGCGTGCGCCTCTTCAGCGACCTTGTAAGCCTTTCGAGCCGCCTTCAAGAGCTTTTGCGCGTGCTTTTCGGCGCGCGCGTGCTTCTTCGCCTTGACCGCCTCAGCCTGAAGACGCGCCTGTTCTTTTTCGGCCTCGATACGTCTAGATTCGGCTATTTCCGCATCTCGTCTTCGCTGTTCCTCTTCAGCCGCGAGACGTTGTCGTTCCTTTTCAGCCTCCATCAAGATTCGTCGGCGTTCTTCCTCCTCGGCGACGAGGCGGCGGCGCTCCGCTTCCTCGGCTTCCAGACGTTCTCGTTCGACGCGCTCGCGTTCGGCGTCTTCCGCTTGCTTTTTACGCAGGCGCTCTTCCTCGACCATGATGCGTTGGCGCTCCTCTTCGCGTTCTTTCTCCTCGGCGAGCCGTAACGCCTCCTCCGCCGCCTCGACGCGGCGCCGTTCCTCTTCTTCGACTCTGCGTCGCTCCTCTTCCAGACGCGCTCGTTCGATCACTTCGGTCTCCACCTCCTTGGCTTGGATTTCTTTCAGTCGTACCGAGTGTTCCGCTTGAACGCGAGCCAAAGCAGCCTTCGCTTCTTCAGCCTCTTCTTTCAAACGTTGCATTTCCGCGGCGTCGGCCTTGCGCGCCTCTTCTCGAGCGCGTTCCGCGAGCTTTTGCTCTTCCTCCACCGCGCGCAACGCCAACTCGCGACGCCCCTCGGCCTCAGCCTTGGCGCGCTCGGCCTCGGTACGAAGCGCTTGAGCCTTTTCGACCTCCGCTTGTATTCGCGTAATCTCTTCCTCGAGCGCGGCGCGTTTGCTCTCCGCCTCGCTCTTGGCGCGTTCGGCGTCAGCCGCCGCCGTTTGAAACTTGAGGGATTCTTCGCGACGCATAGCGCGCTCTTCCTCGGCGACCGCAAGTCGGGAGGAGAGTTTCTCTTTCTCCGCCTGCG
>PVBE010763407.1_pt1 | contig 11504 bp, 10 predicted proteins | sample 1631181 | NCBI WGS metagenome assembly PVBE01 (sample SAMN08397723, study PRJNA350692) | Marine metagenome, whole genome shotgun sequencing project. | isolation source: water | place: Pacific Ocean | collected 2012-04 | reverse complement strand
TGGGTCTGCTATTAATACTTCGTCATCTACAGGATTTCCATCAATATCATTATCAATTACGACTTTTCCATCTTCTCCTGTCTCTGACGGAAAGTAGTTCTCTTTAACGGTTTCTAACTTCTGCTTATAGTCTTCTTCGTTCTCGAAGTCAATACCTTCAGCTAGTTCCGTAACCTTTTCAATCTCGGTATCTACTAGACCACTACAAACATCAGCAATGACATCAGATTTTGCGAAATCATCATTGGATTTTCTCAATTTTATGTTTGTTTCAATTTCACGGTTGAGGTTGCTTTCAAGCTCATCGACCTTGTTTCCAAGTTCCTCAACAACATCTACCTTAGACTCTGGAATGTCAATGAAATGGTCTTCAAATAGGGTCTTGAGACCTGAAATAAACTCCTCAGTAAGTTCGTTACGGATGCCTGATTCAATAGCTAACTGGTTCTCAGCCATCCATTCTTCAACCACATACTCAAGATATTCATCAACCTTAGTCTCCATTGAAGATGTAAGGTTGCTTTTCATTTTGTCTGTGACTTCTTCTAATTCTTTGTCGTTTTCCTGAGTGATTTCCTCAAGTTTCTTGTTGATCTTGGTAACCACGGCAGTTTCAAAAATCAGAGTTGCCTTGTCTTTAAATTCGTCGGAGAGTTCCTCGTCACCTTCAAATAGGGCTTCAACGTCGTCTTTAAGGTCAATATCTTCCTTAGTGATTTTCTTTGATACCCTCTTTGATTCCGTTGCTTGCATATCCTCATCCTCATCCTTTTTATTCTTGAGGTTGGACGGTTTGACTTCCTCTTCCTCTTCTCCAGGAACCACTTTCTTAGCGTCGTCACCTGAATCATTGTCACCTAAATCATCATCTTCCTGAACAAAGGATTTCATAAGGTCGGGGAAGATAGACTCTAATTCGGCTTTCTTCAGACCTTTAAGGTTATCTAGCATGTTATTAATCATACCAGCCTTTGTTGTGGGAATTTTAGCGGTAGGAGTTTTATCTTCTACCTTCATGTCCACCTTAGTTGCGGACTTCTTTTTCTTGCCCATCTCGGCATCAGTTTCTTTACCCTCTTTGTCATCAGCCTTGGGGTCTTCGGCATCTTTAGGATCTTCAGCCGGGCTTGGAACTTCGGCGGGTTTAACACCAGTGCCGGGTTCGCCACCGCTATGGTCACTCTTTTGCTTCTTCTTTACCTCGTTTAGGCTTGTATCCTCAAGCGCTCCTCGCATATTTTCTCCAGCCATTGTTAATCTCCTCTTGAAAGACTTTCTAATATTGTCTTATATTTATACTTTTTCTTCTTTCAACTTACAATTTTTGTATGAAATTGGAAAAAGCCTTAAGTTGTGTTGACTCTAGGTCGCTTCTACTCGCCCCAGAAATTGCTTGGTGGTACTTGGCAATATCGACCTCTCGGACAATACCATTGTCCCAAACCCATTCCCTACCTTCCATGATACCGTTCACAAATGCTTCCTTTGCAGACGGGTCCGCAACTATGTCGGCAGGGGTCGCAAGAATGAAATCATCCTGCACTTCTTGAACACCTTTAGACTGTTTTAGTGAACCCATACCTCTTGACGAAACGCCTAAAGAGGCTTCCTGTTTGAGGAATTCCTGCACAATCTTTCCACTTGGTGTGTCTAAAACCAATGCCTTACCAACAAAATTGTTACCATCTTCAACCAATTCTTTGATCATATGTGATACACGGTCAAGATTAATGGTGGGACCTTCGGGATGACCTAACTCACCATAAGCACGGTTCTTTTTGATGTTCTCTTTGATATATCTAGTGACTTCTCGTTGTAGAATCTCTTTCTTATACAACCTACCATTGCGGTTCTTTTCACCAGACTGCATAAAGATGCCCTGAAGGTAGTAGTTCTTACCTTCACCACCTTCTTTTGCTTCTGTAACCACTTCTACTTCTTCGCACATTTCGGTTATTAGTTTCATTGGTTTAGTTCCCCGTTGGTGTTTCTGGATCAAATGTGGAGGATTTGTGCATCCTGAGAATAAGACACCCATTAGCATTTGGACTCATTGTGCAAACAAGGTTGGATACCTGTTCGCCAGCATTTTCAAGAACGATGGGTTCTTGATATAAGTCCCATCTGCCTGTACCTGTAAGAGTTAGTACGACATTTGCCCCTCTTTGGATAGTCCATGTACCAGAATTATTAGCAGACCAAATCACATTTGAGATGTGCATTGAATTGACGGTTTCGCCTGCAACATTGGCTTCATGGAACCAGCTTTGCCCAGTATTATTGAATCTGTAGGTAACGTATCCACCTTTGTTGCCTTTGTTAATGACGTTATGAGAAGCCATTTGAAACTCTCCCTAACTCACGTTATCAAAAGCAAAGTCAACCATCTTCAAAAAGGCTTGCGGTCCTTTTGAGAGGTTCTCTTTGTATTTCTTTTGATTTTGTGGCTTTAGAGCATCATGAACTTTAATAAGAGCACCAGCTGTTGTGGTATCTACATCAAGGGTCTTTCTATTATCAAATTTTACACTTTTCCGTTGGCGTCTTTTGACAATATCCAGTAAGGTATTATACACATCTTCAGTGATTTCACGTTCTTCCATGGTATTAGGCGCTTTGGGCTTCGCACTTTTTTGGCCCGGAACTTTATCAGGCTCTATAGGTTCATCTGTACCCTTCCAATTCTTATCTACATAGTCAAAAAACTTCTTCTTTGCTTCATCAGACTTGAGGTCAGCAGGAGAATCTATCTTAAACTTCTTGAGTGCTTTCTCAAAAAACTTTTGGTACTCGTCTTTCTCCTTTGCTTCTTTAAGGTCCTCGGATACAACATCTGGTAAATTTGGTCCAACTGGGTCCCTTGAACCACTAAAAACGTGTTCATTGCCCTGAGGATGTCTCATAAAATGGACAACATGCTTCTTGAGAAATTCTCTTTGAGCTTGTCGGTTGTCACTTGTTTCATTCTGTGGATCATCATGTACTAATTTTAATTCTCGACTATCTGGTGCTTCTAAAAGTTCGTCACGTAACGATCTAAAGTTTTTCATTTTTGTCCTTGTTCCTTATACAGCAGCATCTTGTCTATCTTCGATGCTTTTGATAATATCAGCAGTAGAATGGGCTTCTCTACTCTCTAAGCTAATTTTGAACCCTGCCTTTTTAAGGCTACCCATAAGACCCTTAACATCATCTACTTCTCCGAACATAATGTTTTCTTCAACATGGTCTAGTTCAGCAAATCCCATATTCTCTGGAGGAAGATTTTTGTTCATCCATAATACGGCTTCCTGAGCTTTTTCATCACTACCAAATCCTAACCGAAGAAGTTTGGCCGGGTCTGGTGCATCAGGAGCCACTTCTGAGACAAATTGTTTCTCACTCAATTCAGTTTTTTCAAGATTACTGTCAACTTCTGCTTCAACTTTTGGTTCGTTGAAGTAAGTACCAGAGATTTCCATACGCTTTACATCTAACGCATCCTTAACTTTATCTAAAAGTTTCGTATTGATACCATCTTTAAAGCCTGATGCATCACCATCCAAAGCAGATTGTATTAAATCTTTTGTGTCCATCATTAATTCTCCTTGTCTATACTCGTATATTTATAATAATTCTGTTTTATCAGTATGTGGAACTCTTGTGCAGTCTAAGGATAAGACATCCATTAGCATAATGTTATGAGATGACATGACTTACTTAGGAACTCCTGCACCACCTGGGAACTCAGCACCACTGAACGAGCCCAGATTATCATCATCAGAGTCAGATTCTCCTCTTTCGTCTTTCATCTGTTTCTCTAGTTCTTTAATATCGTCGTCGCTCTGGAAGAGAATATTCTTCTTGACCCATTCTAAGGAGAAATAACGACCAATATAGTTGTCAACTTCCATTAGAATTTCAAACCTACTTCTGAGCATCTCTTGGTTTTTCAGTTCTTCAAAGTAGTTGTCCCGTTTGAAATCATAATGGATTTGCTCTTTGATTACCTTCCAATCTTTTTTGTTAGTGACGCCTTTAAGGACAAGTTGCATCTCAAGCAATTCATCAAATAGGATAGAGAACCTTGCACGTAGTCTATTGATAAACTTAGAGAACTTAAGCTCATCTCTAGTGATTTCTGAAGCTCTGCCGATATTAAACATACTGTTTTCGGTGTCTAACCTGGACACAGGGACATTCAGGGCTTTGTACAGTTTGTTCAGGAAAAAGTTGATGTCTTCAATTTCACCTAGGTTCTGACCTGCCTGAAGTGTAGTGATTTCTGTACCCCTATTACCTTCACGGCGAGGCAGCCAAAAATCTTCCGTCATGGTCATGAACTTTCGGTCGTCCCTAATCTCACCTGTGGAAGAATCATAAATCAACTTGTTCTTATGCTTCACCATCATGTCTCGTAGGTACTGTTCGGCCTTCATTTTTGGGAGGTTACCAACGTCAATGTAGAAAACCCGTCGTTCTGGTGCTCTAGAGATACGATAGATTGCAACTGCATCTTCCATCCATCTCAATACATTCATGGGTTTTAGAGCTTTATGTAGGTGTGATAATACTGCGATAGCCCTCTCGTCAATCAGACCAGACGTTACATAACAGATGGAGTCTTTAGAGATTTTCAAACCTTCGGGATTGTCCACCAACCCCTGTTCGTTATACACGAAAAACTCGTTGATCTTTTTGTTAAAGTGGGTGGTAAGGTTACCGATACTGCCCTTTATCATTTTCTGTTTGTCAGGTAGTTCTTGTCTAATTTTTCGGATTTTTCGGGGGTCAATATACCTGAGTTCCATAATACCCTTGCGGGGTTTCTGTTCATCAATCATTATGTGGTAATACAACCTACCATCAACATACCATCGTTTGAAAATCTCATATCCTTCGTTGTCAAAGTCCAACATTTTCATAACGTGTTCAAATTCGTCTTTGATCTTCTCTTTAATTTTCTCTGGTTGTTCTACATCATCCAGATTAAGTTCAATTGCTGGAGAGGGTGGGGTTTGCTGCATGACAATGGCTTCATTAACAATATCGTCAATTGCTAATTCCGCTTCTGGTTGTAGTGAAAGGGCTCTGTATTTTGTGATAAGTTGTGCTTCGTTTTTAAGCTTCCCGGCGCCATCCATATTGACAAATGTACCAAAGGCACCGCCCTCAGCAACAACAATTGCACCATCATCTTTATCGGGAGGAGCAAAAGATTTTACTCTATCCTGTCGTTTTTTGTCTTTTACTGGGCGGGATACACTAAAACCGAATAATTCAAAAGGCATATTTTAATCTCTTTGTATTGATACAAATATAGGGACATCACTATTTATATAGTAATGCCCCTATAAAACTCACTAAATCTTCAAAAAACGTTTAGGCGCCTGCGTTTCCTGTGATTCCACTAGCAATCTTCCAATAATCATACTGGAATGACACTGCATATTCTTCAATTCCTTCAGTATCCCAAGAAAGTTCAATTGCTGCAACCTCTGACGGCCAAATTCCTATAAAATCATATGACCTTACGGGGACACCAGTTTTTGAGAATTGAGTTACCTGTGCAGAAGATTTATACATTGAAGGTGAAGCAGAACCAAAACTCCTTAGATTGGTTTCGGGACCATTAATCGCATGGGACCATTCTTCTAATGCATTTCGGATTGCAAAATCTTCATCATTAATGATTGTAACACTCCATTCAGCATAAGTTCTGTCCCCAGCCACCTTAACTTCACGGCCAAAATATTTAACCGGGATCGTACCCAAAGTAGAAGCTGGAATAGATGCAGCCTTTGCCATAAATGGTACTTGAATATCCGCAGCTGAATTTACAGGGTTAGTGATATACACCTCAAAAAGAGTAGGTCTAGCACCACCAAGCTTCATTGCACCTTGAAATAAGTTTACATTAAATGCCATTTTTGTTTAGCTCCTTTTCCTTAAAATTTTCCAACAACTTCACTAAATTCAACACCAGTTCTTACTGCCACAAAGTTCAATTGAATGAAGTTAATGCTTCGAGCAGGGACAATATAGATGTCACCGACAAATTCGTTTCTATCAATAACCTCTGGTGTATTGTTGGTTTCATCTGCAACAACTTGGAAGTCCGTGATACCACGACGACCCTGAACATCTCTCAAGAATGGGTTAACCATATTCCTAAACTGTGCTCTAGTAAACTCATCATTGAACTCAAACAGCATAAACTTAGCAGCTGTTGAAATTGCTTTCTCCAGAACAATGAACAATCTACGAACATTGATTCTGTCAAATGCACTTGGTTTTGCAAGCATCGTCTTGTCACCAAACATGATTGTTCCCTGACCGGGGAATGTCACAATAGGATTGACACCAGACTTATAAAGTAAGTCCTTATCAGCTTTTGCTGTCGGGTTATATGCAAGTTTGACAACACTCTTAATGTGTCCCCTGTTATAACCAGCAGGTGACCACCACGGGTCTCTTGAAAGGTCTGTCCTGACCATAAGACCAGCAATATCACCATTCATCGGAACATGTCTGTATAAGTCAAAATACTTATCATACTGATATTTCCATCCACTATCCATAATTGCATAAGACGATGAAGGTAACGTATTACGATATGTCACAATGTTGTCTGATTCGTTTCCCCAGTTGTCAACAACATTGGCACGAAGCGGAGATAGACATACAACACAGTCTTTTCTTACTCCAACAATGTTATTGATAAGGTGTAATGCGATAGTCTGGTTAGCATCACCACCAAGAATTAATGAAACATCAACTTCATCTGGGTCTGCAAACTTATTGTATCCCCTAATGAAGTCTGCATTTGAAGGTGCAGCTCCTCTACGACCACCAGCCAATGACCTTGTTGAAGGTTTGGATGGAGTGCCAAATGTCACACCTTTAGCATTAGTACCTGCATTTGTTTTACCAGTTAAATGGTCTGCCCAACGAATCCACCTTGATTTTTGGTTGACAACCTCTTTATAGTAGTTTGTGGACCCGTTGTCTGTTTTAGCGTCTAAAGCAGCAGAAAGAGCATCATACCTTTCTAATACCTGACCAGCGACACCTGAAATGTCACCATCTTCATCTACGACAACGACATGCATTTCATCAGCTGTTCCACTAAGATTGTTTGCATATGTTGACGTTCCGGGTGCAACATCAACTTGATTGTAATATTCCCACCTACGGGTTACTGTAACTCCTGATGCACCATTTGAGTGAGCAGAAGCAAGGGTCAGTGAGATTGTGTTACCAATAGCACTAACTTTAATCTCCTTACCAAAAATGGTAAGCAGATCACCAACTTCTACTTCACCAACGAAAGATGTACCACTACCAGTTACAGTTGTTGAATTAGCTGTAACTGTAACGGTACCCGTTAGTGTGCTTTGGAAAGCTGCGGATGATGGGCACATAGAAACTTTAAGTGAATTGCCTAGTGTTCCTGGATATTTTGCAATCCATTCACCACAATTGAGTGAACCAGTGGCCCAATTATCTTCATAGTCTTGGTCATTCTTTACAAGATAACCGGCACCTGCGGTATTACTTCCTGTGGTTGCTTCGGACGTAGCATTATAGGTGTTATTTGCACCTTCCGATGCTACACGGACTTGATATAAGGCATTTCCATAGGCAAGAAAGTTAGCAGAAGTGAACCAGCGATTTGCATTGTTATTGTCTGGTTTCCAAAACTTTTCCACTAATTCGTTTTCTGAATCTAAAAGAACTCTTTCATTTAAAGGACCCCAAAGAAATTCGCCGACAGCAGCACCCTCAGTGGTACTAACGGCGGGAATAATGGTGGTTAAGTCAATTTCAGTAACATTAACGCCCGGACTGATTTGAAAAGGCATCTTTTATTCTCCTCGTTATTATCTAATTATAAAACTCTTTTACGGTTTACTTCTATTATTTATAAAATACAAGAACTGAAGCATTATCTCCACATCCATTTGGGCCCGTCAGCGTAATCTTCCATTTCTTGGTCAATTTCCCACCTCTGGCCTGTATTGTCCACGATATGGGTTTCTTCTCGCCCGTCATCAATGATACCAAATGGTGTCATATAATCTTCCATCTGTTTCATCTTCTGGGCATAAAGATTCTCTCGGAGGTTTGAATCCGTCATCTCTTTGAAATACCCTTGACCGACAGCCCAAGCGAAGATTACCAGTGACATAACTAAGTCGTCGTTAGCGCCTTCTTCTGCTGAAAATGATTTACCATCCGACACGAAGGTCGTCAGTTCTGCGATGGTCTCAAAATCTTCAATAAGCAGTTGGTCTTTTTCTAGTAGGTCTTTGAGGTTGGAACAACCAATCTTCTTGACCTGAGGTGTGGTCTTGACACCAAATTGTGACCTCTGGCCACCGAAACCACCACCAAGTTTTTGACCATTTCGGCCATGGAAGGATGTCATGAGTATGTTATCATATTCAAAGTCGAAGTTCAGGGCTTGAGCAACAGACAATCCAATCTCATTGTTCTCTATGAGGACAAATGCGTTGTTATATGCCTTCGCAACCTTCTGGATGATGTCGGGATACAGCAGGGGCGATAACTCTCGTTTGTATAACTTACCGATGAGTTTGTAGGGCATCTCTGTGATGTCAATCACGGTCATTGCTTGATAGTCCAATCCTTGACCATGAGACACATCAACATTACACATATATGTGTGACCTTCTTCTGGACGGTCATAGACTTCAAAGTCATACCAGGTGTCTATAGGTGGTTTGAATGTCATAGTTCGTAGTTTTGAGGGTTGGATAAGTGTGTTGGTTGACCCGATAAACTCACACTCAAACTCTTGCGCCCACTGGTCTTTGTTGGTGTTCTTGATGACCTGTTCTTTCCACTTCTCGTCCCGACCAGGTATCTGGTTCCAACAAACATCAATTGGCACATACTCACTTCTATGTTCTTGAGCATCCGTCCAAAGACGGTAATACATGTTCATGCCCTTCGGAGTAGACACGATAATGGTCTTTGTGGTGTCACCAGAAGAAATGGTTGGGTAGGTAGATTTGAAGAAATTCTCTGCTAGGTTGTTGTGGATGTGTGCAAGTTCGTCTAGGAAAATCAGATTGTATGTATCTCCTCGACCAGAACTTTCGGTTGTTCCAGATGCAACGATTTTAGAATTGTTTTCAAGTTCGATGCTACCCTTGTTCCATTCTATGACACCCTGTTGTAACCATTTGGGCAACCACTCATACGCAAGTTTCAACCTGCCTAACAACTCTCTTGCCAACTCACCCTTGTTGGCGAAGATAGCAATCTTGTAGTAGTCCTTGAATAGCACCAACCATAACATATATGCAAGGGTGGTCACAGACTTACCACTCTGACGGGGCCATTTGCATATCACGAACCTATTTGTATTGAAAACGTTTATGGTTTCCTCTTGGAAATCGTATAGGTTAAATGGCACAAGACCCTCATCAACATTGATAATTTTGATGTACTTTTGTATGAAGTAGACCACATCCTTAGAACATTTTTGGTATTCCAAAATCTGTTCCTCTGTGAAGGCGACCCGTTCGTTTTCCCTCTTGAGGTTCTTGTTTCCAAGGTATCCGAATTTACTCATCAGACTGGTCCTTCAGCATTTTTTGTAACTCTTTAGTAGAACCGATAAACACAGCATTGGTCACGTTTTGAGGGTCTTCACTATCGGTCTGGAGCACATCTTTCTTCTGTTGTTGGACACTTAGTAAGTCTTTGGATGCATCAGCACACGTTTTCATAAGGGCACTGAGAGCTTCAAATGACCTAGGATGTTCACTCGCAGTTGCCAATTCAGTCAAGGAATCTATCGCAGTGTTACCTTTGTTGATGATACTACGTAGGTTTTCTCTAGCGATTTTATAGTCGTCTTGGATTTCATTCTCAGACTGCACATCCTTCATGCCTTCTGGAGGCAAAACCTCGCCTTGTACCTCTTTTACCTTCGATTCAGGCAAATCAAATATGTCTTCCATGTTCTTCTCAAATGTTGCTTTAACCATTACTATTCATCCACTCCTGTAACTGGGTTACGTTTCAAACCATCATCAAAATGTTCAAAATCAATTGCAAATCCAAAGTTGTCCGTTGCCTGGATCGTCGTATAATGTACCGATGTAGCAACATTAGTTGTTGGAGTATTAGCCGCAGTCAACCCTGGTTGTAGGGTTATCCTTTCTGAGCGGCCAGTACTTGTGTACATTTGAGGTGTAACATTGCCAGTAGGTAACCATTTGCCTGCTTTAACCTCACCAGATCCAACTGGAAAATCAATGAAAACCTTCTTAATGATACCTGTTGAAGTCAGCGGACCATATATATTGCCCTTCATAACAAATTCTAATGTCCAAATAAGAGTCCTTCTGGTGTCAAAATCTCCTTCATATACATCTTCAGACGTAACGGCAGTTAATACAATAGGTGTATCATCAATCCGGCCGATTTCCGGTATTGTATTAATAGCAAGTGTCCATTCTGGTGTGAAGAAGGGTAGTATTTGCTCCATTATTTTCGTAGCATCACTAGAATTTTTTACCATAACAAACAGAGAGAAATTCAGGTCATATGGCACAGGTGCATATTGTGATACTAATTTTTGAGGGTCTGTGGTGCTACCTTTAACATTCCTTTGTATCGTATTAATCTTTCTAGTCGGCGCATATATCATAGATGTTAGTTCAAATCCCATTCTAGGTAATTGTATCGCAACGTCCCTTGATAGGGTTGGGTCCTGTCTAAGTCTTGCTATAAATTTCTCCTTAGGAGCATATGATAAAGGCACAGGGATACTTTGCACTCTCGTACCTGAGGAGTCAGCACGTTCAATGCCTATATCATTGAACAGGTTACCAAATGCGATAACATACTTCTTTATCACACCATGGTCGTAGTATTTGTTTCCTGCAAAGCCCATTAGTAAATGTCATCCCCAAAGGGGTTACGTTCTGAGAAATCAACAATCTCATCAGATAAAACCTTACTACCAAAAAATTCGGTGTTAGCACCCTTGTCAAATGTTTCAACACGGTAAGATTCACTAATCATGGAGCCACCGTCCTCAAGAAGTAGTTTGTCACCAGCGTCGGCGCCTGGTGTTTCGTCCTCCAGTAACATCTCATGGAACAACAGGTCAGTAGAATATGTTGTCTCAATTGCGTCAATTGTGGTATCACCTGTGTCAAGTCTTTCGGATGAGTAGTCAAATAACTCACAACGCAGATCATACGTCTGTAATGCACCCATCGCATAGAACACAACCTCATGTTCCACGAATTTCACTTCAAAGAGTTTGCCTACCATCGGAAAATAAATCAGGTCACCTTCCATGGGTCGGGTGAGGGTGATTGTGTAATTATCACCTACATCATCTTCTAGTTTTATCATATCACCAGTCTCAAGTAACAACTGATACCCAAACTCGGTTATCAACTTTTCTGTCTTGAACTGGCCGAATCTCTTTTGAGCGACTGAGAAGGTGATGTTGTCCCTTATTTCTAGCCCAAACC
>PVBE012294031.1_pt1 | contig 11505 bp, 12 predicted proteins | sample 1631181 | NCBI WGS metagenome assembly PVBE01 (sample SAMN08397723, study PRJNA350692) | Marine metagenome, whole genome shotgun sequencing project. | isolation source: water | place: Pacific Ocean | collected 2012-04 | reverse complement strand
CGCTCGCAGGCCAGCTCGATCTCCTCGATGACCGTGCCCTTGCCCTGGCCGTCGAGCTCCCAGCCCTTCCAGCGTCACGGCCAGGCCTCGAAGAAGTTGAAGCGGCCCCACTCGAGCATCCGGTCGTCGCGCAGGACGATGGAGCCGGACTTCCGCTCCGTCTTGCCTTCGACGACGGTCTGGACCCACTTCCACATCGAGTCGTAGCCCCAGAGCATCACGCCGCGCTTGAGCACGAGGTTCTTGTACTTGACCTTGCCCGGGCGCTTGCGGGTCCAGGCGTCGGTGCCCGCCCGATATTCGATCTGATCGATCTCCAGGCCGAGGCCGCTGCAGCTCTTGAACTGCGCAACGAGCACGCCTTCGAGCTCAATCGAGAAGTTGTAGTTGCCCTGCCACTCGCGGCCTACACGGAGGACCTTGTCGACGAGACTCATCGTTTGCCTTCCTCTGATTCGCCGGAGAGAGCCAACGCCGCCAGTCTAACGACGCCCAGAAAGGGCGGCAAGCGGGGCCGAGCCGACAGAAATGTCAATTCTTTCGAGCGTCCAAGATGCCTGACAATCGGGGCCCGGAAAAATGGACCGTCCAGGGCCTCCGGGGTAGCTTTTTCAGCAGGCGAAGCACCGCTGCAACGCCCCGCCAAGATCCGGGTCGACCCAGTCCAGGGCCGCCCGGGCAGGAGGAGTCCATGAGTGAGAAGCGTCCGATGAAAGCAGGTCGCGCGCCAGTTCGCGTGATGACCCGTCCCGAGCTCGCTGCCCGCATCGAGCATGCCAACCTGACCCCTCTCGAGGAGAAGGTCATCCGCATGCGCTACGGCCTGACCGTGTCCGACGACACGCCGGTCGGCGGTCCGCTGCACGCGCTCGACACCGAGGCCCAGGCCGAGATCTCCGAGCTGGAGACCCGCGCGATGCAGGTGATGCTCGAGCGCGGCCAGATCAGCGAGCGTGATCTCCTCAAGGCCCAGCTGCGGTCCTTCGAGGACTAGCCGGGCCATGTCACGCCCGACACAGGCGTGATCCTCCCTGCCGAGGAGGCGCACGAGCGCGAGCAGGCCGTCGCCCAGGCGGTCGAGGTCCTCGAGCGCGGCGGGCTGGTCGTCTATCCGACGGATACGGCCTACGGCCTCGGCTGTGACAGCGACAATCGGCGGGCGCTCGAGCGCCTGTACCAGGTCAAACAAAGGGAGCGGAAGAAGCCCCTGGCGCTGATCTGCGCCGACATGTCGGTGATCTCGGAGTACGCCAAGCTGCCCAACGTGGCCTTCCGCCTGCTCAAGCAGAGCCTGCCCGGGCCGTTCACGTTTGTGCTGCCCGCGGGCCGGAGCATGCCCAAGCACCTGATCCACCGGCGGCGCACCGTCGGGGTCCGCATCCCGGACCACCCGGTGCCAGTGGCCCTCGCGGCCGCGCTGGGGCGGGCGATCGCGACCTCGACCATGTGCCTGGAAGGCAACCCGCCGCTCAATGAGCCCTGGGCCATACAGAGCGAGTTCGGACACGTCGTGGACGTGATCCTCGACGGCGGCCCGCTGCCGTCCGGCCGGGAGACCACCATCGTGGATCTCTGCGACGGTGTCCCGGAGATCCTGCGTCAGGGCGCGGGCGAGCTCTGATCCGGTCGTCGGCGGTATGTGGCTGCGTGGGGTACGACGAGGCCCGCCGCACCACCGTGCGGCGGGCCGAAGTCGGGGCGAGAGGATTTGAACCTCCGACCTCTCGGCCCCGAACCGAGCGCGCTACCAGACTGCGCTACGCCCCGCTGAGCGCTCCCCGGAGGGAGCCAATCGCCGCCCGGTAGTCATCCTTGTTGAAGATGGCCGAGCCAGCGACGAACACATCCACCCCGGCCTCGGCGGCCTGGGCGATGGTGGCGGGCTTTATACCCCCGTCGATTTCGATGTCAAATGCCAAGCCCCGCTCGGAGCGCCACTGCGCAAGCCGCCGGACCTTGGGCTCCACCGCCTCGATATAGGCCTGGCCGCCGAACCCCGGGTTGACGCTCATCACCAGGACCAGGTCCAGCTGGTCGAGCACATAGTCGAGGACGTCGGCCGGCGTATGCGGGTTGAGCGCCACGCCTGCGCGGGCCCCGGTGGCCTGGATGGCCTGGATGCTCCGGTGCAGGTGGGTGGCAGCCTCGGCGTGCACGGTGATCGAGTCGGCGCCGGCGTCCCGGAAGTCCGCGACGTAGCGGTCCGGGTCGGCGATCATCAGGTGGACGTCCACGGGGAGCGCGGTCGCCCGTCGTACCGCCTCGGTGATCAGCGGCCCGATGGTGATGTTGGGCACGAAGGCGCCGTCCATCACGTCGACGTGGATCCAGTCCGCGCCGGCCTCCTCGACGGCCCGGATCTCCTCGGCGAGGCGCCCGAAGTCCGCGGAGAGGATGGAGGGCGCGATGCGGTGGCCAGCCGCGGGTCCGGTGGTCGAGCGGGTCGTCATGGCGGCGAAGTCTGCCGGGTCAGCCGGGGCGCCGCAACCGGGCTGCGAAGAAGCCGTCGCCGGGGGGATCGCCCTCGTCCGGCCAGGTGCGCAGGCGCTCGTCCTCGACCCACCCCTCACCGGCTTCCTGCCGGGCCGCGAGGAAGGCGTCGAGCACCTCCTCACCCTCCTCCAACTCGGTGGAGCAGACGGCGTAGACCAGGACGCCGCCAGGGCGGGTGTTGCGCGCCCCCGCCGCCAGCAGCTCGCCCTGCAGCGTGGTGAGCGCGGGCAGGCGCTCGGGCAGGACCCGCCACTTCACCTCGGGCCTGCGCCGCGCCACGCCCAGGCTGGAGCAGGGGGCGTCGATGAGCACACGATCGTAGGGCTCTGCAGCCTGGTACTCCCGGCCGTCGGCGATCAGCACGCGCACGGCGTCGGCCACGTTTTGGCGCCGTGCCGCCTCGGCCACCAGCTCGCCCCGATGGGGATGCAGCTCCACCGCGTCGACCCGACCTCCCCGGATCGCCACATGGGTGGTCTTGCCGCCGGGCGCCGAGCACAGGTCGAGGACGCGCTCGCCGTGCTGGGGATCGAGCAGCTCAACGATGCGCATGGACGCCTCGTCCTGCACCGTCCACCGACCCTCCTTGAAGGTCGGCTGCCGGACGAGCCCGGCGAACGGCCCGACGATCAGACCGTCCGCGGCCAAGGGAGTCATGCGGACCGACCGGCCCGCCAGCACGAGCTCCTCGGCCAGCGCGGCGCGATCGCCGTTGACGCGGATCGTCCCGGGCGGTGGATCGTTGAGCGCCACCCCGAGGCGCAGCGCCCGCTCCGGCCCCAGCCGCGCGGACCATCGCTCGGCGAGCCACTGGGGCAGGGACGCCCGGGCGGCGAGATCCTCCGGGGGGGTGGTCTGCGCGACCTTGCGCAGCGCCGCGTTGACCAGCCCCTTGGCCCGGCCCAGCCCGAGGCGCTTCACCGCCCGGACCGCGGTGTCGACGGCGGCGTGGGGCGGGATCTCGTCGAGGAGCAGCAGCTGGTAGGCGCCCAGGCGAAGCACCTGCAGCACGCCAGGGTCCAGCTTGCGCAGCGGCCGGCTGACCACCTGCTCGAGGGCATGGTCGAGGCGGCCGCGCCAAGCCAGCGTCCCGTACACCAGCCGGGTCGCCAGCCCCCGATCGCGCGGGTCCATCTCGCCCGCCCGCCCCAGCGCCGCGTCGAGCGCCTGGGTCGACCACGCGCCGTCCTCCTCCACACGCAGGAGCACGCGCGCTGCCAGGTTCCGGGGTTCCACGGGCGGAGGATACCCCGACCAGAGCGCTCCAGGTTCGGGAGGACGGCACCATCGCCGCGGCGTGGCCCAAGGTGAAGGTCAAGGGGCACGACGAAGAGGTCCTCGCGGCGCTCTGACCTGCCGCTGACGCGGCGACGCGGATCATGGTAGACGCCGGTTTCCCCCGCGTGTGCGGGGAATCGGAGGCGATGCCCGTGGCTGACCGCTCGTACGAACTTCCCCCCCTCGGCAACAACCCGACCTCGACGGATCAGGGGACGACGCCCGGGAGCTTCGCCTTGAAGCCCGACGTCGGCGGCCCCCTGGCCTTCTCGTCTCCGGACACGCCGGGCATGCCCGCCCCATCCGACAAGACGGCGTGGGACTTCCTGCCTGCCGACTGGGCGCGCGACGAGCGCACGGGCTTCGCGCGACCGCCCGCAGGCTGGCAGCCCGTGACCCAGCTCGAGTTCGCCCGCATGGGCGAAATCACTCCCCAGATGGTGCGCGTGGCCGAACGAGAGGGTCACCTGACTCCCGCGCAGGTCCGCGACGAGGTCGCCGCAGGCCGGATGGTCATCCCGGCCAACCGGGTGCACCTGGGCTATGGCCTCGATCCCCTCGCGATCGGCCGGGCCAGCAAGACCAAGGTCAACGCCAACCTCGGCGCCTCCCCCGTGTCGTCCGGCACCGACGAGGAGATCGAGAAGATGAACTGGGCGGTGCGCTGGGGCGCCGACACCATCATGGACCTGTCCACCGGCGGTGACCTGGACGCCTGCCGCGAGGCGATCCTCAAGGCCTCGACCGTGCCCGTGGGCACCGTGCCGATCTACTCCATGATCATCGGCCGGAAGATCGAGGACCTCACCGACGAGGACATCCTCGGCATGCTCGAGCACCAGGCCAAGCAGGGCGTGGACTACTTCACGGTGCACGCCGGCACCCGTCGGGCCCACATCCCGCTGGTGCGCGACCGGCTCATCGGCATCGTCAGCCGAGGCGGATCCCTGCTCGCGCAGTGGATGATCCACCACGAAAAAGACAACCCGATGTACACGCTGTGGGACGAGATGTGCGGCATCATGCGGCGCTACGACGTCACCTTCAGCATCGGCGACGGCCTGCGCCCCGGCGGCCTGGCGGACGCCACCGACCGGGCGCAGCTGGCAGAGCTTCAGACCCTGGGCGAGCTGACCGAGCGGGCATGGGCCAACGGCGTGCAGGTCATGGTCGAGGGCCCGGGCCACGTGCCGTTCGACCAGATCGAATACAACATGAAGCTGGAGCGGACCCTGTGCCACGGGGCGCCCTTTTACGTGCTGGGGCCCTTGGTCACCGACATCTTCCCCGGGTACGACCACATCACCAGCTGCATCGGGGCGACCGCGGCGGCCTACCACGGCGCGGCGATGCTTTGTTACGTCACCCCCAAGGAGCACCTGGGGCTCCCCAAGCGTGACGACGTCAAGCAGGGCTGCGTGGCGTACAAGATCGCCGCCCACGCCGCGGACGTGGCGTTGGGCATCCCCGGCGCGCGCGACGCCGACGACGAGCTGACCAAGGCGCGGGCGGCGCTCAACTGGGAGCGCCACTTCGACCTGTCGTTCGACCCCGACCTCGCCCGCGCGCTGCACGACGAGGACCTCGACGTCGACACGGACTTCTGCGCCATGTGCGGCCACGACTGGTGCTCCGTGCGGATCAGCAAGCAGATCCAGGAGTTCACCAGCGGCAAGGACCCAGAGTATTTCATCGACAAGGCCAAGGTCACCGACGCCCTGACCTCCGATCAGAAGCAGATCCTCGAGCAGCGGGGAGTCCTGTCCCCGGATGAGGTCCACCGCCTGGCCAGCAAGACCCGGGGCGCCCTCGGCGCATCGGTGGGGGAGCAGGCCACCTGCCACTCGGAGCTGGTCGACGACGCGTCCGCCCTCGCCATCCAGGACGCAGCCCTATGAGCGACGACGCCGTCGAGCGACCCCACGCCTTCGACACGCGGTGCGTGCGCGCCGGGATCTCCCCCGACCCCACCACCGGCGCCATCGTGCCGCCGCTGTATCAGACGGCCACCTACGTGCTGCCCGAGGTGGGCCGCGACCTGGGCTTCGACTACACCCGGTCCTCCAACCCGACCCGCCAGGTCATGGAGAACAACCTGGCTGCGCTCGAAGGCGGAGCGCATTGCGTGGCGTTCGGCAGCGGCATGTCCGCGGTCGACGCGGTGCTGCGCTGCCTGTCAGCGGGCGATCACGTGGTCAGCAGCGACGACGTGTACGGCGGCGTGTCGCGCCTGATGAACCGGATCCTCACGCGCTTCGGCATGGAGTTCACCTACGTCGACTCCTCCAACCCGGCCAACGTGCGGGAGGCCCTGCGGCCCAACACGAAGATGATCTGGCTGGAGACGCCGACGAACCCGCTGCTCAAGGTCACCGACCTTGCTGCGGTCAGCGAGATCGGCAAGGACGCCGGCATCCCGGTGGCCGTCGACTCGACCTTCGCCACCCCGGCGCTGTTGCGGCCCATGGAGTGGGGCTGCGACATCGTCGTGCACTCCACCACCAAGTACCTGGGCGGGCACAACGTGATCATCGGCGGCGCCGTGGTCACCAACGACGACACCTGGGCCGACGACCTGCGCTTCATCCAGAAGTCCGTCGGCGCGGTGCCCAGCCCGTTCGACTCGTGGCTGACCCTGCTCGGTATGAAGACGCTGCACCTGCGCATGGAGCGCCACTCGTCCAACGGCCTGGCCGTCGCCCAGTGGCTCGAGGACCACCCCGCCGTCGCTCGCGTGTCCTACCCGGGCCTGCCCTCCCACCCGGGCCACGCCGTCGCCAAGGCACAGATGTCCGCCTTCAGCGGCATGATCTCGTTCGAGCTCACGGGCGGCATGGAAGCCGGCCGCGACCTCATGAACAACGTCAAGCTCTGCGCCCTCGCCGAGTCGTTGGGCGCCGTAGAGACGATGATCACCCACCCGGCCACGATGACCCACGCCGAGGTCCCTGCCGAAGACCGGCACGCCCGAGGACTGACCGACGGGCTGGTGCGTTTGTCGGTGGGGATCGAGGATCCGGTGGACATCATCGCCGACCTCGAACGAGCGCTGGTCGACTAGAGCGCCGGGCTACTGCGCGGGGCGCAGGTACGTCAGCCGAATCTCGCTCGACGGCGGGACGTTGCAGTCGTCGTGGCTGTCCTCGACGTCATGGGTGTCGCCGCTGTCGACGCGGTAGATGCGGGCGTCCTCCTCGAACTCGCCGGTCTGGCCGCCCAGGACCACGGCGGACTTGCCGGACTCGCCGAAGCGGTAGGCGGCGCTGCGGCGGTAGATGCGGCAGAGGCCAACCGGGGTCAGCGCGTCGCGCACGTCAACGAAGGCGCAGGGCTGGACGTCGTTCTGGAGCATGGTGATGCCCAGGTTCTCGAGGTTTCGCTCCCGGCGGGGGGGCATGAGGGGATCGCCCAGGGAGTACAGCAGCGCGCCGTATCGGGCGCCGTCCTCGGGCTGGACGGCCAGGCGGAAGAGGAAGGCGTCGTCGACGCGCAGCTCGGTGGCGCCCGAGCGCGACAGGATGGTCTCCCGGTACTGGCGGAACTCGAGCTCCACCGGGTCGCCCACGCCCACGGGCAGGACCTCGCCCGGCGCCGTGCCCGGGTTCAGGCCGACCACCCGGTCTTCGCCGCCGTCTTCGGTGATCTCCACATGTCCGGGCCGCAGGCCCGTGATCGTGCCGGTCACCAGGAGGATGCGTTGTTCGGCCGCGGCCCGGCCTGGGACCGGGCCCCACTGCACCAGGCCGTCCAGGTCGTCGATGGCGAACTCCCCCGAGATGGCCACCCGGGCCTGGGAGGCGCACTCCTCGGAGGCCTTGCCGCCCGGAAGCTGCAGGCAGCCGTTGTGGTCCGATCGCTCGCCGGGCGGGCAGCCGACGTACTCGTTGGGGTCCGGATCGATGGGCCCGACGGGCTCGCCCTCGCCTTCACCCTCGGTAGGCGGGGCGACGACGGGCTCGCCTTCCCCTTCGCCCTCCCCTTCCCCTTCGCCGCCCTGCCCCGACTCGCCGCCGGCCGACGGCAGCTCCCCACCCACGCCGCGCTTGTCCGCGCCGCACGCAACAATGAATACGACCAGTGGCCAGGCCCGTCTCACGGCGACGGATGCTACCATTTCGCCGCTCACACCCACGCTGGAGGGAGCAGATGCGCAAAGGCACGATGATCGGGATGCTGGCCGCAACGTTCGTCGCCGCGATGGCGGTCGGGGTGGTCACCGCGCCGGCGCCCGCAGGCGCAGGCGGTCCCTGCATGTTCGACCCCGGCTCGGGTCAGTACAAGGAGTGCGCCGCCGCCTCGATGGGCAGCTGCAACCACTACACGACCACCTGCGCGCCCAAGTGCTGGTTCGACGCCGGCTCCGGCCAGCACAAGAAGTGCGCCGCCCCGGCGATGGGCAAGTGCAACCACTACACGACCACCTGCGAGCCCAAGTGCATGTACGACCCGTCGTCGCGGACGTACAAGCAGTGCGCCGCCCCCTCGATGGGCAAGTGCAACCACTACACGAGCGCCTGCACGCCCTGATCCAGGCGATCTCAGGGTAGGCTCCGCGCATCCGGGAGCACCTGCCCAGCGTCAAACAGGTCCTCGTCGCCATCGGCCTCATCGCCGTGGCCACGCTGCTGCTGTCCCTGCTCCAGGTCGACAACGCACAGCTGCGCAAGGTCACCGCCGCGCAGGCCACCCGCGACGCCCTGTCCAAGATCCCCTCCGGCAAGGTGCGGCTCGAGCTGTCCGGCGACGCCACCTACCACGACACCGTCCGGGAGATCGTCGGCAGCGCGCCCAAGCTGACGGTCGCCGACGACGGCAAGACGCTGAAGGCCGGCGTGAGCGAGGAGGACGGGGTCCTCAAGGTCTCGGGCGACCTCAAGGGCGAGGCCAAGCTCGCGGGCTGGACCGCCCTGATGCCCCCGGTGGTCGCCATCCTGCTGGCGCTGGTCATCCGCCAGATCATCCCCGCCCTGTTCATCGCCGTGTGGCTCGGCGCCTGCCTGCACCACGGCGCCGACCCGTTCACAGGGCTGTGGTTCGCCGTGAGCGACTACCTGTGGGGCAACCTGACCGACTCGTTCAACGGGCTGATCTTCCTGTTCACGTTCTCGCTCGTGGGCATGGTCAGCGTCGTGACGCGCATGGGCGGCACCCACGGGCTGGTCGACGCCATCGCCAAGACGGCGAAGACCCGGCGCTCCACCCAGCTGGCCACGGCAGGCATGGGCGTCGCCGTCTTCTTCGACGACTACGCCAACACGGTGGTGGTCGGCACGACCATGCGGACCCTGACGGACCGCATGAAGATCAGCCGGGAGAAGCTGGCCTATCTGGTCGACTCCACGGCGGCCCCCATCGCCGGGATCGCCGTGATCTCCACGTGGATCGGCTACGAGGTCGAGCAGTTCGACCGGGTGGCGGACTTCGTCGGCATGGAGGTGGGCGGCTACGCCCTGTTCTTCCAGGTCCTCCCCTATCGCTTCTACTGCATCTTCACGCTCGTCACCGTCGGCCTGATCTGCTGGCTGGGCCGCGACTTCGGACCCATGCTGGCCGCGGAGCGCCGGGCCATAGGCGGCGAACCCCTGCGGAAGGGGTCACGCCTCCTGGTCAGCAAGGCCATCTCCCACATCCGCCCCGCCGAGGGCGTGCCGCTGCGCTGGTACAACGCCGTCATCCCCGTCGGCGTCGTGGTCGCCGGCACCTTCGGCGGCATGCTGTGGATGGGCGCGGGCTCGACGATCTTCACCGAGGCCGACCCGGTCCGCACCTTCAGCCTGCTGTCATTCACCGACTGGAAGGACGCCTTCATCGGCGTGGGGGAGTTCGACAACGGCGGCCCCCAGGTCCTGGGAAGCGCCGCCGTCGCGGGCTCCCTGCTCGCCATCTTCATGGCGGTCGGCCAGCGCATCCTCCCCGTCAAGGAGGCCCTGACCGCCTGGCTCGGCGGCGCCCGCATCATGGTCCTGGCCAACACGGTCCTGCTCATGGCCTGGGCCATCCGCAGCGTCTGCGGCGACGTCGGCACCTCCCTGTACCTCACCGCCGCGCTGTACGGCGTGGTCAGCGCAGTGGCCCTGCCCCTGCTGGTCTTCCTCCTCGCCGCCGTCGTCGCCTTCAGCACCGGCACGTCGTGGGGGACCATGGGGATCCTCCTGCCCACCGTCGGCCCGATGGCCTTCGCGTTCGGCGACCCGATGATCCTCATCCTCTGCCTGGGCGCGGTCCTCGACGGCGCCATCTTCGGCGACCACTGCTCCCCGTTATCCGACACCACCGTCCTGTCCTCCATCGCCAGCGCGGTGGACCACGTGGACCACGTGCGCACCCAGATCCCGTACGCCCTCACCTCCATGGTCGCCGCGGGCCTCGCCGGCTACCTCCTGTGCGCCATGGGAGGCCCGGTGTGGGCGGCCTACCTCGTGGGCGTGGGGGGCATCACGGGGACGATCATGGTCCTGGGCCGCAGGCCTGAGCCGGTGACTTGAGCCGCGCGACGCTTCTCTGCGTTCTCCCGCTCGTCGCGACGGCCTGCTCAGGTCGGACCGTCGACCTGGCGGACCCAGACACCCCCGTCGTGTGTGACGCGGACGACGCCTGCCCCACGGGAAGCCCTGTTGGCAGGACCGCTGCCTGACTCCGGAGCAGCTCGCAGAGGTGGTCGCGGGCGACGGCGAGGGTGAGGGGGAGCTGAGGGGGAGCCGCCCGCCAGCGGAGGCGGAGGCGGAGAGATCCATGAAGACACAGCGCAATCTCGCAGGTCCCGCCTGCCTCCTCGCACTCGTCGCGCTCCTGGCCGCAGGCCCGGCCGGTGCGGCGCCGCTGGAGGTTCAGGGCTACCTCACCGATCTGGACGGCGCCCCATGCGCCGGCGAGTTCTCGCTCAGCGTTGGCCTGTACGGGGGGTCGGTGGGCGGCGTCGCCCAGTGGGGTCCGGTGATCACCGAGGCGGAGGTCGTACAAGGCCACTTCTCACTTGCCCTCGAGGCGGACGACGACGGCGAGCCGACGGCGCCCCAGCTCCTCGACCTCGATGGTCCACTGTTCGTCGAGATCTCAATCCTCGACGAAGGCGACGTGACGACCCTCGAGCCCCGGATGCAGCTGTTCTCAGTGCCGTGGTCGCTGCAGGCCGGCGTCATCGACGCCGAGACGCAGGCCGCGCTGCGAGGCGAAGACGGCGTGGACGGACAACAGGGCGCGGCAGGTCCGGTCGGGCCGGCCGGGCCAGTGGTCCTGTCCGCGGCGCAGAGAGCGGAGTTCGCGTTACCGGCGTCCGCACGGTCGCCGTCCAATCACCCTGGGAGGTGACCCCCGACGATCTGTCCGGGAGCCTGTTCGGCATCGCCGCAGCGCCCTGGACGGAGGGGATGCCCCTGTTCCTCGGCCTCGCCACGCCCGGCTCGGACCACGCGTTCGTGGTGTCCCGAGCCCCCTTTCGCGACGCGGGCGGTCGGACCTGCCTGGCGGGCACCGGAGAGTGCGACGACCAAGGCAGCACGATGCTCGTGGCGCAGGGACTCGAGCCGGATGACTGGCACGGTGCGCCGGTGACAAACGTCGGGTGGTTCCGCGTAGGGGTCCCCAGGCCGCCCGCTGGGTGATCTCGGTCGATCCGACCGACGCCGTGGGGCTGAATCCAGAACTCCTGACCTACCCCTGTGCCTTCGTGACAGTCGGGACGCCCGCGACGGCGTAGCGTAGGCGCAGTGTGGTGCCTGGGAAGCAAGTGTCGGT
>PVBE012430630.1_pt1 | contig 11506 bp, 6 predicted proteins | sample 1631181 | NCBI WGS metagenome assembly PVBE01 (sample SAMN08397723, study PRJNA350692) | Marine metagenome, whole genome shotgun sequencing project. | isolation source: water | place: Pacific Ocean | collected 2012-04 | reverse complement strand
TTTATGCAATATATATAATCATTCATTTCATTCAATAATTATTTTTATATTTGTGCCGATGAAAAAAAGGAATAGCATATTTAATTTGAGCGTCCGATGTAGATCCATTCAGCAAAACTGCCGAAATGGATGCACATTTATATGTTAACATCAGAAAAATAATATTTTAACATAATTATAGCCCGCCATTTTGGTGGGCTTTTTTTTTAACAAAAATATGAATAACATAAAAATCATTCAGGCTGAGAAAAAGCATCTTTCTTATGTAACAGAAATCTCTCAGATGATATATCTGGAAACTTTAAATAAAGGTATTGGCCTTGCAAGGAGATCACAGGAGTATTTAAGTGATAAGATTAAAACAGCTAAGTCGGTCATTGCTCTTGATGGTGAAATTGTAGTGGGATTCTGTTATATAGAATCATGGGGGCATAAAAAATTTGTGGCAAACTCTGGTTTAATAATACATAAACGGTATAGAAAAAATGGTTTAGCAAAAGCAATAAAAAGGAAGGCCTTTGAAATTTCAAGAAATAGATTTCCAAGTGCAAAAATATTTGGACTTACAACCAATCTGGCTGTAATGATGATTAACTCAGATCTTCAATACAGGCCGGTCACATTTTCAATGCTAACAAACGACAGTGAATTCTGGGAAGCATGTCGGACATGTCCCAATTATGATATTTTTCAGAGAACAGGAGGAAAGAACTGTCTCTGTACAGCAATGGTATTTGATCCGAAGAGAAAAAATCAAAATAATAGGATTTCAGAAGATATGATTGTTTCTATAAACGTAAATGATAAATTAATTAATTATGAGAAATAAAGTAGTTCTAGCATTTAGCGGAGGGCTTGATACCTGCTATTGTGCAAAATATCTCAGCTGTGAAGCAGGTATGGATGTTTATAGTGTATTTGTTAATACTGGTAGTTTTTCAGAGAAAGAGTGTAATGATATTTCTGAAAAAGCTAAGTTATTGGGTGTTTCAAATCATATTACTATAGACATATCAAAGCAATATTATGAGAAATGTATCAGATACCTGATTTACGGAAATATTTTAAGGAATAATAATTACCCCTTATCTGTGAGTTCGGAAAGAGTATTTCAGGCCATGGCAATAGCTGAATATGCTAAAAAGATTGATGCCAAATATTTTGCACATGGGAGTACAGGAGCTGGAAATGATCAAGTACGTTTTGATATGATATTCCAGATAATTTGCCCTGAGCTAAATATTATTACTCCTGTAAGGGATAAAGGCTTATCAAGAACTAAAGAAATTGATTACCTAAAATCAGAAGGGATTTTACTTGACTGGAAGGAAGCAGAATACTCTATTAATAAAGGTTTGTGGGGAACAAGTATTGGTGGAAATGAAACCTTATCTTCAAATCAACGACTCCCTGATGGGGCCTATCCTTCACAGCTTACAGAAAGGGGCCATAGTTATATCAATTTAACTTTTCAGGGTGGAGAGCTTTATGCAATAAATGACCAAAATTTTCTCGATCCAATAGAGGCAATAAAAACTATTGAAAAAACTGCATGCAAATATGCCATTGGGAGGGGTATGCATGTGGGAGATACTATTATCGGTATAAAAGGCAGGGTGGCTTTTGAGGCAGCAGCACCTATTTTAATAATAAATGCTCACCAAACGCTTGAAAAGCACCTGCTTAGTAAGTGGCAGATTTATTGGAAAGGACAAATATCCAATTGGTATGGAATGTTGCTTCATGAAGGACAATATTTTGATCCTGTTATGAGAGATATAGAAAAGTTTCTTGATAATTCCCAACAACAAGTAAGTGGAAAAGTAAAAATATTACTCCGACCATATAATTTTGAAATATGTGGTATTGAATCAGAATATGATTTGATGAGTTCTGAATTTGCCAGATATGGAGAAGATAATAAATCATGGAGTGGGGATGATGTAAAAGGCTTTACAAAGATATTTGCAAATAATTTGAGAATATTTCATCATGTAAATAATAAATAAAGGCAATATAGATTATTATGGAAAAGCTATTTAAAAAAACAATGGTCCTTTTTAAAAAGATAATTAGTACACCATCTGTGAGTGGGGAAGAGAACCTGACAGCAGATATTATTGAAGAATTTCTTATAGGTGAAGGCTATGAGGTCACTAGGATTTTTAATAATGTAATGGCTAGATCCAGTTGTTATATGAAAGATCAGCAATCTATTTTGCTTAATTCCCATCATGATACCATAAAACCTGTATCTGGTTGGGAAAGAGATCCTTTTTCACCTGATGAATCTGATGGTAAAATATTTGGTCTTGGAAGTAATGATGCTGCAGGAAGTCTTATAGCCTTGTTAACCAGTTTTATATATCTCGAAAGACAAGTTGGGTTTAATAAAAATATCATATTTATTGCTTCTGCTGAAGAGGAAATATCAGGTACAAGGAATATTGAATCTATACTTCCACAAGCTGATAAAATATCATTCGGAATTGTTGGTGAACCTACAAATATGCATTTGGCCATTGCAGAAAAGGGTTTGCTGGTGCTCGACTGTTTAGCAAAAGGAAAATCAGCACACGTTTCAAGGAATGTAGGGGATAACGCTATATACAAAGCAATGATAGATATTGAGAAATTAAAAAACTACTCTTTTAACAAGCATTCTCCACTGCTTGGAGATGTGAAGATTACTGTAAGTCAAATTAATGCTGGTACAAATCATAATGTAATACCTGATGAGTGCCGGTTTGTGGTTGATGTTCGTGCAAATGAACTTTATACAAACGAAAATCTCCTCAAGGAAATTAAGCAATTAATAGATTCTGAGGTTTCTCCAAGATCAATAAGATTAAATTCTTCTTCAATTGATATAAACCATCCACTTGTGCAAAAGGCAATAAGTCAAAATATACCTTTGTTAGGATCTCCTGCAATTTCCGATCAGGTATTTATGAATTTTCCAACAGTGAAAATTGGCCCGGGAGATCCAGCCCGCTCTCATACTGCAAACGAATATATTTATACAGAAGAAATAAGACAGGGGATAAAAACATATATAGATTTATGCAAATAATAAATAATAATAAAATAAGATGAAACTTTGGAATGAAAGAAATAAAACAGATGAACACATTGAAGATTTCACCACTGCTAAGGATAAGGAAATTGATATGTGCATAGCAGAATATGATGTTGAAGGGACTATTGCTCATATTACTATGTTAGAAACCACAGGCTTATTGTCAAAAAATGAATTTGTGGACCTTAAAAGGGAACTTAATAATATTCTTGATAAGATTAAGAACAAAGAATTTATTATTAAAAGTGGGGTGGAAGATATACATTCTCAAATCGAATTAGAACTTACAAATAAACTTGGTGAAACAGGTAAAAAAATACATAGTGGAAGATCAAGGAATGATCAGGTACTTACAGCAATTAAATTGTATATGAGGGATCAGATTAAAAAAATTGCAGAAATTACCAGTAAATTATTTGAACTTTTAATTGTCAAGAGTGAAGAAAATAAAGATTTTTTAATGCCAGGATATACACATTTACAATCAGCTATGCCTTCTTCTTTTGGTTTATGGTTTGGTGCTTATGCTGAAAGTCTAACAGATGATATGATACTGTTGCTTGCAGCATATGAAATTAATAATCAAAATCCTTTGGGATCTGCTGCAGGCTATGGTTCATCATTTAATATTGATAGAGATTTAACAACAAAATTACTTGGATTTGACAATTTGAATTATAACTCTTTATATGCTCAGATGACAAGAGGAAAAAATGAAAATATTTGCTGTTTTGCCATTGCTGGTCTAGCTTCATCTCTGGCCAAAATGGCTGCGGATATATGCTTATTTAGCAGTCAGGAGTTTAAATTTATTAACCTGGATAATAATGTTACCACAGGTTCAAGTATTATGCCCCATAAAAAAAATCCTGATGTATTTGAATTAATTCGGGCAAGATGTAACCGTCTAAGATCTATTCCAAATGAAACAGCAATGATAATAACTAATTTAACCTCAGGATATTTCAGAGATGTTCAGGTTTTAAAAGAAATAATTACTGGAATATTTCCAGAAATACAAGAAAACCTCAATATTATGATTAAAGGAATTAATGCTATCAGAATTAGAAAAAATATACTTGAGAATCAGACATATGATCAGATATTTAGTGTGGAAGAAGTAAACAGACAGGTTAAGGATGGTATTCCGTTTAGAGAAGCATATAAAAATGTTTCTGATTTAATTGAATCAGGGGATTTTAAAGCTGACAAAAGACTAAGTCACACTCATATTGGCAGTATAAATAATTTGTGTAATGAAAAAATCAGTCGAAAAATGAAAATGATATTAGATAAATTTTAATTGTTTATTCAATATTTTGTTTATTTGATTATTAAATAAAATTCTAAATTATGAAAATCAAAAGTCTCATTTTAATTAGTCTGGCAACATTATTCTTCATTTCCTGTAATAACAATAATTTGATTAGGCTAGAGTCTATATTAATTGATGTTCAAACAGATGGTATGTCAAGAAGTATCCGTGGATTATCGGTTGTCAATAAAAATATTGCATGGATTAGCGGTACTGATGGTATAGTAGGAATTACCCTTGATGGCGGCCAAAACTGGGAAAAGCATATTGTGGCTGGAGCTGAAAAACTTGATTTTCGTGATATTGAAGCAATTGATGATAAAACTGCCTGGATAATTAGTGCAGGAGTTCCAGGAAGAATATATAAAACTATTGATGGAGGTAAAAATTGGACCTTGCAATATGAAAAAAATGAAAATGTCTTTTTTGATTCATTTGTGTTTAGTGATAAAAATAATGGAATCGCTGTAGGTGATCCTGAAAACGGAGAATTTTTTCTTCTTAAAACATCTGATGGTGGTGAAACATGGCAAGAAGTAGATGGGCAATATATTCCTGATGCAAAAAATGGAGAGGCACTATTTGCTGCCAGCGGAACTTGCATAACTACAATTGGTAATAAATTCATCTGGTTTATCACTGGTGGAACCTCACCACCACGAACATTTCATTCTGAAGATCAAGGAGAAACATGGGAAGCTTTTGCTACACCCATAACTTTTGGAACAAGCTCAAAGGGCATTTTTTCTATAGCTTTTTTGAATAATAAAGATGGTGTAATCGTTGGAGGAGATTACTCAAATGATAAAGAAAAAAACCAGAATGCTGCTATAACATCTGATGGTGGCCGGACATGGAATATAGTCGAAGAATTAGTGCCTGATGGTTTTCGGTCGTGTGTATGTTATATCCCTGAAACAAATGGTAAAGGATTAATTACAACGGGAACATCTGGAGTAGATTATTCAAATGACGGCGGTAAAACATGGAAGAACATTTCAAAAGAAAGCTATCATGTTGTAGATTTTGGTGATTCTTTTGATTCAGGTTGGTTATGTGGAAGTAATGGCAGGATCTCCAAAATTGTTTTTAAATAGGGATTATTTAAAAACAATAATTTTCCTGGTTTCTGAAATATTTTTTGACCTAATATTAACATAGTATATTCCAGAAGAGAAAGACTTTAAACTTAAATTTTTATTAAATCCCCTCATTTTGGGGAATGATTCATTGTAAACCATACCACCGGAAGTGTTAAAAATAGTTAGATCAGCAATATCACTTTTTGAATTGTTAAAAATAATATTAAGATTTTCAGAAGAAGGGTTTGGGTATATCTCTAGCTTATAAACCAGGTTATTATCTTCAACTCCACTATTTGAATTATTTGAACCTGGGGTTGTTTCTTCCATACTTATTATATTAGAAGAAGCATCAGGATATCTACCATATGAAATATTCTGGCTTTGAGGTCCGAACCTAATAGAATCGATGAATATTGTATCTGAACCATTTAGTTGTACCAGACCTAATTCCTCACCTATATTGTCAAGTTTAAAATCAGCATGAAGTATTCCCTGATATAGGTCTTTGTCGGCCCAGATAATTATAAATCCACCTGAGATAATAGTTGTAGAATCGGGTTTATTGTTTGGAATTTGATATAGTGTTGGATTATCAAAATCGTCAGTCAAATATAAACCCCCAATATCAACTGACTCAAAACCAGCATTATAAATTTCAAGCCAATCGCTATATTCACCATAATTGTCTGTTTCATTATTTGTATTACTGGCAAGAATTTCATTTATAAATAGGTTTTGAATAAGAGCAATACTATCGGCAATATTTGCTAAGCCTGGAGTTGGTGTGCTAAATTCTGAAAGAAATATTTCTCCATCGGGGTAGCGACCAAATGATCGATTATTATCAACGATAGAATAGCTTAATGTGTCGAGTATATAAGGGATATCTTCAATAAGCTGACTAATAAAATAAGTTCCTCCTTCTGTTTCAGGGTCAAGGTTAAAAAATAGAATATTGTCTGGATTACTTTTGTTAATCCAAATTCGTAAATATGACTTAGCCGGGATTTGTGTCCTTAATGGCTCACTGTCAGATATTTGAACATAAGCTAGGTCGCTAATAGATTTACTAATATATAAATTGGAAATATTAATTTCTGAATTGCCTGAATTATAAATTTCTAACCACGATCCATTCTGGTCAGGACAGAGATTATTACATAAAAATATTTCATTAATATGTATACAGCGAATAATTCTATGGTCAAAATATTTTCCTCCAATGTCTGTTCTGCTTCCATCTAAATCAGCTTCACTATTAGGATCTCCATTATCTATACATGGAGAATTTTCCCTAAGACTAAAATCTTCATATACAGGGTTAGTAAATAAAGGATCGGCAAAAATATTATTATTTCCTGGTATTAATTCTGTATCAGATAATGAATAGGAGAAATTAAGTTCAGAATATTCATCGAGAAAATATGTGCCAAGAAATGATCTAGATAATATACTGTTTATAACATCAGCTTTTCCTCCTCCAAAACCAATAGTTTTTTCAAAACATGCGATGGAGTATGAATTATTGTAGAAAGTATTATGATCAACAACTGCATATGATCCTTCATCCTTAATACCTATTCCTTGTGTACAGTTGAAAATAATATTTCCAATTATTCTTACTGTTGATCCCCCTCCAACGGAAATCCCTTTATCAATAATTCCACGAATAATATTATTTTGGATAAGAATATCAGTACAATTTCCAATATCAATTCCATCACTATTAAAACCTGAGAATCCTGATATATAATTATTTTTTATTATACCATTATCAACAAAGTCATAATCAATAGCATCAACATCATAAGAATCGTTTCCTCGGAAATAACAATTTTCTACAATAGCATTACTGGTATTGGTGACATTAATATAATCAACAACACCTGAAGAATATAAAAAACAGTTTCTGATTTGAATATCTCCAGAGGAAGAATAAAAAGGTAGATCTTCAGCGTTTTCAATGCTTACATTATCAAGAATAATATCTGAATTATAAACAGATATATTTGCACGGTATTTTAATTCATCAATACCCCCTTTGGATGCTTTGTCGATTTCAAGATATGAGAATTCGGTTACAGCAGCTGCATCAATAACACAAATTGCACCCCACCTATCCATTTGTGTATCAGGATTCCCTTTAATTATCACAGGTAATTCTTTTGTCCCATTAATTATGAAGCTTCCATAATCATATATAGAAGCATTATTTGGCATCCGAATTTCTACCCCGGCTTCAACAATTAAGCTTCCTGTAACCTGAATTTCAATATCACCAGGTCCCAGATAAGGAGAACCTTCTAGGGTAAGTAATGTTTCTCCTGATATAACTGAAGGAAGAATATTTTCCCCTGTTGGCTCGAAAATTGCAGTGATGTTTAAATCGCCTCCTGTATCAAGCTGAATTTCAATTGAATCTGAAATTTCTATCCACTCAGAAAATTTATATCCAATATCTGGAATGGCCTCCAGCCTTATTGGTAAACCCTGGAAATAATACGAAGTATCTGATATATATACATTATTTACTTTTACTTTTCCGTGTTCTGAATTTACAATCAGTCTTATTTCATTTGATAGACCAAATGTATTTTTTATATGTTGTTTTACATATGCAGGGCGCTGTCTGGCAAATTCTCTCAATATTTCAACATTTGCATTCCAGTCAGACAAAGATTCGAGACATGTGGCCTGGCCACCTCCCACTGTTGTTTGTCCACCCCATCTTTCAATATCTCGTGGCATTTCTTTTTCAATATCTGATTTCATACTTTCAATCATTTGAATTACCCGTTCAGGTTTAAAACTGGTATTTAAATATGAAGCAAATCTTTGAACAAATTCATTTTTAAACTCTTGACTATTCAGAAGCCTGGAAAATAGAAATTTATGTCTTAAAAAACTGTCTTCAGAAAAATCAAACCTATCAGCCTTGAAGTCTTCAGAAGAATAGAGTCCAAAACCTCCTTCAACATCATAAAATACCCACCTCCATTTTCCATCTTCTGTTCTTGGCCTCCAGCACTCTACATTATTTACTGCCCAATCGGCATTATTAACATATATTTCTGCAATCTGGTAATTTATAAATTCATTTACATCAATAAGTGTTTTTATATATTCATAATTCTCAGGTATACTTAAATTATTGCTACTAATAAATTTCAACAGCGATTGATAATGAACATCATCCCCCTGAATAATTCCACCATTAGCAGGATTTTCAAGTATATCCAGATTATTTGGGTCAACCTGATAATTTGTTTCAAAATAATCAGCTTTAATTCTTTCCCTGATATTGTGAATTCCCCAAAATTGTCCGTTAATGAATAAAATTGCAGGACGAAACGCTTCATAATCGATATCCATCTCACCTATAAGCATGTTTCCAAGCAATCCATCTCTGAACATAGTACCATTATATGGGTTGCCAATACCATCTGCTCCTCCCGGACGTAAAACAAAACTTCTGAAAATTTCAATATCTTTTTCCTCAAATATTTTATGTTTTATCTCACCATTACCGTACTTACCTTTAAAATAAACTCCCAGGGGTTTTCTTGGAAATTCACAGTTCTGACGCCCTTTTACTTCGAAGCCTGCATCCGACTCAAATGCTAGACTCCCATCATTTTCAAAAAATTCAATATGTATTGGTCTTTCCCAACCTTTCTTGCAACAATTTCTGGTTAGTCTTGGCCCTGAAAAACTACTTCCATCAACATAAATACCAAATTCTTCATCCCAAAGATTATCTGGATCAGTTGAAATTGAAAAAACCGGGAGATCAGATTTTTCATTTATAAAATAAGTCTTTGTGCAAATTCTCCCGGGTAATTTATTTTCAATAAAGGTAGCAGCACGAATTACACTAGTTATTGGGACAGTTATTTCATTACTATATTGGGTTGAATTGGCATCAGGAATTGATCCATCTGTTGTATATCTTATTGTTGCACCTGGCTCATAGCTACTTAATGTAACAACTTGTGCTATGTTGTAAAATCCACCTTCAATAGAAAATTCTACATTTGCCGGGAAAATTTTATCAGATATACCGGAATCATTATTTGCCCTTCCAGGTGTTGGACTTCCATAATATAACCATTCACTTTGGTCAATAGGATTTCGACCCTGTGAAACATCAGGAACCTGAGCATTATAACTAATTATATCTAAAGGAAATAAATCAGGGGAGTACATACAAATCTCTTCACCATCTCTAGAAAGACCAAAATTTGTATGTAAACCAGTACCACTTTTATCAGCCCACACAAGAATATACTCCTCAGCTAAAATAATTGTGTTTAATGGAAAGGACCATTTCTGAGGTTGATCTTGATTATCACTAAGGAAATATCCACCAAGATCAATATTATTTGAAGATGAGTTATAGATCTCGATCCAGTCAGAATAAATACCATTATCAGGATCAATATTTGTATGAGTATTTGAAGAAAGAAACTCTGTTATATATATTTGTCCTTCAACATAATTTCCTGCTCCAAGCAAGCCCCAAAGGAAAAAAACTATAAAACACCTAAATCTCATAAGGGTATAAACTTATTTTGAGACACAAATCTCGCAATTATTTTGTAATATCTATATTTTCAAAAGCGAAAATCTAATACATACTAATTTTCATTTACTTTTATAAATCTGATTTAATTGAAAAAGATTTTCTTACATTTTTTTCTTAATTTCGAAAACATTAGAAAACTAGGTGAGGAATCTTCCTTGAATCCTGGTATGGTAAATAGAAATAATTAATCAAAAAACTATTATGGATAAGAAAGTACTTTATTTAGCATTGATAAGCTTTGTTTTATTATTCTCCCCATACAACGCTATATCACAGCTTAATAACAAATCACAATTGACCATTAAACAGATTATGCAAGATAATTGGATTGGTACACCTCCATCCAATATTAGATGGTCTGCGGATAGTAAAACTATAATTTTTAACTGGAAACAATCCAGCGATGAAAGAAGCACAAATTACAAGCTTTCTTTTGAGGATGCTATTCCTGAAAAGACACAAGCAGGTGATCTTGATAATATTTATCGCCCTCTCAGTGGCATATATAATGCAAAAAAGACAATGAGAGTTTTTGTTGAGGGTGGCGACCTTTTTCTCCATAAAGTAAAATCAGATGAAACATTTCAGGTTACCAGTACAGTTGAGCGTATTAATTCAGCATATTTTTCTTCAGATGAAAAGCTAATTTTATATACCAAGGGTAATAACATTTTCTCATGGGATATCACAAGTGGGCAGACAATTCAAAAAACGAATTTTTCAAGTGGAGCAATTGAACAAACATCAAATCGATTTGGTGGCATGGGGCAATTTGGACAATTTAACAGAACTTCTTCCCAGAGACAACAGCAGGGAGCGAGAAGTTCCCAGGATGAATGGTTATACCAGCAACAATTATTTCTTTTTGATGAATATTCTCAACAGGGGATGAGATCAAGAACTGGCAGAGCTCGTTCTCCCCAAAGGAATAATTCATCAGCAAAGCATCCTCGACAAATTGATACTGAAGGAAAAACTGTACAATCTGTGAATTTAAGCAGAGATTTAAGGTATGTAACATATACTTTATTTGAAGTTAATTCAGATGAAAGAGCCAGATCAACCGAAATGCCGCGCTACGTTACAAATTCAGGTTATACTGAGATTCAAACAACAAGATCAAAAGTTGGAGGTCCATCAAGTTACAGAAACTCTTTAATGATTTATGATACTGAAGCTGATAGCATTTATTCATTTAGAACGGATAAAATTCCTGGGATCAGAGATCTGCCTGGTTATGTAAAAGATTATCCTAACAGAAAAAATATTATTCCAGAAGAAAGGATTGTAAGTGTATCAGGAATAAACTGGTCAGAAGATGGTAAGTTTCCGGTTGTAAATATCACCTCAGCTGATAATAAGGACAGGTGGATTATGCTTCTTGATTTGAAAACCGGAATTCCTGAGTCGCTTGATCGTCAAAGAGATGAGGCATGGATTGG
>PVBE012930936.1_pt1 | contig 11508 bp, 15 predicted proteins | sample 1631181 | NCBI WGS metagenome assembly PVBE01 (sample SAMN08397723, study PRJNA350692) | Marine metagenome, whole genome shotgun sequencing project. | isolation source: water | place: Pacific Ocean | collected 2012-04 | reverse complement strand
CCGGGGTGTTATGACTTCCCCGCTTTCACTGTCTAAACCCGGATCACAAAGGAGATGCAAGAGTGAGTTTTGCAGATTACGTTGGCCTCTTTGCAGGGGGCATAGTAACGCTCGGGCTCGTACCGCAGATAATTCGGATATATAAATTTAAGAGTGCTCATGACATAAGCGCTCTTTTTAACGTTGCTTTGCTGACAGGCATGACTTTGTTTTTTGTATACGGTATCTTGCTGTTTCTTCGGCCCCTGATATTCTGGAACGGGGTAGGTATGATTCTAATGTTCATACTTCTTTACGGAAAATGGAAGTACGGGCGATAATGAGGCCAAAGAATCCCAACATCGTTTCAGGTATTGTCCGACTTTCCCCCCTCCACCACTACGGATAGAAACACAAACATCACCTTGTTCGTTCATTAGCGATTAATTTAGCCTCAAATAGTGTATGAGCTTTAGCTCTCTGAGTCCAACCCGAAGCGCCGGTTTATTATCACTTGTTTTCAGGCAAGGCATCAAATTCTCTCTGAACGCCTTCAACCACTCTTTCATGGCTTCAGGGTTGCTCATACCTTCTTTCATTTTCTCCATCACTTTGATGTGTCCAAATCGCCCTTTTCAGCCATCTCCGTACCATGCCTCTGGCTCATTCCCACCATCTCATCAAATGTCTCGGCTTGAAACTCTTGGTTGCACGGACCGCCGAATTGTTTACAAGTCATTGTTTTCATAATAATCACCTTCCTGCAAAGTGTCGGTTTCAATACGGACAATATTATATAATACTATGCGAGGAGAGGAAAATGAAGACTACTCATCACAACCACGTCGGTGGATTTTAATCCCTGGATCTGATGTAGCGACTCTTGAACATCGCCTGATTGATAATTTCAGTTCCCGCGTGAACGAACTTTTGATTCCTGGTGAGTTTGCCGAACAATGGTATGTCATTTCCAAGCAGGTTCGGGACTCGGGTAATGGTTATCTCGTCGACAAGGTCAGCTTCCAGGAAACTCTGAACAGTCTTGCCCCATCCACATAGAGGTTCATGTATCCGCGGTCGTTAAGCAGCTTGACCAGCTCCAGTACATCTCCTCTGATAATTTCTGCTTTCCCTGCCAAATCCTCGGGAACAATATCGAGGGAATTACTCAAAACAAATACCGGCTTGTCATACGGCCATGAGTCAAAAACAGAACGGTCTCGAATGTATTGCGTCCCATAACGATAGCATCAATCCCGTTCATGAACTCCGTAAAGCCGTAATCGTTCTGCTCAGGGTTGGGCAACTCGTTTAGCCAGTCCAGTCCTCCGTCGGCTGTTGCGATAAATCCGTCATGGCTGGTCGCTATGTAAACGTAATTAGTCATCGATCCACCTCTTTGTTTCTTGGATACTGATAGTGTATCAGGATGAATCTCCCGGATAAAGAGCACTCCCCGGCCGGGCGCCCCTTCATCATTGACTTATTCTCGCAGTAGGATTAAACTCAATCCTAAATCATGACCGTTTACTTATCTTTCATAAGTCCGGAGATATTCAGACAGTAACCGCGGGGGATTTTTCAGATGCCGTTAAACGACAGAGATTACATGAGAGGGAACCATCCCATTTATTGTACCTGCGTGGACTGTGTTCGAGAAAGGCGCAGGAAGATGACCGAACGAAACCGGAAAATATCGTACCTCGGATCATCCCGATTGTTGTCCTCAAAGTACGCCTAGATGGTCTGGGGGATAGTAATAGGGATTATCCTGATGCTTATTTTCTACTAGTCGGCAATTCCTCTACCCGGAATCAGGATAATCCTGTGCTGATAAATCATCGGCAGGAGGTAGCTCGTGTTTGCTTTTGATTCTTTTATCGGGGGCCTCGTTGGTTGGGGATGTGGACGGCAGGTAGTTATTTGAAGTATATTGTGTTTCATCGGGCGCCTTGAGCCATATATTCTGGTCTGCAGGAGTGAAAGGATGGCGACAGCATATGATATGGGGCAGGAAGTTCTAATAAAAACGGTTAGTGAAAAAGGTTTGTCCGTTCGGGAAGCAGCAATACGGCCATATTCCGGTCATACCGGGATGATTTCTGATTATCACTGGATAGAACCCCCGAGTGGCCAGATCTTTTACCTCTACACGGTGCGAATCGGTGATACCAGTAAAGAAATTGTCCTTTACGAGGATGAGATAGAAGCGGTTTATTGACCGAAATCCAGGCTCGTAAAGAAAGGGGATGGATGGACCAGTCCGGAAGGCGGTTTTTTGATTAAGAGAATCAAATTCCCCGGCATCGCCGCTCCTGTCTATCTTGGCTGGGTTTTTGATACTACAGGCAGCTATCTGGTTGCCTTACGGGTGATAATCGCCCTGCTGATCGGTTCTGGGATCTTTATGTTTCTGGCCCGGCATCCCAAACCGCCCGCCGGGGACAGCGATATCCGCAATATCATCTAGTACCCATATCTCAAACAACCAGAGGCTGGGCCGGATACCAATCAGACCTACCGCCAAGCGTCGATGCTGAAAACCGGAGCGTTGAAACGGCCGCCGCTGAGTTGAACACAGGCCTCTTCTTGCCCGCCGGCCACGATTATGCAGCTTTCAGTCGGCTCACTGACCACCGGTACCAGGTAATCTTCGGGCAGCTCTTTCCAGTGCTTTCCCGATGTTTTTTCAATCCCCATCCAGCCGTTGGTGGTCAAATCGGGCCAGGAGCGGTTCTTGTAATTCTTCACCGGTTCAAAGCTCTTCCGGTATATCCACTCATAGACCTCGTCTTTTGACTTGAATCCGATGTCGTTCAGGTGCTGGGCCATCTCAGGGACCATGATGAGTATCCAGCCCCCCTCCATTGTAGACCAGAGGGCCGGGAAGAGGTACTCCAGCCAGTTATGGGGTCCTGGCTGCCCTTTGACGTCCAGCCGCCTGGCTATGCCGCCATGCCCGCTCTTTTGAGTGGCCCGGTAGCCGCCTGGAGAGAACTGGTGACCTAGCATACCGCCGTGATTTCCAATTCCGCTCATAACCATGACCACGCTTTCGTCCTTCCTGAAACCACTCTCTTCATTCAGGCCTCTCCAGGCCGAGGGCAGGCCGTCCGTATTTTCGGCAAAGCAGACGCCCCCGTTATTGAGAGGGCTGCCGTGGGAACTCATCCGGTTAACCCCCGGAGTGGCCCCGCTCAGGTTGATCGCCATAAGCTGATAGGTCCGGCCAATGGGCCCGTTCACCGGACTCCCCGGACCGAGGTGACCGCAGCCCGTATTCATCTTTATCTCTTTGGCAATGGGCCCGCTGACACACATCACCTGACTCGGGAAATTAGTCGTGCCGATGGGGCAGCCCGATTCGGCAATGGCCAGCACCAAAGGCAGGTGTTCCGGTTTGCATCCGGCCATAACGGCTATGGTGGCCACCTTTTCCACGGTGGCTTTCCAGTTCATCGGTTGGAACAATACCGCGTCGCCTTGCCTCCTCTGCCCCCTTATTCCGAGTCTTTCGCTGTGCAGGGTGAGCAGTTCGTCAGGGGCGTGGCTGGTGCCGGTCAACATCTCGCGTACCCGATCCACGGTGGGTACTCTGATGGGCAGGCCGTCCGTATAAACGGACAGAGGCGCCTCTACCGGCGAGGGGATGTCTTTTGTCTGCTGGTAAAAGGCCTCGGCTTCATCCAACGTACCTTCAAAGAGTATTCTCTGCTGAGGCGGTTCCCAGCGGCCGCTTTCCTTTTCCTTTTCCGTCAAAGGTCGGGTCAATTCTTCAAGCATGGGTTCGATGAAGATTTCAACGTCTTCCGGTCCCGGAAGAATGCGGGAAGCGTGCATGAACCGTACGTTGGGGATACCCTGTGACAGGGCCTCTTGCTTGACCATTTCATCCTGGTCGGCAAAATCAACCGTCACCGTTGGAATGCCCGCTTTTTCAAGGTCTGCTATGTAAGGCAACTGCCTCCACACCGCCCCGCTTCACCAGCATATCGCTTGTATCAGCCCGTCAGCCGTTTTCATCTCCTCTTTTGATAACCGGACCGGCTCAATGCCGTAGGTCTTCTTTATTTTCCAGTTCACGTTGGGGTAGTCCATTTTCAGCTTTTTCTCCAGGGGTATGGTAATATCCGGCTCTCCGGTAATGCTGAAATAGATTTCCTTGCCGTCCAGGGTGGTGAGACGGGGCGCCAGGGCAGACGTGTCCACCGGATCTGTAATACCCGCCGGATTGAGATACTTATATACCTTGTCCTCAGCCATTCTCATTCTCCTTGATTTTTCTCTATTTTGGTATCCAAGTGTAGCCCTCCCCTGAATATTTTGTCAACGACAGCGATGATCGAAAAATGGCGCTGCCTCGGGTGTTGATTCGTGGTATAATCCGGGTATCCGGCAGCATTAAATACTTGGAAAGAAGAAACAGAGCCATGAATTCCTTAACCGTGATTTTTGATGTCGGGGGCACTTTGCTCAGTTCTCCCGACCTCCATCATGCCATCGCCACTAATTTGCTCGACCGCGAGTCGGACAGGGAAACACGCGATTTCGTTGAGGGTATATTTGTTGACATCACTCAAAATCAAAAGCCATATCGGCGTGTTGAAGAAAGGATTGCGGCCACATTGGCAGTGATGGCCCGGGAATACGGGTATCAGGATATTTCCAGTCGGACTCATGATATCTACGATGACGTTTTTTTTCTCAGGTCCTATCTCTTCCCCGAGACCCCGGATGCTCTGGAAACCCTCCACGCCCACTCTGTCCGGATGATTATTGCCAGTGATGCGGATGCCGGTTTGGTGGACGCGCAGGTAGCCAGACATCACCTTGAGAAATATTTTGCCGAGATCTGCACCTCGGATCAAGTTGAGGCATTCAAACCTTCCTCCAAATATGTAGAACTCCTGAAAAAGTATGTCCTGGACAATGAAGAAAACTGCTATTTCGTTGGAGACGGCATCCAGGATGTTGAGTGCGGCCGGAGACTTGGTATCAAGTCCGTACTGGTAGACCGGCGGGGTTCAAATGGTGACACGGGTGCCGACTACGTCATCCCCGATCTATCCGGACTGGTACAAGTATTGAGCTTGGAACAATATTAGTTCCCGGACGTCTCCTGATCGGGCACAAACGTTCGGAATCGATATTCTGACCGAGTCAAACTACCAGGCTGAACACTCGTTGGGTATTGAAGATGATGCCGGGTAAAATTGTTGTTATCGCAGTCATAACAGCCATGCTGATAGTAGGGTTAGCTTTCGGTTGTGCCGTTTCAAAATCTCCTGCTCCGCCTGAGCCTGCCGGCAGGCCATCCCCCGCCATAGACGTTGCGGTGGTGGTGGCCGGGCTCGATACTCCCTGGGCAGTGGAGTTTGCCCCGGATGGGCGCATCTTCATCACCGAACGGCCCGGCCGAGTGAGGATCGTAAAAGACGGGCACTTGCTGGAAGAGCCCTGGTTCACCATCGATATCGCCCGGGGCGGTGAGTCCGGACTGCTCGGTCTGGCCCTCGACCCTCGGTTTGAGCAAAACGGATTCGTCTATTTAGCCTATACCTACCGTGACCCGGATGGCAATCTGGAAAACCGCCTTGTCCGGCTGCGGGATGACCCGTCAGCTGACAAGGGCGAGTTGGATATCGTCTTGGTTGACGGGGTGGTAGGGGCCAGCAATCACGACGGCGGACGGGTACGTTTTGGATCTGACAACAAGCTCTACTGGACTACCGGAGATGCTCAGGACTCGGAACTGTCCCAGGACCTGACCTCTCTCAACGGTAAGATCCTGCGCCTCAATAGCGACGGGACAATACCCGCCGACAACCCCTTTCCTGGCTCTCTGGTGTATTCTTACGGGCATCGTAATCCCCAGGGACTGGCCTGGCAACCGAGCACCGGCAGGCTCTATGCTACCGAACACGGCCCCAGCGGGTTCCAAGGCTCCGGTCAGGACGAGGTAAACTACATCGAAGCCGGCAATAACTACGGCTGGCCGACCATCACCGGAGACGGAACTCAGACAGGCTTGACCTCACCTGTTATCCACAGCGGGACCTCTGAAACCTGGGCGCCCAGTGGGGCTACTTTCGTGGTCGGTGGTGTCTGTGACGGCTCTCTGCTCTTCGTGGGTCTGCGGGGTCAGACTCTTTACCGGCTAACCCTCGACCCTAAACACCCCGACAAGGTGGTTGTTTTTGAGCGTTTGCTGGCCGATGAGTTCGGCCGACTCCGGGATGTTACTCAGGGGCCCGATGGGGCCATCTATATCCTGACCAGCAACCGCGACGGGCGGGGCCGCCCGGCCGATGACGATGACAAGCTGCTCAGATTGGTGGTAAGGTGAGGCCAGTGACAAAAAAACGAATTGACAGCTTGCTGGTGGAGAGAGAACTGGTCGAGAGCCGGAATAAGGCTCAGGCTTTGATCATGGCTGGAAAGGTGACTGTCGAGGGAAAGTCCGTGGCCAAGGCAGGGATAATGGTGGCCGAAGAGGCCGTGATTAGCCTGGCTGACCCTTCCCCCTTTGTTGGTCGGGGTGGTCTCAAACTTGACCATGCCCTCGACAGGTTCCAGCTTGACGTTTCCTCCCGCGTGGTGGCCGATATTGGGGCCTCAACCGGAGGCTTTACCGATTGCCTGCTCAAGCGGGGGGCCAGCCGGGTGTACGCTATTGACGTGGGCTACGGTCAACTGGGCTACCGTCTGAGGCGGGATTCACGCGTGGTAGTAATGGAAAAGCTGAACGCCCGTTACCCCATCAGCCTTACCGAGAAACTGGATTTAGCCACCATAGATGTCTCTTTTATCTCGGTGGAAAGATAATACCGTCGGTAGCCGAACTGATAAAAGAGGGCGGTTGTCTGGTAGTGCTCATCAAGCCCCAGTTTGAAGCCAGGAGACAGGGAGTTCTTCGTTCTACTTAAATTGACATAAAATGATAAACCGAGACGTTAAATTGCCGCTGGAAGGGATAAATATTGCCGGGCGACTCTATCTGCCTGACGAGGCTGGCCTGGTCCCCTATCCCGTCGTCTGCGTGTGTCACGGTCTCCCCTCTGGGAGGTCTTCCGCCCCAGATGACGGGGGTTACCCCCGTCTGGCCGAGAGGATTTGCGCCCAGGGGTTTGCCGTATTCATCTTTAGCTTCCGGGGAACCGGCACGAGTGGTGGTAATCTGGACATGCCGGGCTGGACCAGGGACTTGACGGCTGCCATCGATTATCTGTATACCTTGTTCGAAGTGGACAGGTTGCGCCTCTCCTTGCTCGGTTTCAGTGCCGGGGCGGCTGTCTCGGTTCGCCTGGCAGCCGGCGATAGCCGGGTATCGTCGGTCGTCGCATGTGCCTGCCCGGCTGACTTCAATCTCGGTGGTTCCGGGCTCACCCTAGAGCACTTTCGCAACATTGGCACTATCAGAGACGATGACTTTCCTTCTTCAACCGAAGAATGGCTCAAAGGATTCGAGGCGGTCAGTCCGGCCAGATACGTGGCTGAGATTGCTCCCAGACCCTTGTTGCTGGTGCATGGCAGTCTGGATGAAACGGTGAATGTAAGCCAGGCCTACCAGATGTATCTCAAAGCCGGGCAACCCAAGCAAATTATTGTTATCGATGGGGCCGGGCACCGCTTGCGACAGAACGATATTGCCATGTCCATCGTCGTTGACTGGCTGAAATCCTTGAGCCGATATCAGCCGTCACAGGCTCAACAAATTGACCTTTAAGCGACCGATGATTTATACTATAAAAGGCTAGATTCAGTTTAGGGCTATAGAGAGGCAGTATTGCACGAGAGTTGCGCTGTTATCGGTGTTTATGCTCCCGAGGAAGATGTAGCCCGGCTTACCTTTTTCGCTCTCTTCGCCCTTCAACATCGCGGCCAGGAGAGCAGTGGTATTGCCACTGCTGACGGCGATGGTATTCAGATCTATAACAATATGGGACTGGTAACCCAGGTATTCACCGAGGATTCATTGAGCCAGCTCACCGGCCATATCGCCATCGGCCATAACCGCTACTCCACCAGTGGTTCCAGCGAGATATGCAATGCTCAGCCTATGGTGGTGGGCAAGGACCCGGACACTATCGCCGTCTCCCATAACGGGAATATCGTCAATGCTTCCTACCTCCACGAAGAACTTTCCGCCCAGGGTTATACCTTTAATAGTTCTACCGATACTGAGGTTATTGCCAATCTGATCGCCTCATCGCCCGAAAAAGAACTTATAGATAAAATAAGATACGCCATGCACCGGCTTCAGGGTGTGTACTGTCTGACTCTTATGACCAAAGACCGCCTGTTTGCGGTGCGTGACCCTCTAGGGGTGCGCCCTTTATGTTTTGGGAAGATAAACGGGGGTTGGGTGGTAGCCTCGGAAACTTGTGCTCTGGACCACATCGGGGCCACCTTAGTCCGTGATGTTGAGCCGGGCGAGATAATTTCCATCGGGGAAAATGGTCTGGAGAGTTACCGGGAAGATTCGGAGCGAAGAGCCTCCTGCATCTTCGAGTATATCTACTTTGCCCGGCTGGACAGTACCATTGACGGACGGTTACTTTACCAGGCCCGTCAGGCTATGGGAGCCGGACTGGCCGAGGAGTACCCGGTAGATGCTGATCTGGTGGTGGGTGTGCCTGAATCAGCCATTGCCGCGGCCGTTGGTTATGCCCAGAAGTCGGGAATTCCTCTGGCTGAAGGACTGGTGAAGAACCGCTATGTCGGGCGTACCTTTATTGAGCCTGACCAGCGAATCAGAGACCTTGGAGTTAAATTGAAATATAACACCATGCCCCAGGTGCTGGAGGGTAAGCGGATAGTTCTGGTCGATGATAGTATCGTCCGCGGCACCACCACCCCCCACGTGATAAAGCTGCTGAGAAAAGCCGGGGCTAAAGAAGTTCACATGTGTATCGTTGCCCCTCCCATCCGTTTTCCCTGTTTCTTCGGTGTTGATATGGCTACTTACCGCGAGCTCTTGGCCGCTAAAAAGACCGTCGATGAAATCAGGGATTGTATCGGGGCTGATTCACTTGGCTATTTGAGTATTAATGGTCTGATTAAAGCGGTGGCTTTGCCCCAGGATATTTTCTGTCTGGCCTGCTTTACCGGCGATTATCCCATGCCGGTGCAGATAGAGATGGATAAACTGGCCCTGGAGTCTTCAGCTGCCGGTAAATAAGTAGCGTTTGACATAAAGTCGTAACAGTCCAAAACAGGTATCAGGTTATTCGGGGTCGAATCATTTAGAGGGCAGCGGGTTGATCACCCACTGTCCGTTATTGTATTGAATCTGAATTTCAGAGCGTCAGGAAATTGAAGGTAGAATTTTCCCGGTTAGATAGGGCTTTTAACCCTCAGTGTCTGGTTGTGATAGGGGACGGTCCTAAAGGCCGCTGGCTCAGTGTCGGGAGTAACTACCGGGGAAGAATCTACTCCGTTCAGGTCAATCCAGAGACCGCCAGGGCTATTGAAGCTACCGGGACAAAGAACTATACCAGCCTTCTTGACGTCCCGGAGCCGGTGGACCTGGTCATCGTGAACGCCCCCCGGGCGGCGACTCTCAAAATAGTGGATGACTGCATCGCCAGGGAAGTGGCGGCCGTCCATTTCTTTACGGCCGGCTTCGCCGAGACTGATACCGGGGAAGGGATAGAACTGGAGGCCCGGCTCACCGAAAAGGCCAGGCAGGCCAACCTTCACCTGATCGGCCCCAACTGCATGGGCATCTACAATCCCACCGTTGGCCTGGGCCAAAATCCCTGGGAATTCAGACTTATATTTGAAAATAGTTGAACCTCTTGGACACACTGCAAAAGAAAAGAACGATAAGTTTCAAGAAGAATACGCTGCTTTAGCTAACAGGTTTACGATTGAGTTCAGTGAAGCATTCGTAACCAACGGTAAGATCAATTGGGATGCTCTTGTATTGTTTAATTCTGCTGAATTAAAACCATAGAATCTGGTAATGCTGCGGCGTCCCTCCTCACTCCCCCGCCGGTTGTCCTTGCCACTGGTCGCGGTTTATCTCCATCAGGGTGAACCTGAATCCATCCTTGGCCAGTTGTCCGCAGTTGGTGAAGCCGCATTTTTGGAAGCACTTTTGGGCCCGGGTGTTTGATTCCAGCGTTTTTAGATGGACCCGGCTGAGGTTCATCTGCTGGAAGACATAATTGACCAGGGCGGTTACGACGTCGGCCCCATAGCCCTTATCCCAGTAATCACGGTTGCCGATCATGATACCCAGTTCAGTCTCGCCCCTGGTCTGATTAAGGTTGTAGTAGGAACAGTTGCCGATGTGTACGCCATCCAGGGTATCCACTGAGAGGCGGCGGCTGGTGGAGCGGGGTATTTGCAGTTCGTAGGTGTATTCTAGGAGGTAATCGGAGTAGGAAATGTTCAGTACCGGAGCGGCATCAAGTTGGGCCAGTTCCGGGTCAGTGTCCCAGGCATAGTCATCCCAGGCATCAGCCGTGGTCTTTTCGCGGATTATGATCTTGTTGCTGTTAATCATTGAGATTACCGAATGTCCTCAATTACGAGACTCTCACATCTGGAAAGACAATGGGTCTTCTCTTTCTTGTAACTCGTTCAGGATTTCTTCGGCTGTCTGGCGGACCACTTCGTCCTCGCTTTCAAGGCATCGTTTCAAGCATTCCTGAGCTTGCGTGTTGGCTATCTCAGCCAGTGCCTGGAGAGCCGCCACTTGGACATCGGCGTCAAAATCATCAACAAGCCTGATGAGATGGGGTACGGCGGTCTCTTCCTCCAGTTCTCTGCAGGCTCCGGCCGCCTCGTAGCGCACCTCGGCGTCGGGGCTGTCAAGCTCTTTTATCAGCAGAGGCAGCCAGGATAGGTCGTAGCTCTTGCCCATAGCGTAGACAGCGCTGATCACCAGTCGCGGGTTTTGACTCTCGTGGGCCTCTCTGATGGCCGTCTTTACCTCCGGGAGGCTGGCTGGGGCAATTGACTCCAGGGCGCGGCGGCGTATTTCCAGTGGCCTGCTCTTGTCACCGAAAGCCCCTAGCAAAGCCCGGTGTACCTTGTCCATATGGTTAGGGTGCAGCTTCTTGTCCTCGCCCAGGTTGACAAACTTGCCTAATGCGATAGCTGCCACCGCCTGCACCTTTTCCGAGCTATCCTCTTCCAGCATATTAATCAGGGGGTCAATTAACGATGACTCCTCGTTTTCCCACAGACCTTCGATAGCAGTACTCCGTACTTCGTCGTCCCCGTCTTTTAAGCAGTACTTGAAGATACCGTCAAAACTAAGTATCACGTTGTCTTCGGCTATCTCAGCCAGTCGGACCACAATCTGGCGCCGCCGTTCCGTTTCAATCGTTGCCCATGAGTCTATAAAGAGCTCCAGTGCGGTTGAGTCCAGATTGGATAACTCGCTGAGCTTTGAACTGAGTATGGATTTGTCATCATCGCCTAACTCGGCAATGATTTCTTCGATTGGCATTGACATTGTCGGTTCCACGGCTCTATTCCTCTTCTTCTTCTTCTTCTTCCCCTTCCCCTTCCCCT
>PVBE012823380.1_pt1 | contig 11509 bp, 9 predicted proteins | sample 1631181 | NCBI WGS metagenome assembly PVBE01 (sample SAMN08397723, study PRJNA350692) | Marine metagenome, whole genome shotgun sequencing project. | isolation source: water | place: Pacific Ocean | collected 2012-04 | reverse complement strand
TTTGCACGCTGGAAACGCAAAGGATTCTTGGGTACAGTTTGTCACGGGCAGAGCCTCTTCCGGTTTCAGACTAAGCAACTGAATTTTACCGGATTAAAGGGGCTTTGCCTTTCTTATTCGTGCAATATTCAGGCTAGTCGATCGACAACTCGCAAGGCCGCCCGGCGGTCTCCGTACGCAGCAGTTCGGCAAACTGAGACACGCCTAGTTTCGAGGTGATCCCGGCTCCTAGAGACGCTCCTTGGCGCAGTAACCCGGACTTGTACACCCGTAATTCGGGTTCCAGCAACGAACCGGTGATTTCCATCGATTCGACCATTGCAGGCGCATTAGACGAGAAGCTACCGCGCTGCAGTGGGCGGCATACCAAGGCTACTTTTTCGCCAGCAAAATCGAGCGTTCCCCCACAAAAGATGTCGAATCCGGGGGTCTGCAAACCGAGAACGCGCGCCGCGTCGACCAGACCGTCCGCGAATTCCAGTCTCGCTTGGGCGCAATCGAACCGAGTCGACCCGTCGCGCACGACAAACGGATTGAATCCGGCGAGGATAACGGAAAACAGATCCTTACCGACACGGTCGAGATCAGCGTTCGCGATGACGCCTTCCCGAACGCCGATATCGAGTACCCCATCGGCCGTCGACGCGATTTCACGACCGGAACGACCAGTGCCCTGTAGCTTGAGTCGAAAATCGAACGGCGCCGATATCGCGTTCGGCGGCAGCGACGGCAATTCCGCCGCCTCCATTTCCCACCCTTGCACCGACATTACGGTACGTCGACTCGCTAGATCCTGAGTGAAAACCAGCCGCAATCGACCTCCCGCGAAATCCGCCGACGCGCCCGCGACCTTCACGGCGCCATCTTCGAACCGCAAGGGCAAGCGAACGTTGCGAAACTCGCCGGCATCGATGCTCAGGCGTTCGATCTGGAAGTCGACGTGCCCGTGCAACCACTCCATCCATACGGGTATCAGCGGCGCATCGGAAAAGACGCGTTGTCCCGGCGCAGCCGACTCGAACTCTGCGGCGGACGATGCCGGAGGCTGAACAACCGCGAGTTGCGCCAACGCAGACGCCAGTAGCAATTCGACGATACTACGGCGGCTCGGTCGAACCGCGCTATTCGAATAGTGGTACATGCGAATGAGCGACGATCTGTCGCCGAACGAAATCACCAAAGAGTTCGCGGCGCCAACCTTTGTAGAATCGAATTCCATCGCGCCCGCACACGGCCGCCTCGACGTCGCGGCGAGTAGCTAGCAACCCTACCGAAACTTCGCTGGCGGACGCACGTTTGCGCAATTCGTTCAGCAGGTCGTGCACTAGAGATTTCCCGCTATCGGTTAAACGCCGCGACTGCGGCTGCACGGGATCGAGAAAATCCATGTCGACGCCATTTATGGTTTCCAAGAGTTCATCGGCGTAACGTCGAATCAGACCTGGCGAGAGCCCGTCAACGCCGAGCAGATCCGGCTTCGAACGGGGCGCCGCCCGCGCCAAGGCAATCAGCCGATCGTCCTTCAATACCCAACCGCGAGGCAGATTGCGGGATCTCGCGCTACGTTCCCGCCACGCAGCGAGTGCCCGCGCGATGCCAAGTTCAACCCGACCGAGCCTAGCGACCCCCTTTACCCGGCGCCACGCCGCGCCCGGTTCATTCTCGTAGCGTGCCACATCACTCAGCCCCGAACATTCCTCCTCCAACCATGACTCGCGGCCTCTGTAACGGAGTTCTTCCGTGAGCCGGCGCTGTAGTTCCGTGAGATACCGAACATCGTCGGCGGCGTATTCCAGTTGACTTTTCGTCAAGGGACGCTGCGCCCAATTCGTCCGCGACGATGTCTTATCGAGTTCGATCGAGAAGAACTCGGAAACCAACCCAGCGTAGGCGATTTGGTCGGGCCGCCCTAGCAAAGCGGCTGCAATTTGCGTATCGAACAACGGCGTCGGGATCCGGCCCGTCTTGTTAAAAAAGATTTCGAGATCCTGGCGTGCCGCGTGGAGTACTTTTGCCCGCGAAGGCGAATACAGAGCGGCGAATAGCGGCGTCAGATCTTCAAGCACGAGCGCATCGATACTCCAGATTGAATCGGAGAGCGCAACCTGGATCAGGCACAACACCGGGAAGTACGTCCGTTCGCGCATAAATTCCGTATCGATAGCGATCACCTCTTCGCCATCCAGCGCCGATAAGAATTCCTTCAGCCCGGCGGGGCTGTCGATGAAATACGCGTTCGCCGACCCGGTCACGGTACGACTCGCGTCGATAGCGAACCTAAAGGTGCGTCCCGCGCGCCGACAACAAACACGAACACCGGAGACCACCGCCGCGGCCGCGGATCCGGGAGCGCTGAACGTACTGACCGGAGCATTCGCTTCGGTATTTTTGCCTTCATTATTGTGAACAATTCCAGTAAGTTCCCGTAAACAATTAATTCCGTGACAATTAACTCGCCCAAATGAGCAGGCACCTCAGGCGCAAATGAGCTAAACTCAAAAGCTCGGCGCTTGTCGTAAGCATTGTTAATAGTCCGACATGATATCAAGGCGATTGGAGCGACCTATGAGGCCTGTTTGTACAGTTTTCATCGTGGTGGCGGCTCTTTGCGGGGCGCACGCGCACGCCGCAGCTCCGATCACTCCCAAAGACGAATTGGCGCCGCGTGCGGAACACAAACGGGCGACACGGCTCATCACACACTTCATCGCTAATTACCATTACAAAAAACCGCCGCTGGACGACGAATTATCCGAGAAAATCCTCGATCGGTACATCGAGATGCTCGATCCGACCAAGAGTTACTTGCTCCGATCAGACATCGACGGGTTCGTGCTGCACGCGGAATTGCTCGATGATTATTTGCGCCGATCCAATCTTCGCCCCGTATACGATATGTATTTAAGCTATCGCGAGCGAGTCGAAGCTCGGATTGAAAAGGCTTTCGCCTTGCTCGATTACCCGTTCGACTTCACCCGCGACGAAACTTTCGTCTTCGACCGTGAAGATGCCGATTGGGCTGAAGACGAGAAGGAGTTGGACGATCTGTGGCGTAAACGGGTGAAAAACGACATTTTGTCGCTCCGGATTGCCGGGAAAGACCCGGACGAAATCGACGACACGCTGCGCAAACGCTACGAAGGCATCACCCGCCGCACGGGCCAGCTGAATAGTGAAGACGTGTATCAAATGTATATAAACGCCTATACCACGTCGATCGACCCTCATACCGCGTACTTCTCGCCCCGCACTTCGGAGAACTTCAAGATCCGGATGAGCCTGTCGCTCGAAGGTATCGGCGCGGTTCTGCAGACAGAAAACGAACACACCCTCGTGCGCGAAATCGTACCCGGTGGCCCCGCCGACAAAGGCGGGAAGCTGCACGCGGACGACAGGATCATTGGTATCGGACAGGGCAGCGACGGGGAAGTCGTCGACGTGGTCGGGTGGCGATTGGACGACGTCGTCGACCTCATTCGGGGCAAGAAAGGTACTATCGTCAAATTGGAGATTTTGCCTAAAAAGTCCGGTCTGGACGGCCCCGGAAAGGTCATCAGTATCGAACGCAACACGATTAAGCTCGAAGAACAGGCGGCAAAGAGTTCAACGATCGAAACCGGCAACGGCCCGAACTCGCTGCGTATCGGCGTAATCGATGTACCCACTTTCTATATGGATTTCGAAGCCCGCACCCGCGGTGACGACGATTATCGCAGCACGACGCGCGATGTGCGTCAGCTAATTGCGGAATTCGACCAGGAAACAATCGACGCTTTAATCATCGACTTGCGCGGAAATGGAGGCGGGTCATTGAGTGAGGCAACCGACCTGACCGGTCTGTTTATCGACGTCGGACCCGTCGTTCAAGTCCGTAATTCTCAAGGGCGGGTGCAACTGGAGCGCGACACGGACCGCGGCCTGGCATACGGCGGTCCGCTGGCGGTACTCGTCGACCGCAACAGCGCATCGGCCTCGGAGATTTTCGCCGGTGCGATTCAGGATTACCGCAGGGGAATCGTTCTCGGCGAACCTACCTTCGGCAAAGGAACGGTGCAAAACCTCGTGGATCTAAACCGCTTTGACGACACCATGGACGGGAAACTCGGCCAACTCAAAGCGACAATTGCGCAATTCTTCCGGGTCGCCGGCGGTAGCACCCAGCATAAAGGTGTCATTCCCGACATCACTTTTCCGACCGCCTTGAGCTCCGACGATCATGGCGAACGTGCGTTAAACAACGCGCTGCCGTGGGACCATATTGCGGCTGCCCGGTTCAAACCCGTGAGCGGCGAGTATGCAGGCGTCGATCGGCTGCGCCGACTGCACGAATCCAGGGTAGCCGTGGACCCTGCCTTCCAAGCGGTGCTCGCACAAGAGGCCGCGATCGAAGTCGCGCGTGAACGGCAGGAAGTCTCGCTCCTGTTCGAGACCCGCGAAGCAGAGCATGATAAGAACAAACGTGAACAGCGCGAACGCGAAACTCAGATCCGGATCGCGCGCGGGCACGAACCGCTACCCGACGAAACGGATCTTTCGGACGACGACGAGGATGAGGTCGAAAACGACGATGACGAGGACTTCGACGTTGTCCTCGATGAAGCGAGCTTGATCGTCGCCGACATGGTTCTCAGCTCGGCTCCGTTGAGCCGCCTAGTCGACAGTGAACTCAAAGAATCGATGCTATCGGGCTCTAAGAATCGCGGCAAGGCCCTCGTAGACTGATCCCCGCTACTCACGCGTCAGGAACGAATTCGGCAACTCGATCGAACCACCCGACGATGTCGTTTAGCGAATAGCTGGCGTTTGCGGAGCTCGGATTGGGCGTGACGAATACCGCCGCGCGGTCGCCGAACCGGTCCTGCGCTCCCCATTCGACCCGACTTCGTTTCCTACCCAGCCCGTACCGCAGATAGTTGCCGTATGCGATCGTTCCCTGAAACCACAGAACGCGCGGACGACAACGTTCGATTTTCCCCATTAGGACCGGCGCCCATTTGCGGTAATCGTGCGCGCGTAATCCCGATGCGCCGGTCGTCGGGCGCTTGACCAGATCCGTGAAACCCATGTGTTCCTCGGAGAGCAAACGATGCATCGACTCGACGCTCGGCGGGTAATCGCCGGCTACCAACCGCGATTGATTCAGGGCCCGCCAGAATCGGTTCTGCGTCGTCGCAAAAGGATAACCGCGGCGCACCGAGTTTGGCGACGGGTTCAATCCAATGCAGAGAATTTCGACGCTTTCGTCGATAAAATCCGGAAGGGTTTCCACCGCCTCGCGAGATTCACAACCCGCGCGCGCAGGCCGACGCCGGCCGTATAACAGCTCGCGACCGCACCCGCGGGCGGAAAGTGCGACTAGGTGCGCAGGGTACCAACCGCATCGGCAGACGTACTGAATCGAACCTCCGGTTCACTTGAAAAGCCGTTTTATTCGATAATGCTACGATACAGGAGTGAGATGCATGACGACAGGATTCGTATTTGATCCTGGATTTCTTGAACACGATACCGGCCCGGGACATCCCGAACGACCAGAGCGCGCGAGCGCGATCGTATCGCACTTGGGAAAACTTCCATGGACGAAGAAGCTGCAAAGATTGCCGGCGCAGCGGGCCGATCTCCGCTGGATCAGATCAATTCACGCCGATGACTACCTGCGTCGCGCCGAAGCAGCCTGCAGAAAGGGAGCACCTTATCTCGACTCCATGGATGTCGCCATCTCACCCCGATCGTACGACGTCGCACTACTTGCCGCGGGCGCGCCGCTGGTCCTAGCGGATGCCATCATAGGGGGTGCGATCCGAAACGGTTTTGCACTGGTCCGCCCCCCCGGCCACCACGCAGAATACGACGCTGCACTGGGCTTTTGCCTGTTTAACAACGTTGCGATCCTAGCCCGGTACCTGCAGCAGCAACACGGCATAGACAAAGTCGCAATCGTCGATTGGGACGTCCACCACGGCAACGGCACGCAGCATGCCTTCGAAACAGACCCGAGCGTACTGTATATCAGTTTGCACCAGTACCCCTTCTACCCGGGGACGGGCACCGCCTCGGAGCAGGGTGAGGGAAAGGGGAAAGGGACCGTAGTGAACTGCCCGATGCCAGCCGGCGCCGGCGATTCTGCCTATGAGCGGGCATTCGCACAACGCATCGTGCCCGCGCTCGACGCTTTCGCGCCGGATATCCTACTCATCAGCGCGGGTTTTGATGCTCACCGGGACGACCCCCTGGCCGAAATCCAGTTATCGACCGGCGCCTTCGCGTGGATGAGCCGACAATTGATCGATGTCGCCGAGAGCACCGCGGACGGACGAATCATTTCCGTACTGGAAGGCGGTTACAACCTCTCGCGCATCGGGGAGTGCGTCGCCGCCCATCTCGACGAACTGCGGCGCGCCGCCCTGCCATGAACACCCGGGCGAAAACTGAACTCCTCAATATTAGCCTGTTGACGCACTAGCCGGCTGCAGACAATGCCACAAACAGGATACCTCTATTTACACTCAGTACTCGGACTCGTGAGCTTTTGCGCGATCGCGTGGGTTTTCAGCACTAACCGGAGCCAGGTCCGATGGCGCAACGCGTTCGCGGGGGTCGCGATCCAGGTTGTTCTCGCCTGGCTGCTGATCCGCTTGCCCATCATGCGGAGTGCCTTCAACGGCCTAAACGATGCAGTCGTTACCCTACAAAACGCGACAGAGACCGGCAGCATTTTTGTTTTCGGGTTTCTCGGTGGCGGACCACAACCGTTCGTCGCCGATCCTCCGGGAAGCGCCTACATCCTCGCCTTTAGGGCGCTACCGCTGATTCTGGTACTGAGCGCGTTAACCGCTGTGCTTAACCATTGGCGAGTGCTGCCCGCGGTGGTCCGCTTGTTCTCGCTCCTACTCGAGAAAACGTTTCGCATCGGGGGGGCAGTCGGTCTCGCGGCCGCCGCCAACGTTTTTGTCGGAATGGTAGAAGCGCCGCTGTTCGTGCGTCCGTATCTCGCGCGCCTCTCGACCAGTGAATTATTTGTACTCATGTGCACCGGTATGGCGACAATCGCCGGGACGGTACTGGTCCTCTACGCGGGGTTCCTTGCGCCGGTCATCCCTGACGCGATCGGCCATTTGCTCGTCGCCTCGGTAATCAGCGTCCCAGCGGCGATCGCCATCGCCCACGTCATCGTGCCGGAAACAGCGCCCCCGACGGAAGGTCGCTGGGTACCGCCGGAGGGAGCTTCGAGCACCGTTGCCGCCATAACCGACGGTACCCAGAACGGATTGCAACTATGCTTGCACATCGCGGCGATGCTGATCGTATTGATCGCCCTGGTCAGCCTCGTGAATCTCGTCTTGTCCTTTTTGTTTCCGTCGATCGGCGGGCAGGCGGTGAGCCTCGAACGGATCCTGGGACTGCTGATGGCTCCGTTGGCCTGGTTAACCGGGATCCCGTGGTCAGAAGCGCCGCGCGCCGGTCAATTCCTCGGAATCAAGACCGTCATCAATGAATTCGTAGCCTACCGGCAATTCGCGGATGTCGCCGCGACTGAATTTTCCCCGAGATCGCGGCTTATTCTGCTGTACGCCATGAGCGGTTTCGCGAATATCGGCAGCTTAGGAATAATGATTGGCGGGATCGGCGCCATGGCGCCCGAACGCCGCAACGAAGTGATTAGACTGGGTCCGCTCGCGATCGTTGGCGGAACGCTCGCTACCCTGAGCACCGGCACGGTGATCGGGTTATTGGAGATTTAGGAGCCTTATGCGGGTTCCTTGCACCCGACACAGGTTGCCGCGAACGGGACCGCGTCGAGGCGCGCCGCTTCGATTTCCTCGCCGCATCTCACGCAAGTCCCGAACTCGCCGTTGGTGATCCGATGGAGTGCGGCGTCTATCGCGCGCAATTCGTCTTTGAGGCTGTCGTCTAGCGCGAATACGACCTCGTCGTTTTGCCGTTCGGTCGCCTGTTCGCCGAAATCGGCGCTCAACGGTCCATCGTGACGTTTGATATGGTCCTCGACGCGGCCGAGTCTATCGCTTAGCTGCTGCCGTAAGCCGATCAGTTTCGCTTCGAAGTCGGCGGTATTCATACTATGGTCCTTTCGAATTACTAAGAGCCTGTCGAACCGGTAGAGCGCCATTGGTGCGCAAGCAATCGAAATATGTCCGATTCGGTAACCAAACCGACCAACTTCTTCGACGAATCCAGAACGGGCAAGCCGCCGACCTTATGTTCAAGCATCAACTCGGCCGCATATCCGACTTGGTCGGTCTGGAACACGACGACCGGATCGGCTGTCATGACTAGTTCGACGATTAGATCATCCAGCGTTACTGACAATTCCTTAAACGACAGGTACCGTCCGACTTCCGCCGGCTTGAACTGCAAGATATCGCTCAGCGTGATGATGCCGATCAGCCGCTCGCCCTCGACCACGGGTAGTCGCCTGATTCGGTTCCTGGTCATCTCTTCGTACGCTTGCGCGAGCGAATCGTACTTTCCAAGCGTGATCAAAAAAGGCGTCATACAATCGGCGATTCGCATCGTCGCAATGGAATCTTGCATAGCCGCGCCCCCTTTTTGCCCAGTACAGTGTAGATCCCGCTTCGTCGGCAGCGTTGATCCAGATCAATATCGGACGTGGAAGCGCCCGTGCTTGCACTTCCAAGGCTCTTTGCCGGAACAATGAAGTGCTAAACTAAGGAACCTCTGATCAATTCATGGAACGTCGCCTTGCGCCCAAAACCGTCCACGTCTGCGTTGCGGCGCTTGTCAATAGTCCCTGCTATTGCCTGCGCGCCGCGCCTTGACCTGAACAATTTTGGGCGGCAACTCGACTGTCCCAGAATGAATCAGAGATTCCCTAGTCGATTATCTTTTTGACCGCAACGCTACTGGATTGAAGTTGAAAATCGTCATTCGGGTTACGCTGATCGCAGCCGTTGTCGTGGGTTTATGGTTCGCGGTACAGTCGCTCGAGAACAAGCAAGAAAGAGAGCTGGCGTTACTGGCAGCTCAGCCCAGGCCCCTGCCAACGATCGCCGTTGAAGAGGTAATGGCTGAAACCTGGCAACGTTATCTGTTCGCGATCGGTTCTTTTACGGCCGTTCAGGACGTCGACGTCACCAACGAAATAGAAGGCATGGTCACCTCGATCGACTTTGTTTCTGGCCAACAGGTCAACAAGGGCGATGTGCTCGTTACTCTGGATACCAGCGTCGACGCGGCCGAACTCCAGGCTCTAAAAGCGGAACAGCGTCTAAACGAACTACAGTTCGAGCGATCCGAACGGTTGGTGGCTGAACACACGATCTCTGCATCTGAATTTGATATCGCCGCAGCCAAACGCGATGAAGCGACGGCGATGACGCGGGCGAAAGCTGCAAGCGTTCGCAAAAAGACGATCCGCGCGCCATTCAGCGGAACGCTCGGGATCCGCAAAATCGACCTTGGCGAATACTTGGATTCAGGATCGGAAATCGTCTCTTTACAAATGCTGGCACCCGTTTATCTCGATTTCGCTACACCAGAACGTTTTTTCAGCCAGGTGTCGCTTGGGCAGATCGTCGAAGCGGAGGTCCACGCGTATCCGGGAGAAACCTTTCACGGCAAAGTCACGGCCGTAGAACCTGGCGTTGACCGGGCGACCCGAAACATTCGGATCCGGGCGAAGTTCGACAACCACGATAGCCGCCTGCGCCCGGGTATGTTTGCGGAAATCCGGAGCACCGTACCGCAGCGAGACGACGTCTTGACGATACCGGAAACTGCTGTGACTTATACTCCCTACGGCAACTCGGTATTCGTTGTGCAAGCCGACGGCGGAGGTCACCGGGTATCGCGGCGTCAAATCGACACCGGGGAGATTCGCTCAGGTAGAGTCGCGGTATCGAGCGGATTGTCCGTGGGAGAACATATCGTAAGTGCCGGTCACAACAAACTGCGTAACGACATGTCGGTCGAGATCGAAGAATCGGAACGACTTTCTTCGATCGCCAAAGACTGAACGGTGAGCCTCGGAAGCTCTATTCAATGAAATTCACCGACATTTTCGTCGAGCGTCCGGTGCTGGCGAGCGTCGTGAGCCTCCTGATCCTGGTATTGGGCCTACGCGCAATTTTTGCGCTCGAAGTTCGTCAGTATCCGGACACCAAGAACACAGTCGTCAGCGTTACGACGACGTACCCAGGGGCAAGCGGCGAACTCGTCAAGGGCTTCATCACGACGCCGCTGCAGCAAGCCGTCGCCGAAGCGGATGGGATCGATTACCTGACCTCGAGCAGCCGCCAGGGTATTTCCAAGATCGAGGTTCATATGAAGCTCGACTACGACCCGAAAGACGCGGTATCCGAAATCCAGGCGAAAGTAGCAAGCCAACGCAACGTCCTGCCGCGCGAAGCGGACGACCCGGTCATCGACTCGCATACGGGGAGCACCGGCTCGCTCATGTATATCGCCTTCTACAGCGCGAGCATGCATCCGTCTCAAATTACCGATTATTTGCTGCGCGTGGTCCGACCCCGGCTGCAGGCAATCCCCGGTGTCGCGAAAGCGACAATGTTCGGGCACAAGACGTTCGCCATGCGGGTGTGGCTCGATCCACGAAAAATGGCCGGTTTTGGTGTCACGGCGGGCGACATACGACAGGTTCTCCTATCGAATAACTATCTCGCCGGAGCTGGCGAAACAAAGGGCGAGCTCGTGGCCGTCGATCTCAGTGCCACGACTGACGTGACCCGGGTAGAAGATTTCAGAAAACTCGTCGTGCGGGTAGAAAACGGTACGCTCGTCAGGCTGGCGGACGTAGCTGAAACCGAACTTGGCTCCGAGGATTATGATTCCGGTGGGTGGTACAACGGACAAACCGCCGTTTACATCGGTATCGATCCCGTTCCGGGCAGCAATCCGCTCGATGTCGCGCGCGGTGTTCACGCGAAGATCCCGGAGCTCAAGGCCCAGATGCCGTCGGCAATGAACGTAATGATTCCTTACGACGGAAGTGAGTTCATCGAAGCATCAATCAAGGAAGTATTCCAAACGCTCGGCGAAGCCGTCCTGATCGTGTTGCTGGTGATTTTCATCTGCTTGGGTTCTCTGCGAGCGGCATGTGTGCCGGCGATCGCAGTTCCCCTGTCGCTGATCGGCGGCGCTTTTCTTATGCTCATCATGGGATTTTCTGTCAACCTTCTGACCTTGCTTGCAATGGTGCTTTCGATCGGCCTCGTCGTCGACGACGCCATCGTCGTCGTGGAGAACGTCCATCGGCACATTGAAAACGGGAAATCGGCATTCGACGCGGCAATCATCGGCGCCCGGGAACTGTGGCTTCCCATCATAGCGATGACGACGACGCTGGTGGCCGTCTATGCCCCTATCGGGTTCATGGGTGGTCTTGTCGGCTCATTGTTCATCGAATTCGCCTTCGCGTTGGCCGGCGCCGTGATCATTTCCGGCATTGTCGCTCTCACACTCTCGCCGATGCTGTGCGCGAAAGTATTCAAATCTTCGCGCCACGGACGGT
>PVBE010461109.1_pt1 | contig 11511 bp, 11 predicted proteins | sample 1631181 | NCBI WGS metagenome assembly PVBE01 (sample SAMN08397723, study PRJNA350692) | Marine metagenome, whole genome shotgun sequencing project. | isolation source: water | place: Pacific Ocean | collected 2012-04 | reverse complement strand
GAAGATAATCTCCTTGGCCATTTCCTCAATCTGTGGTTGCTGCAATCCTAGTAGACGCTCGGCTGCATTTGCCATAATGTGAGATTCTGTTGACACACCAATAGTGAAGGTAGATGGAACGTTAATTCGAATGTTCTGCATAGAAAGAGCGTTCTTCAGGTCAATATTGATGGTTATTGGAGTCAAAGACAGGAAAGCATAGTCCTGAATCAACGGCCAAACTAAAGCAGCACCACCGTGAATTGTCCGACTCGCCTTACCCTTATCGGTACGTCCATAGACAACCATAACCTTGTCAGGGGGACAGCGCTTGTATCTCTGCGCAAAGAAAATCACAATTGCAACCAAGAAAAGTAAGGTTGCGAACATCATTATTGTTACAAGTGTACTAGCATCCACCATAGTTAATCACTACAAGGCCCCACACTATGCTCTGACCTAAGAAGGGTTTGCCGTCATCATCTAGGGAAAAAAAACAAATGAAGACTCATTCTTCTTCATTAGAAGAGGAAGTTCGTTGTACTACAAGGGTTGATGCAAGAGTATCAACCACCTCTATGAAATCACTTGTAGCAATCCCTTGACCATCTTTTGCTTTTGCATTATAGGTCTTCAGTGCTCCACCCAACTGGATCTGTACCTGCCCTACTCCACCCTCTGGGATTCGTAGATAGACCGTCCCTTTCTGTCCAATAGCATCAGACATCTCAATATTTCCACTAGCCTCTAGAGAAAAGAACACCTGGAAAATTTTACTGGTAACATACATAGATGCAAGTCCGGCTCCCCCTCCTACTAAGACCGCCATAGCATTGGCACTATCCCCTGATGATACTTCGAGTGTCCAGAGTCCAGCGAGACCAAAGAACATACAGAATGCCATTAAACCTTGGAATGTCAGTGCACTAAATGAGCCATCTGCGCTCATGGCATCGAAGCTGTCCATATTGAAAACCCCCTCGAGTATTCCTTCGGCAACACCACCCAATAGTAGTAAAATAAACCAAACTAGGAATAAAAATCCACCAACTAATGCAAAGGCCGAAAACATAAGCTCTAGGCCTGTGGCATCTCCTAGAATAATACTAACCGGATTGATCTCGTCCCAAGTCGACATTAATCCGTTGTGATTATGCTATACATTTCACCCCTTCGGCTGAATGGTCACTTTTTTATTAATTGGCGGCGTTTAATCCATAATGCGACTGCCCTATCAAAATTCATTATTGGGCCAAGGGAGAGACCTGTAATTAATGCAGTTAGAATCTTGTTAGAAGTTAGAGACCATGTAAGTAGTGCAACTATCAGGATGAAGATAGGGATAGCGACCCTCATCAGAATTGGTAGGTAACTAAACACTCCAGTCAGATCATGTGAAGGATTATTGATCACTCGATCAAGTGAGTCCTCAAAGTTTCGTTTGCTAGACAAGAGACACGCCTCAGGTTGCTAGCCAGAATAATGCACTGATGAATGTTAGTGCAATAGGTGCAGCATACCATAGGGCTTTGTTTACAGTAGGTGTTTTGTCAACAATTTCTATTTCACCTGTTTGAGGATTACGTAAGAGAGTAGATTTTTCAATCTTTGAATATGTATCTGTAAACTCCTTCTGGTGCCTAGCAATGAATATCAAAAAGTAAAAACCGAGAACTAAGGAACTGCCGCCAGTACCTTGCAAAATAATTGCCAAGATGTCAAGAACGGGATCTCCACCAACTGCACCAGCAACTAGTAATTGAGCGAATCCGGCGAGGAACCAAATCAGTGAGTCTACCCTCGCCATCAGCCCTTCGGTACACTAAGATGACATGAATGCTTTGCCGTCATACACTCTTCAAACTAAGGCATTCACACAGATATGCTCTGACCGGTTTGTACATCCCACAGGCGAGCATAGAGACCACCTTTCTCGCTCAATTCCTCGTGAGTTCCTAATTCTGTAATTTTCCCACCTTCTAGAACTGCAATAATGTCAGCATTCCTAACTGTTGACAAACGATGTGCAATTATCAGAGTTGTTCGGTCTACAGAAAGATGCTCTATTGAACGCTGAAGAGCAGCCTCAGTTTCATTGTCAACATTACTGGTCGCTTCATCAAGAATTAGAATCGGTGCATCCTTCAGAACCGCTCTTGCTATGGCCAAACGTTGACGCTGACCCCCAGATAGCCTGTGTCCCTCCTCTCCAATATCAGTATCCCAACCTAAAGGAAGTTCATCTATGAATGAAGTTGCCTCAGCAATTCTTGCTGCTTCAAGCACCTCTTCTTCACTTGCATCTGGTCTTCCATACAGTACATTATCACGAATAGACCCTGGAAATAAAGTAGTGTTCTGCGAAACTAAGCCGATTGCACCTCTCAGAGATGAAAGAGTGAGTGTACTAACTTCATGCCCATCAAGTTTCACTGAGCCATTAATGGGGTCATGGAAGCGGAGAAGAAGTCTAACCAATGTTGTTTTTCCTGAGCCAGTTGAACCTACTAGGCCTACTGTAGCACCAGCTGGTATATCTAGAGAAATATCATTCAGTACAGATTCTCTCTCAGGATAAGAGAATTGGATTGAATCGAAGGAAATTGTTCCCTGAACGTCATTCAGTTCTAAGTCACCTTCCACTAGGCCAACTTCTGTATCTAGTAAGTCAAGAACTCTTGATGTCGAGGCCATGGCTCTCTGGTAAAGATCGAATGTTTGTCCAAGACGAGTTAATGGCCATAATAATCGCTGGGTGATAAAGACAATTATCGAATAAGCACCAACTGATAACTCACCTTCCAGTGCAAGCCAGCCTCCAACTAGCATATTGGCTGTGAAGGCAAATAATATCGCCATTCGTATAAGTGGAACAAACGATGCAGAAAGTCGGATTGCATCGCGATTTGCATCCCTATATGACTGAGAGGCGATACCGACTCGATCTACTTCACGGGATTCAGCGGTGAATGATTTGATTGTTGTAATTCCATGCAAGTTGTTATTCAACAATGCGTTGAGATTTCCAACCTCCTTTCGCACCTTGGTATATCGAACCCCAATTCTCCTTTGAAAAAGGAACGAGCCGCCCACGATTACCGGTATTGGTAAAATAGCATAAATTGCAACTTGCGGTGCTAGAATGAACATTACTGCACTGACTACAATTACTGTAGTAGCGACTTGTAGTAAATCATTAGCACCTTGGTCGAGAAATCTCTCTAGTTGGTTAACGTCATCATTCATTATTGCCATCAAACCGCCAGTAGTCTGTTCAGAAAACCACTGCATCTCTAAATTCTGAATATGTTCATAGGCGTCCATTCGCAATTCATGTTGGGCACTTTGGGCCAAATTCCTCCATAAAATTCCAAACCAATATTCAAATAATGATTCAAGAACCCAAATTACTACCGTGATTCCTACTAAAATGAGGAACTGATCATAGGGGTCGCTGTAGCCAAAGTCGGCTAACATCGATTCTTCTTTGTAGGCAACGACATCGATTGCCATACCAATCAAGATAGGGGGTGCGAGATCCCAGAACTTGTTCATCACAGAGCAAATTGATGCTAATATGACCTGGCCTCGATAATCACGAAGGTGGGAGACGAGACGAGGTAGAGGGTGACTCTCGCTCGTCATACCCTTAGCCGTTGGTTGACGGCGCTTCAATCTGACCTAGAGGTGGATATGCTAATCATTCACTAGAAGTTGTAGCAGAAGCAGCACTTACACTAGGGTTCTCATCGAGAATCTGTTGCTTACGTACCTCAGCCTTGAGAGTTAACAATTCCATGTACGCGTTTTTAGCTTCAGTATAACGATTCATACCTTCTTGATATGCGACCTTTTCCATTTGGAAGGTTTGACCATCACGAGCCGCCTTATCCATTTTGAAGAGAAGAAGGAAGAAGAACATAGTAGGCGCCCATGCTCCCACTAGTAGAAGCCAGTGTTCATCTACATTGAAGGGACCCATACCCATAAACTCAGTATTGGCACCTACAACCATCGTACAGATGATTGAGATTGGCCAAAGTATTGTATTGACGAGTAATAACACCCATTCATACATCTCTAATTCTGATCGGCCGCGTGGTCTCTTTGGTCTTGGCAGGGTTTCTGTTGGGTCAGTCATGTCTGTATCCATCCATTCAAATTCGCCCATCACCTTTGAGGCTTCTTGTATCTCAAGGGCATCTGGGGAAATTAATTCATTATCTATCTCAAAGCCTTCAACAGGTTTACGAGAACTCTTCTCAAAGCGAGGGAGGGAAAAGAGGAAGATGAAAAGTGCTGTGAAAAATATTACTGTTAGAGTATCAGGAAGGGAAAAATCAGCAAGTTTGGCAACCTCACTCAGTGGATATTGAATTCTAGCTAGTATCGCAACAATGAAACCCATCGCCATCGCGTGTTTTGCGTATCTGATTCTAAAGAAATACATTAATGATGAACAAAATAATAACACGCTAACCAAATTCATTGCCACTACTGGATCTGCGCTAACTGTGTTTTGTAATGGAACTGAAATAATTAGACCAGGTAGCCAGCCCCAAAAAAATAAGAGAGCGACGCTACCCTTAGAAAATCCAGACCAATCACAGAAATTTTCTAGATATTGGCTTATGGCTGTTCCGTCGGTGAGATAACCCATCCAAATCACAGTACTGAAGAGTACAATGGCCGGGAAAGTGTACTGAAGATGATTTACTATTGCTTTGAATAATCTATCAAAAAACCGAGTGATTTTCCATTCGGGGGATTTCATTGTTGAATTGGTTTCAAATGGATTAACGGTGTAAGTTGAATGTGTATTACCTGCCATAATCGGGACTGTATTCGAAATCGTTCTAATTTCTTCTTCGGGTTTTTGCATTGGCTTTTTCTTCTTAGGCTGAGGTTTCATCTTTGACAATTTTTCTTTGACATTTGCACCTTTTTCCGCAGCAACACCTGAAAATTCTGAAAATTTATCCGATGCCTTGTCTGATGCCTCATGAGACAAGACATCAATTTTTTGAATCAGATGATGTATTCGGTCCTCGATGGATTCGTCATCCCCCTCTCCACTCATCTGGGTTCAGATTAATTCGGTCATTATTCAACCCTTAGCAAGCACAGATGACTAGATTGAGTTTGGAAGAGATAATTCTCCAGTCCATGAAGATGCCCAATGATCCCAGACTCCAATTCTTGCTTCGACTGTAGAATTGGTTCGAATCTCGTAGAAGTCACCGGCTGAAAACCATCCATCTCCTGAATAATCCCAGTAATTGAAGGCCCACCAATTGCCATCCTCATCAGTAACATTAGTCTCTATTTCCGCTAGGTTCATTTCCGCGATTGATGATTCAGTATCACTTTGAGAAACTAAAACATGAAAACTCAATTCAGAAGGATTGACCTCAGAAGTAAAACCTGAAGGAACATAGCCACCCCACATGGTGATTTCTGAGTTCAAAACATTAGAGTCTCCTATGGTAAATTCAATCGCTGAACGAGGTAAATCATCCTGTAATTGTAGTTCAAATTCATCATCCGTATAGACCCTCAAAACAAAGTTAGAGTCATCAAACCCATAGAGTTCAATACCAACGATTCTAGGGGGAACACCCCTCATCTCGAGTACTATAGTATGAGTCTCATTTACTCCAGTAGCCACCTGCTGCTGATCTAGGATATCTCCAGTTATAGTCCAGTCAAGTTCGGAGATAGAAGTTGTATCAAATCCGAAAGAAGGCCAGAATCCTTCTGGGTCTGCAGCCGCCTGTTCGGCTATATCGAAGAAAGGTTCCTTGTATTCTGGTACTGCATCCCTTCCTTCGTACCAAACATTACCCAATCGGATGTTAGTATTCGAGGCTCCTTCAACTATCTCTGTATCAATTGATGTTGTGCCGAGGCTTAATCGCATAGCGACTGAACGGAGCTGCGCATCATCATCCTTAGCAACACTCCAAAATATCTCACCTTGTTGAGTTTCAGTAGAATAAGTAGTCAATGATTCCACCTTTAGTTTAGATTCAGTAGTCGCCATAGAAATTACATCAAAAGATGAGGGGTCACTCAAGATTCCCTGTAGTACTTCATTGCTGAGTGGGAAACATTCGCTATCTTCACATGGTTTGATAGGCACTTCAAGGCAACCCGACAATACAGGCGCTAGAAGAAGGAGTACTAGGATTGGCGCTTTGCCCACACCTATTCGCCGTCGCAACCCTTTGATGAGTCTATGCTTTCTAGGTCAATTCTACTGATGATTTGTCTGCGTCGGGCCTATATGGAAGTGGCTGGACGCGAATATTGCAGAAAGGGGGTGCTGTATTGATTGAAAATGTTCTAGTTGTCTACAAAAAGAACTTCGAGCCAGTTCATGATCAGGCTCTAGAAACTATTCGCAAAGAGTTAGACACGTTAGTTGCTGAATCGAAATTAAGAGTAGACTACTCTGCACGCGAGACGGTTCGTCGCACTGATTTCATTGATTGTGATATGGTAATTGTTCTAGGGGGAGATGGCACTCTAACCTCCATCGCTCATTCAGTAGATTCTCAAACTCCTGTGATGGGAGTCAATTCACATCCTCGTGAGGATGATGATAATGGTTCATACGGGTTCTACATGGGTAGTGACCCAAAACACTTCAGCGCGGATATCCGTGCTGTTTTGGCTGGTGAAGCGATAGTCAACACACTTCCACGCCTTCAAGCAGAAATAATCACTACCAGCGGTAATAGTATCCGCTGTGATCCTGCGCTGAATGATCTTCTTGTCGCAAACACACACCAATATCAGCCCTCAAAGTACAGACTTCAGAGGGGTGATTCAGTAGATTGCAAACAACATTCATCGGGTTGTCTATTCTCTACATTCCTTGGTCAAGGGGCTTGGTTTCGTCACGTGGCAAACATCGAAGGCACTATTTTCCCAGCAGAGGAAATCAATGACCACTATCTATTCGTAGCACGAGATTTACCTCGTCCAGAACGTAAAGACGACGGTTCTTACTGGTCCTGGACCGAGCACCCCTCCGTAATCACTAGTGATATGCATAGAGGATATGTTGTCAGTGACGGATGGGATGAAACACATTTCACCAGAGGGGCAACGATTACAGTTGATATTGAGGGACCTAAATTGCAACTCCTAACTTTCCGAAGTACAATTCACGACCGTGTTGCACATTGGATGCAATAGGGAACCTCAAAACCAAGTGGCTTAGTGCAGGGCCAATGGAAGGATATCCGGTTCTGCGAGACTTTGTCGTTCATTGGGGAGACATGGATGCACTCGGTCACGTAAATAACACGAGACATTTGAGATGGATGGAGACAGTTCGTGTTGATTTTTTCCAGAAAGTAGAGCTCCGCACGATAAAATCAGAAACTATTGGCCCAGTCCTTGCGAGTTTGAGCATAGACTACCACAAGCCAATTTTCTACCCCGACAATGTCACTGTAGGCACTCGTGTTGCTCACATAGGGAATTCCAGTTTTAGAATGGAAAATGTCGTTTACAATGGTGCAGGAGAACTTTGTGCTAGTGGAGAGTGCATAATTGTCCTATTCGACTTTGAAAATTCAAAATCGGTTCCTCTTAGTGATGAAATGCGAAATGCAATAGAAAGTTTGCACTGAGATTCAATCTTCTTGCTTAACGGTAAGATGAGGGAAAGGCACCGAAATACCTTGGGTCTTGAACTGCTTTAGAATCTCAATCAGAATCCAATCTTTGGCTTTCCTCTCATTATTGTAATCAACGACCCAACAATCCAACCGGAAGACCAGTGCAGTCTCAGAAATATCATACAAGAGAACTTCTGTTTTGTGATAATCCACAGTATATTCACAGTCATTAATGGCTTTCAGCATTATTTCTTTGACACGCTCTGCATCTTGGTCAAGAGTAGTATTAACTCGGAATCTCAAATTCATCGAATCCGGATTATCAAGAGAACTGCCTTGAGCGTAATTCTCAACAACCTCGCCCGCCAAAGAGGTATTTGGAATGACGACCATTCTCTCATTCCCGGTTCTTATTTTGGTCGTCATAATTCCAACATCAATGACCTTGCCCTTGACCCCTTTGACAATCACCTTGTCACCCTTGGAAAACGGCTTGTCAATGAGCATTAACATCCCTGAAACGAGATTACCTGCTGTCTCCTGAAGTGCAAGTCCAACCACTAAAGTTAGAATCGTCGCAGATGCAAGAATTGGAGTTATATCTATTTTCATCTGATCTAAAGCAAGGAGAATCGCAGCGAGCCAAGCTATCACCTTAGCTGCACTTACTGAAATTGTCTGCATTGTAGAAAGATCGAGATGGGTTCTATCATCCAATTCCTTGAAAATAGGCGGAATAAATTCGTCGACCAACGCGGTGAGGAACTGAGCCATCATTACGAGAAGAATTGCCACCGAACCTCCAGCAAATGCCGAGCGCTCAAAGGAACCCTCTTCGTAGGCCCATTGGAAGGTCATCCAAATTCCAGTTAACATCACACCTAGATTCAGAATTGGTGTTGCAAGGACAAAAACACGGTCATCATAGAGATTTTCACTAGACTTAATTCTCTTGAGAACAGGTCCGTTAATTATGGTACGAAAAATGAATGTAAAGACTATGCTGGCTACCAAACCAAAGCCGATCTGGGCCAAAGTCCCAGCCTCTTCAATTTGGTCAAGGTAGGTGGTCAGAGCCTCCATCATCGAATCTTCAAGTGAAGATTAGGTTATTTTTATTGCGCAAGCACGAAATCACAAAATTTGGTTAAGGAATAGTTTAGTTCTCTCGTGTTTAGGGTTGGAGAAAAATTCCTCAGGTGTGGCTTCCTCAATTAGATGACCCTCATCGAAAAGAATGCACCTATCGGCAACTTCCTTGGCGAATCCCATCTCGTGAGTTACCACAATCATCGTGATATCTCTTCTCGCAAGATCAACCATTACATCTAGAACTTCCTTAATCATCTCAGGGTCGAGAGCAGATGTTGGTTCATCGAAGAGCATTATCTTTGGATCCATTGCTAGGGCTCTAGCAATAGCAACACGCTGTTGTTGACCACCCGATAATCCACTAGGATACTTGTAGGCCTGCTCAGGTATTCCAACCCGCTCAAGCAATTCCATTGCCTTAGCTTCTGCTTCCCTCTTAGATGCACCTTTGACCTTCATAGGAGCCAATGTGATGTTCTCCATAATAGTCAGATGAGGGAAGAGATTGAATTGCTGGAAAACAAATCCGACTTCTGAACGAACATACTTCAAGTCCCTAACTGTGGTGTCATCATCAATTGTAATTCCATCAATCTTAATCGTCCCCCCACTATGTGGCTGAAGTCGATTCAAAGTTCGAATAAAAGTTGATTTCCCGGAACCAGATGGCCCAAGAATAACGATAATTTCTCCTCTTCTTACTTCAATATCAATTCCTTTCAATGCCCAAAAATCACCAAAGTTAACTTTGACACCTTCAGTTTCAATAATTTTTTCTTCACAGCAATCTCCATCGCAGCATTCATCATCACAATTTTTACTTTCACTCATGCTAATTCTCCTCCTCCTTCTTTGACCAAGCCAAGGCTCTTCTCGATTCCCATCGAGATTCTTGAAAGATAGAATGCAAATACCCAGAATACAACTGCGGTTACGTATAGTGGCTCAAGGAAGTCACCGAGGAATCTAAGATCCGTATTCGGTAAGTCCTTTGCCAACTTGAAGAAATCAAGGATGTTAACAATGAAAAGAAGTGTAGTGTCCTTCCACAGACCGATGAATACACTAACAATAGAAGGAAGAGTTGTGCGAACAGCGTTAGGCAGTTCTATCTGAATTTTTGTTTGGAACGGCGAAAGACCTAGGGCAATTGCGGCTTCTTTCTGACCACTATCAACTGCTTGGAGACCTCCACGAAGAACTTCAGCAATGTAACAGCCACCGAAGACTCCGAACATTAGTAACATCCTAATGATATCTTCAGCATTGTAGAATGGATCCATCATATCTGGCATCATGAATACTGCGAAATAGAGCCAACAGATTAGAGGACCAGAGCGGACTAATTCAATTAGAGCAACAGATGGAACTCTGAAGAATGGAAGCTCACTTTGCCTCCCAAAGGCCAATACCACACCGATACCAAAACCGAGGACACAGCCTGCAGTTGCAACAATCAAGTTAACGAATAAACCGCCCCATTGAGAAGCCTGAATTCCATCTCCTGCTAACTTATCCAATGTGCTAGGAACGACTGTTCCTGCAATAATGTCATCACTCATACTCTGTACAGGAGTTCCTCCAAGGAATGCGGCAATATCCTTAACAAAAGTTGGAGGATCCATTATTAGAATTGCAAAGAAAAAGACAAAAACTGCAGCAATAGTAAGATATGACTTTAGTCGGTTGATTTGATATTCCTCTGAATTAATACTGTAATAATAAGAGGCACCAAAGGTAGCATAGGTAATCGCCATGCAAATCAAAATCTTCTGCATCACAACATCTGTGTTGTAACTAACCTCGGTTGGATTTGTAGCAATAAGAGAGATTAGAACTGCGAACAATGTGAATGAAATCAAGAATTTTACAGGTTTCCAAAATTTCACCGAATCATTATCGGACTTATCTCCGGATGCTCCATAGGCTGTACCAAACAAACCACTGGTCAAGTATAGAGACCACCACAGTCGGAAGTTCTGGTTGATACCATAACAATCATTCACATCAATACAGACATGTGAACCCGGTGATTGAGTCATCTGTTCTTTCATCAACTGACCCATCATTACAAGATCACGATTAGCCCAAACAACAACCCAATCGGCATCAATCAAAACAAAGTTGCTGAGCCCCCTAACTACTATGAAAATAATCCAAGCAGTAGCAATTCCAAGAATTGTATTAGAAAGACTCTTTCTAAATGTGAATTTTAACATAGCAGTGAGAGTGACCCAATAAGCAAAGAAGGCCACGAAGAAAGTAATAATTCCATGTAATAGTAAATCGGAATCAGAAGCCGAAGAAGAAAAATGAACAGTAGAAGAATTAACAGCAGAAACCAAACCAGTAACTACTGATATTGCAATAATCATTGATGATAATAAATGATTATTTGTCCTTGAAAGTGTGAAACTTGATTTTCCAACTATAGATTCCTCGAAATCTTGATGATTTGGAATACGGTTCCAAAGTGATGTTAAACTGGAACGGGATGCTTCAACAATTGTTGCGAAATGCAAGTGATTTGTAGTAGCACTCATATTTTCACGCTCGTAACTCTAGTGTTATACCAATTCATAATCGCTGAAATTGTCAGACTGCCAGCCTGATATGTAATTAGAAGTAAAAGGAATAACGGAATTAACTTACCAACATTGTTCATCATTACCAAGATGACATAGAAAATATCAGTATATGCAACAACAACAGCAAGACTGGAGTTTTTCCATACGTTCATGAATTGGTTATTTAGTAAAGGAACCATGCTCCTCAAAGCCTGAGGCAAAATTACCAATCTGAGTCTTTG
>PVBE012619265.1_pt1 | contig 11512 bp, 7 predicted proteins | sample 1631181 | NCBI WGS metagenome assembly PVBE01 (sample SAMN08397723, study PRJNA350692) | Marine metagenome, whole genome shotgun sequencing project. | isolation source: water | place: Pacific Ocean | collected 2012-04 | reverse complement strand
TATCATTCCGTTCAATGTCTCTGAAATCTCTTCGGTACACTTGTTCTCCCCAACCAAAATTATGCGGGAACATCACCCCGGCGGCATAACGCCAGCGGCCTCCATGAAGCATGTGGTTTATTACTGCATGTTGTAAGGATGTTGTTCTGGGCAGATGGACAATGTCCTCCAATTTTGCGTTGGGTGTCCCGAACACACGACGAATCGTTTCCCTGTCACCGGCCCCGGCTACCGGGGTGAGGTACCACTCCCTTAAGAACCGAGCGATATTACTCTCTGCTTCAAGCGCCTTTTCGAATTGCTGGTCTAACAGCCAGGATGAGCAGGTAAACGCATGGCTGGTATAGTTCGGAAAATACCGGATCCAAAAACTGAAGGCCTCTTCGTAAGATGCTTTACACGCTTCAAAATTCATCGGTCCCGATCCGAGAATATGCACGGCAATGGTCGGGTCCCCGTTTTCCAGGATAAGATCCCATTCTTCCGCCTGTAATACCATGCGGTGCGGCAGGACATAGCCATACGGATGGATCGGATATCCTGAAATCGTTTTACCTGTGATGGAAAGAGAAGTCGTCCACGCCGCCGAGTCTGTGATGCCGTTCGTTCCATTGAACTGGCCGTCTTTCATGAATTCCATCCCGTCTGCAGTCAGGACGACTACCCGTCCGGTAGACCTGTGGCGGTAGGATACAAAATCATAATGATAATTGCTGAATTGGAACTGTAGCCGACCTAATTGGTACAGTTCACCGGTAAAGTGCAGCCGCAGCCAGTATACCTGAGTATGATCCAGTCCCCATCGATTCATTTTACGCCGTTCATCGTAAATCCAGAATTGGAGTTCCTGTAATGTATCCACAGATACCTGTTCAGGAATGCCCAATCTACGATGGTGCTCTAAGATGGTCGGTACCCCGGATAAGAATACATAGACATAAAATAACGGGGCAGCGGCGTCAATGGTGTCCTGGATATCGGGCCAATAAAAAGCGGAAGCATCCGGAAAATCCTGTTTGAAACCAGTACAATGGGCGTGCCATAGCAAACGACGTAACATCGGTTCTCTCTCAAACAGAGACCGACCAGCCAGGACAGCAGCATGGACTTTTTTATCCAATGCCAGGAAGCGACATTGTTGATCAAGAAATCGTTCTTCCAGAATATCAAGGTTTGATTTATATTGAACTTCGGAAGCCGCCCAACCGTTTAACCAACGGTCGTGATCGGATTCCATACGGTAGTGAGTCAGGATGTCATTTAAGGAGGGGGGATTGTTGGACATTTTATCGGATCTGTTAAAATTTAGGAGTCGGTTGAAGCTTGAATTTCACGGAAAATACTATTCCGGCAATCAGTATGCAACAGGTTTTCATGAGGGCGCATATCAATGTAAACAGTTTATTGTAATGAAACCTACAATCTACGTACGTCACGAGCATTCAACGGATCCATAACTTACCGGGATAAAAATGAGAGAAACACTTCAAAAGCTGAAATCCAGGTCGAAGGAACCGGTCGCTGTTATCGGGTTTCCTTTTGATGCCGGTTCGTCTTTTCTTCGGGGTCCTGCCGATGCCCCCCCGCTCATCAGGGCGGCTCACCGATCCCCCTCGGCAAATACCTGGAGTGAACTTGGGATCGACGTGGATGCGCCAGGTAACTATCTGGATCTGGGTGATCTGGATCTGCCGGACGATACCGATGCGCTCGCCCTCATCAGTGAAAATATCGACCATATCCTGGATGTTGAAATGGTCCCGTTGTCGCTGGGCGGAGATCATGCCATCACGGCTTCTATCGTCAAGGCCATGGCCACAAAGTACGCCGATCTGCACATCCTGCATTTTGATGCCCACCCGGATCTCTATGATGCCCTGGACGGTAACCCCCTGTCGCACGCCTGTCCGTTTGCCAGAATCATGGAAAGTGGCCGTGCAAGCCGTCTCGTACAGATCGGAATACGGACCATGACCGGTCACCAGCGCGAGCAGGCGATACGGTTCGGCGTAGAGGTACACGAGATGAAGGATGGACTGGACCGATTGCCATTGTCCTTCGACAGTCCACTGTACATCTCCTTCGATATGGATGTACTGGACCCGGCTTTCGCACCAGGTGTTTCTCATCACGAGCCTGGTGGGTTGTCCACGCGTCAAGCCATAGACTTGATTCATGGCATAAAGGGGCATATTGTCGGCGCTGATCTGGTTGAACTGAATCCACGTCGTGATCCACTTGGCATCACGGCCATGGCAGCGGGGAAGATATTTAAGGAATTGCTGGCAAGGATAGTGACCGGTGTGAAGTAACAGCTCATGAGTAAATTACTTGACGGTGGCATATGATGGCTTGTACTTTGTGCCTGAAAAAAGTGATTCTACTTAACACAGCTATCTAATGAGGACACAATGAACGCATTACTGGACAAATTGAAACTTCAAGAACTCAACGCAGGCGCATGCACTGGGGTCGATGGGTGGATTCAATCTGATGGACCGATCTTAACTTCGTATAATCCTACGACCGGGGAAGCGATCGCAGGGATTCGCCAGGCAACGCCGGAGGTATATAATCGGGTTGTAGATTATGCTCAATCGACCTTCGAAAGCTGGCGTATGTTACCCGCGCCCAAACGTGGGGACATGATACGCGACCTGGGCAATGTCCTGCGGGAATACAAGGAACCGTTGGGAGAACTCGTTTCCCTGGAAATGGGTAAAATCCACGTAGAAGGCATGGGCGAAGTTCAGGAAATGATCGATATCTGCGATTTCTCCGTCGGCCTGTCACGCCAACTCTACGGGCTCACCATCATGAGTGAACGGCCGCAGCACCGGATGTACGAGCAATGGCATCCACTAGGTGTTGTCGGCATCATTACCGCATTCAATTTTCCGGTCGCCGTGTGGGCGTGGAACGCCGCTCTATCCGCGGTATGCGGGGATACGATGGTATGGAAACCAAGCGGTCAGACGCCGCTAACCGCCGTGGCCGTCCAACATCTCAGCAACCAGGTGATGGCCGATCACGGTCTGAATGGAATTTTTAATCTGGTGATCGGTCGTGGTCATGATGTGGGTAATATCATGCTGGATGATCCCCGGTTACCGCTGATCTCTTTCACCGGCTCCACGGCAACCGGGAAAATCGTGTCTCAACGTGTCGCCGCACGACTCGGCCGCACCGTCCTGGAACTGGGTGGCAACAATGCCATCATTGTGACAGAAAACGCGGATATCGACCTGGCTATTCGCGGTATCCTGTTCGGCGCCGTCGGAACAGCCGGTCAACGCTGCACCTCCACACGCCGAATAATCGGGCATAAAAGCCTGATGTCTACCCTGACAGACCGGCTGGTCAAAGCCTATCGCCAGGTGCCTATAGGTGATCCAAGAGATGGTTCGACGCTCATGGGCCCTCTGGTCACCTCAGATTCAGTTGATGGCATGATGGCCGCCATTGAAAAAGCCAAAGCCGAAGGCGGAGAAGTGTTGACAGGTGGCCGAAAGCGACCCGATATCGGTCCTAACTTCGTAGAACCGACGATCATTCGTATGCAGTCCCAATCAGACATCGTTAAAGAAGAAACCTTTGCGCCTATCCTGTATTTGCTGGAATATGAAACGATAGACGAAGCGGTCACCATACATAATGCGGTGACTCAAGGCCTGTCGAGTGCCATTTTCACGGACAGCCTGAGGCAGGCCGAACAGTTCCTGTCCTCTGCTGGTTCCGATTGCGGTATCGCCAATGTCAACATCGGTACATCCGGCGCGGAGATCGGCGGAGCATTTGGTGGTGAGAAGGATACGGGCGGTGGACGAGAATCCGGGTCTGACGCCTGGAAAGCCTATATGCGCAGGCAGACCAATACCATCAACTGGTCAACCGAACTGCCCTTAGCCCAGGGGATCGAATTCGGGGATTGATCGGCATCCATGGCCACCACCTTGTCCCCTACAGATATGCCAGAGGTGTCGACCTCGCAGTCAGCGCTGACGTCAGGATTGACCGTCCGGGCGTTAGCGACAGGCTTTTTCTTTTCAATTCTGATTAATATCTGGGCGATTCATTCTTCCTATATCGCCCAATCCTCTCTCCTGATTATCAGTCATATCCCGGTAGCCGCGCTCTTTCCCCTTGTGGTGCTGGTCCTGGTGGTTAACCCGCTTATAAAAAAAGTCGCGCCCTCGAAGATCCTCACCTCTCACGAATTAATCATCATTTTCTTTCTGACTTACACGGCGTCTGCGATTCCCGGCTGGGCGTTCAGCTCTTATTGGATAGGCGCCATGACCGGCCCGTACTATTATGCCTCACCTGAAAATCAGTGGTTCGACTCTTTTTTCCACTACCTGCCTGACTGGCTTGTCATCGCTGATTACAATGCCGCCGCCTGGTTTTACGAAGGGCTCCCATCCAACCAGACTTTGCCCTGGTCCACCTGGATTGTACCCTTGTTCTGGTGGATCGGTTTTTACATCGCCGTTTTCCTTGTCGGCACAGCCGTGATCATCATGCTCCGTAAGCAGTGGGTTGAATACGAACGATTGACCTTTCCTCTTGCCCAGATTCCACTGGCGTTTATTGATCATCAATCCGCCGGCCAGGCCCTGCCCTCGATAGCTCGTCAGCGTCTATTCTGGATGGGTTTTTCATTTTCGGGGGTTGTACTTTTCTGGAATGTAGCCGGTTTTTTCAATATTGTTCCCAGACTGTCCATACTTGAACTGTACGAGAACAACCTGTTGCTGGCACATTCATTTCCTGAAATCCCTATTACATTTAATTTTTTAACATCGGCTGTCGCGTTTTTCACCAAAACGAGTGTGCTGTTAAGCGCGTGGGTGTTTTTCCTCTTGAAAACGATACAGGTCGGCATCATGAACCGTCTGGGCGTACCCCGGGCCCCCGGCGTTGTTACGTCCGAACATATGGGCGGGTTCATCCTGTTTGTATTGTTCAGTCTCTGGATCGCCCGACGTCATTTGAAACAGGTATTCCTAAAAGCGATAGGTCGAGCCGAAGAGGTGGATGATACGCATGAATTCCTGAGTTATCGACTGGCTGTGATCTGTTTTAGCGTCGGACTGGTATATATCTTTGCCTGGTGGCATGCTGCGGGTATGTCTCTGCCTGTCACCGCTTTCTTAATGGGATCATTGCTCCTGATGTTTCTCGGTGTAACCCGTATTGTCGCGGAGGCAGGCCTTATTTTTGTGGATCTGCCATACAACGCCCATCAATTTACCGTGTCTATTGTCGGCTCCGATAATATCTCTCCACAGAGTCTGACGGGGGTGGCGATGTCCAATGCGTTTTCTCACAACTGGCGGACGCTTGGCATGTGCTCCATGGCCCACATCAGCAAGATGCGAGATCGACTCGGCGGGACTGGAAGGGGGATATTCGGTTATCTTACGACCGCGCTTGGCATGAGTATCCTGGTCGCTGTCGGGTATACCATGTATCTAGGATATCATGAGATCGGGGCCCATCAATTTACCGGTCCGGGATTTGGCGGCGGTGCCCAGGGGGGGTATAACGGGTTAGTCGGTTGGCTGAACAATTCGTTGTCGTTCACGGGTCTTGAATTTACCTTTCTGGGAATCGGGGCCTCTATAAATGCCTTGATGCTTTTCGCTCACTACCGGTATCCTTGGTGGCCGTTACATCCGATCGGTTTTGCCGTAGCAGCGACCGAAGGCATGCCGACCATGGCCTTCCCTATTTTTATATCCTGGCTGGTGAAAGAATTGCTTCTCCGAATCGGCGGCGTGCAGTATTATCACAAAGCACGACCTTTTGTAATTGGGATAATTGCAGGCTATGTAATCGGCATATTCCTGTCTTATGTAGTGGATCTGGTCTGGTTTCCCGGTAGCGGTCATCGGGTGCATATGTATTAAGAATATGGTGATCGGATGAGTTAACCCGGTGTTTCAGCACCGGGTTCTGAAAGGACGTATCATGTCGGATAACCATGCGTTTGTTATTGATAAGAACCTCGGCGCCAGGTGGGATGAAGACACGGCCGATCTGCCAAGGACTAATTCTGAGGGATTGTCGGTCGTTGATCCTACGGATGAACAGAAATACCTGTTTGATATGCAGGGGTGAATTCTGATCCCTGGTGTCCTGTCTGAATCAGATTGTACGGAAATGAAGGCCTTTTGTGAGCAACTGCACCGCGATCCGGATTCTTTGCAGGAACATGAACGGTCGGTCCTCGCGGGTCCCTTGCAAAAACTGACGGATCATCCTCATGTGGTCGGTTTTATGAACGAATTTGTTGCCTACCCCGGATTATCTAATCAAGAATGCTATGGCTTTCGCCAGGAATCGGGGAGTCTATTCTACCGGGAGGTGGGCGAGGGTGATTTCAATCCGCATAATGGGAATGGAATGTTGCGATTTCCAGGGGATTCGCATCTGTACCGTTGTACGCCCGGGAAGGCAAATTCCGGTCTGACGCGGGTGGTGTGGGAGTTGAATCCCATTACTGAAGGGAACGGTACACTGTTAATTCCCGGGAGTCACAAAGCGGTATTTCCGGCGCCTGAAACTATTCAGTTGCCGGACGCACCTATCTGGGATACTTATACCTGCCCTGCCGGCTCAGTACTCATTTTCACCGAAGCGTTGACCCATAGTGCCCGGCCCTGGATCAATACCGAATATCCCCGTGTCGCCATTTTCAGTTGCTACAAAACGGTAAGTAGTAAATGGCACAACTGGGACCCGAATCCCGATCTTCTTGCCGCCATGCCACCTAAACGGCAAACCCTGTATCGACCTGTCCATGTATCGGGAAATCTGGTAGGCGGAGAGAGTCACTGATGGAACTATAAGGACTGTAATTTACTGATGTTATACATCAAGGTGGGTATCGGGTAGCAGGCGGTGTGCGGATGATCGGATACATAAAGTGATATGGCAGGGCATCTATGGTACTGGAATAGTCGGCAACACTGTTAAAAATTGAAAGGAAAACGTCATGGAGCTGAAAGAAATTTCAACTCGGATCGAAAAACTGGAGAAGCAAGTCCACTGGCAACGTCTGATTATCGGCAGTATTTGCCTGATGGCGATGGCGGCCGTGGTCGTAGGCGCCGCACCGCAGAACAGGGACGCCGAATTCGATACCGTAACGACGAAGGCCCTCGTGATCGGAAACGGTCCAGGCGAAATGTTCGCTTTGATCACCGGACATGACCAGGGTGGCTTTCTGGCCATCTACAATAATGATCGCAAACCGGTTGCCGGGATAAAAGCCGATGAAAACGGTGGTCGCCTTTCTATCTGGAACAAAGCGGGTGATACGGTCGCCGGGTTAAGTGCCACTGAAGACGGCGGGGATCTGTCTATCTACAACAACGCCGGAAATAATGTCGCCTTGATCAATGCCGAAACCAATGGTGGCTACCTGTCTATCCATAACAATGCGGGCGAAAGGGCAGGCATCTTTTATTCAGGCGAAAACGGCGGATGGATGAGTATCCTGAACAAAACCGGCGAAGAAGTCGTCCAGGCCTATACGGATGAAGGGGAAGGATTTATTGCTGTATGGGACCGAAACAAAAAAGGCCGTGAGGCTGAGGCGGCCGTAACGTCGATTGACACCGCCCGACCGGCGCCGACGCCGTATTTAGAGATTGAAGCACGTGTTGATGCGCTCGAAAATCAGATGGCTGAAAATATTGTTACTGTGCGTACAGAGCAGGGGGCCAATCTATCAGAGGCATCCATTGTAGCCGTTGAAACACGTATTGAGACCCTTGAAAATAAAATGGTTGAGAACGTTAAATCCGTCCAGATAGTACAAGGGATAGAGTCGGGGCGGGTGGCCATAATCGCGGTTGAAACGCGCCTTGGAATGCTCGAAAATAAAGTGGCTGAAAATACAAAAAACCTACAGCCACGGCAGGCGCTCGAAAAAAAGACGTCCGAAAACACGGTATCCATACGGACAGAACAGGCACCTGATTTAGCCCGGGCATCCCTGTTAGCGGTTGAAGCACGTATTGAGTTGCTCGAAAATCAGTTGGCGGAGAACACGGATGCCGTACGGCCAGAACCGATGCCCGACCTGGGGACTGAAGCACGCATTGAGGCGCTCGAAAATCAGATGACCCAATTGCGTGTCAACCCGGATGGAAAGGACAGCTCAAGCGGACCACTTCAGGCCGACGCGGTAATGACTAAAGAGTTGAGAATCGTAAACGCTGCGGGTCAGCCCGTCCTCACTTTTATTGCCAATGAATTCGGGGGGAGCATGTCCATCTACAACAACGGCGGAGATCTGGCCGCAGTACTCGGGGTTGCAACACGCGGCGGGGACCTGGCTATTTACAATAAAGACGGCAAGAATGTCGCCTCAATCAGTGTAGAAAAAGATGGTGGCTATCTGTCGGCCAAGAACAACGATGGTGAAACAGCCGGCGCCTTTTATTCAGGCAAAAACGGTGGTTGGATGAGCATCATGAACAAATCGGGCTCGGAAATCGTGCAGGCTTATTCCGATGACGGGGATGGATATATCGGCGTATGGAACCAGGACGGCAAAGGCCGGACGCTCAAACCGCGATAGGCGGGCGAAGTAATTGGCGATGGCGAAACAACGAACCCCAGAAAACTCGCAGGGCCCGAATAATTATCAATGGAAAGGATGCTATTCGTAGCTTCGTAGCTTCGTAGCTTCGCTGTTTCGCTATTCATTGATTACTGAATGGATTAGCACCAAATCCAGGTCGGCGGTTATAGGCCCAGGACACCCTGCTTACATCTTCATTGGCCATGCGCCAGTCCATCAACTTCAGTCGATAGGTTTGGATCACCTCTGCGTAAGCAGGGTCTTCAGCGACATTATATAGTTCCTGAGGGTCTTTGTTCAGATCGAACAGGACGTCCGGCATCCCATTGAAGTGCCAGTATTTGAAATGCGTATCTCTTACCATCCACCCCCTGCACTTATCCGGCGGGATGCCAAGTTTCTTGGGAGTCCAATAAAACCTGAAATCCCAATCCGCATACACCTCATTTCGCCAATCTGAAGGCCGTTCTGCGCGTAAAATAGGCCCTATAGATCTGCCCTGAATGGCCGATGGAATTCCCAGGCTACAGGCCTCCAGAAACGTCGGCACCACATCAACGGACTCGATGAAATCATCATTTGCAAGGCCACGCGTCGGGTTTGCCTCGACCCTGGGATCCCGTATAATGAATGGCACGTTATAGGCTTCATCATAGAAGAGTTCTTTTTCAAACATCCAGTGATCACCCACGTATTCCCCATCATCCGATGTGAATAGAATCAACGTGTTCTCCCATAAACCATTATGTTTCATATGATGAAAAAGCCGGCCGAGATGATCATCTATCTCCGTTATCAGACCATAATACGTGGCGCGCCGCTGCCGCCAGATGTGCTCTTCATCAAAAGGAACGCTTTTCCTCTCAATACGATAAGGAATATGAAACGGATGGGGATTTTCGAGCTCTTCCGGAATGCGATTCGGTAATGGTGAATCGGCCGGGTCGTACATCTCATTGTACGGATATGGCGCTACAATCGGCAGGTGCGGCTTGAAATAGGATAGATGGAGAAACCAAGGCATATCCCCGGCCTCTGCCATAAAGGCGATTGCACGATCTGTCATGAATGCGGTATCACTATCCTCTTTTCGGATGTGGATAGGATAGGCGGTGTGATCCTTGCCCGCCCTCTCAGGGATATGAACAGCAAACGGGTTATTACATATCTCTTCAGCATACCCCTTTTCTCTTAAATATTGTAACCATCCATCTCCTCGGCCATCGTTAAACTCCCACGATTCCAGTCCAGCCAGAGCGGTCCGGTGGATACCCTGTTCCGACTGGGCTTCAGGATCGGTCAACGGATCAGGGGTATAATGGGTTTTGCCGCAAAGGGCAGCCCGATAACCGGCCTCAGATAAGTAATGTCCCATTGTCTTCTCATCACCGGGCAACGGCACTTCGTTCCACGGAGATCGGGTCGCATGCGGATACCGTCCCGTGTAAAAACACATGCGACTGGGCCCGCAAACAGCTGCCTGTACAAACGCCCGCTTAAAGAGGACCCCTTCGGAGGCCAGTGCATCCAGATGAGGCGTCTTTACGACGGGATGCCCCACGCCGGACATACAATCTGCCCGCATCTGGTCGGTCATGATGAAGAGGATGTTCAAAGGGTTATTCGACATGATGGATCTCCAATCTCACACGATACAAAAATCTTCTTGTAATATTTTATCAAGGCAGGTAACCAGATAGTCGGCGTTTTCCTGAGTGAATACCATCGGCGGTTTAATTTTCAGGACATTGTGTAACGGACCGTCCGTGCTGATTAAAATGCCATGGTCCTTCATGCGATCAGCCACATAAGATGCCTGATGTCCGGCTGGTTCTAGTGTGTTTCGATCGAGGACCATCTCAACGCCAATATAAAATCCTAGGCCGCGCACATCGCCGATAATGGAATACATATTCATAAGTTCTCGTAGACCATCCATCAGGTGGTTTCCAACCTGTAAGGCATGGTCCTGTAATCTGTCTTCCTGTATGACCGACAGCACTTCCAGACCTATGGCACAGGAAACCGGATTACCGCCGAACGTATTGAAATACTCCATCCCATTGTCAAAAGCATCTGCGATTTCCCGGGTGGTGATCACCGCACCCAGTGGATGTCCATTGCCGATTGGCTTACCCATGGTGACAATATCGGGAACAACCCCCTGCGTTTCGAACCCCCAGAATTGGGTCCCCACACGCCCAAAGCCTACCTGCACCTCATCGGTGATACATACCCCCCCGGCAGCACGGACGTGTTTAAAAGCCTCAGTAAAATACCCCGACGGCAAAACAATCTGTCCGCCACAACCCAGCAAAGATTCAGCGATAAAGGCGCAAACACGCCGGCTCCGTGAGGTTAATTCATCTATCTTTTCACGTACATGATCTGCATACAGGATGCCGGTCTCTTCCCCGTACCCTTTGTAGAGGCCTCGATATGGATCGGGCATGGGCAGCTTGTGAACATGCGCAGGAGCCCCGAGTCCGCCAGGACCGTCGAATTTATAAGGACTGAGGTCGATGAGAGAGGACAGGTTGCCGTGATAGGCCCCATCTAGAATGAGGGTTTCCTGCTGGCCGGTATAGTGACGTGCTAAACGCAGGGCCAGGTCATTGGCTTCGCTGCCGGAGTTGACAAAAAAGCAGACCTTGAGCGGATCGGGCATGGTAGCACATAGCCGTTCCGCGTAGTTTACGAGATGGTCATGGAGATATCGTGTATTGGTGTTGAGCACCGCCATCTGCCGCTGACCGGCGCGGACAATCCTCGGATGGCTGTGACCAACGTGAGGGACATTATTGACCGCGTCCAGATAAGCCCGGCCGGATTCGTCGTACAGATACTGCATATGTCCCCGCTGGATTTTAAGCGGTTCGCCATATGAAACACTGAGCGACTTACCCAGATGACCAT
>PVBE011810406.1_pt1 | contig 11512 bp, 14 predicted proteins | sample 1631181 | NCBI WGS metagenome assembly PVBE01 (sample SAMN08397723, study PRJNA350692) | Marine metagenome, whole genome shotgun sequencing project. | isolation source: water | place: Pacific Ocean | collected 2012-04 | reverse complement strand
TTGACCAGCACTTGGGCTGTCATTTAGTGTTGCAGGGTTTGAACCTGTCATTGCAGATGATGTTAAATCACCAGCAGCGTCATCGTTAGCAAAACCAGAATCAGCTTCATCACCGAGAGCTTCAGTCCCGTCTTGTGAAGCGTATCTAGCACGCATAGCGAATATTAACCCAGTTGGGCCTGTCATTGGTTGTACACCGCAAATGTCATAAGCAATTAAGTTTGGCATTGAGCGTCTAACCAAGCTAATTAAAATAGGGTCCCAGTTCTCAACATCAGCACCTGTGCTGTTTGTTGGAGCTGCTTCTTGTAAGAAGTTTCTATCTTCTTTAATAGCTTTTTCTTGGTTTTCAAGAATTACAGTAGTTACTGCCCTTTTGTACGAATCCTCGATTTTTGGTAAGTCGGGATGTGCAAGGACTGGCGACCACTTTTCTTGAAGACTTTCTGTTTGAAACATTATGTTTTCTCCTTTGTGTTATATTATAATTTACTTACTTGCACCCTTGTCTAAACTTCCTCTAGAGATTGCTTGTGAATAAGCACTCATAGTGTCAGTTAAGTCAATGTCCTGTGCAGGGCCAGTTTCTACATTGTCTATTGTTTCTGAAGCATCCTTTTTTACTTTAGGGAAATAACTTTCCTTTAAAGTATCAAGTTTACCTTTGAAGTCTTCTTCGTTTCCAAATTCAACATCTTGGGTTAGCTCTTTGAACTTTTCAATTTCTGTGTCAGCTAAATCAGAAGTAGCTTCTGAAATAACTTTATTACGAGTTAAAGAATCATTAGATTTTTTATACTCTATTGATTCCTCAATAGTTTTATTAACCTTTTCTTCTAACTCAGCAATCTTGTCTGATTGTGCTTGAAGTACATCATATTTTTCATCAGGGATGTCTACATAATGGTCCTCAAACAACTGTTTTAATCCAGCTATAAAGTCTTCAGCGATTTCTCCTTTAAGACCTCTTTCTACAGCTAGTTCATTTTCTTTCATCCATTCTTCTACAACATAGTTTAGATATGTATCTACTTTTTCTGATAATTCTACTTTAACAGATTTAGTAGCTTCTTCTAATTCACTATCATAGTTTTCTTGAAGTCTTGTGACTTCATCACGGACTTTAGATTTAACTGCAGATTCGAAAACTGTTCCAGCTTTCTTTTTAAACTCATCTGACAAGTCACCTTCTCCACTCATTAGAGCTTCGACATGTTCTTGTACATCTATGGATTTAATTCTTTGTTCTACAGCTTCTTTTTGAAGTGCTTTTTTCTCAGCATCTTCTTCTGAATCTTCTTCTTTTACTTCGGATTTCATATGCTCATATGCAGCTTTAATTAAATCTTCTGGCATTTCTTTCATTGCCTTAAGCATTTCAGCTGTTGTCATTGCAGGTTTTTCTTCCTCAGTAGTTTCTTCTTTCTCAGCGATAACTTCTTGACCTTCAGTAGGTTTAACTTCATCACCAGATGCTAAAGGTGTAGCAGCTTTCTTAGCTCCTTCTTCACCATCTTTTGGTTTGTAGTCACCTTTTTCAGGTGCTAACTCTTTCTTTTGAGCAGCATCACCCTTCTTCTCATCAGCTTTTTTACCAGCTTGAGTACCAGGGCCTTTTTTATCACTAGGATGTGTAACAGCAGGGCCCATATCTTGTACAGCTCCCATAGGTGTTACAGCTGAAGCATCAGAAGCTTTGACACCTGCTTCCGCAGGAGCAGCGCCCTTTTTAGGAGCATCAGCCGATGTTGCTTCTTCGAGCTCACTTAGCACTTCTGCTTCTAATTCTTCAATAGTTTTTTCGATTTCATTTGCCATCGGATAAACTCCTATTAATTTTAATTAAAATTTATATTATATTAACACTTATTTATACATTACAACAATTTGAGGAACTTAGCGAACTCTAAATTCTGTTCCAAAGCTTGTTTTTTCCGAATTTTAGTGTTAATCCTTTCTTTCATCTCTACTAATTCAGCTTCCATTAGTGCTCCATGTGACCAAACCCACTCTCTACCTTCCATAATACCTTCTACGAAAGCACTCGGAGCAGATGGGTCAGATACTATATCAGCTGCAGTAGCAAGATAAAAATCATCTCTTACATAGTTTTTACCGTCTTTTTCTTCTAAACTTCCCATTCCTCTTGAAGAAACACCAAGTTTAGCACCTTCATCCATTAATGTCTTAACGATTTTACCCATAGGGGTAGCTAATATTTTAGCTTCACCTATAAAGTTTTTACCGTCTTGATAAAGGGCAGTAATCATATGAGAAGCTCTTTCTAGATTTACAGTTGGACCTTCTGGGTGTCCTAACTCACCATAAGCACGCTTCTCTTGTATAAATTCTTTGTTATATCTATTTACTTCTTTGTTAAGTATTTCCATTGGATACACGCGACCATTCTTATTTTTAATGTCCGCTTGCATAAAGATTCCTTTTATCTTATAATCTTTTGTTCCATTTTTATTTTCTTCTGTAATATACTCTACATCTTGTAAAGTAGATTCAGATATTAATTTTACTTTATTACTCATAATTCTCTCTATGATGTGTAGTTTTCATCTTTCTTAAATTCTATTAAAACAAAACCTGATGTACCTTGACAAGATAGTTCCATATCACCAGAGGTTGCTGTTGCATTTGTTGCCCTAGATTTAATTAATCCTGCAGAGCCATCATAATGTCCACTTCCAGCAAGGTCAATTAATGTGACATCTGATGAAGAACCTTGTTCAATTATTGCAGCATGACCTGTATCATCATCTGCAGTTCCTTGTACTAAACCCCACCAAAGTCTGCTAATATGTAATTTAGCTCCATTGGCATGACCATCAAGAGCAGAGGCATCTAGAATAGCATTAGTTGTAGTTGTGTCATTATCAATATTGACTAAAACTGTAACTGTTCCACCAGCACCTTCAGCATTTACTGCTGTATCTCTTAATGTTATAGTTGCAAAAGACATCTAAATCTACTCCTATTAAATTGACAATACTTCCTTTTCGAAGTACCCCATAAGTTCTTTTTCTTTAACCCTAAACTTCTTTGAAACCTGTTTTATGGTTTTTTCAAAAGTATTTAGGAAATCTGATGGTTTAGCATCCATTATTTTGAAAATATCATCCACCGCATCCCTCATTTTAGGATTGAGTTTCTTATATTGTTTAGACTTTTTATGTTCATCCTTTTCGAAAAATGGAATATAAAAGTCATTAAACTTCTTCGCCATCTCCTTTTTCATCCTTTGTTTGATTAGATTTCACAAAAGTATTTGCTACTTCTTTTCTTTTTGTTTCTAGTGAATCAGCAACTTTTGAAGCAATTGTATCTTTAAAAGCTTTTTCAGCACCTAGATTATCACCATCGGATAAAGCATCTATTATATCTTTAGTTTCCGCCATTAATTATCTCCTTTATTATTTACTCCGTCATTTTCACCTTCACCATCTAGGTCTTCTGGTGCAATAAACGAACCTGTAGAATCTTGTGGATATCTTGTGATACCATCTGTAGCATCTGGTACATCCATACCACCATCTTCAACATCCATTCCAGCTTCTTTGTTAATTTGATTTTGCATTTCTTCCATTTCTGCTTCTGTCATATTTAGTACATTTTTTTGTACCCATTCTTTACTAAAGAATGTTCCAATATAACTTTCAACAGTTTGTAATGCTGTTAATCTTTCATTAAACACTTCTTGTCTTTTTAATTCAGCAAAATGTCCGTCTTGTAAGAAATTATATTGAATATGTTCTTTTATTCTATCCCAATCTTCAACAGTCACAATACCTTTTAATATACATTGTGCTTTAAGTATGTCTGTAAATAGTGGGGTAAACTTCTTTCTTAATCTTTGTACAAATTTAGTAAATTTTAATTCATCTCTTGTAATTTCTGTTGAACGACCTAAACTAAAACCACTTTCAGCTTCCATTCTAGAAATAGGTACATTTAATGAACGATATAATTTCTTTTGGAAATATAAGATATCATCTATCTCACCTAAATTTTGTCCACCTTGTAGTGTAGTAATTTCTGTACCACGACCACCTTCTCTACGAGGCAACCAAAAATCTTCTAACATTGACATATGATTTCTGTCATCTCTTATCTCACCAGTAGAAGCATCATAAACTAATTTATTACGATAACGATTCATAACATCTTTTAGATATTGTTCTGCTTTTACTTTAGGTAGATTACCTACATCAATATAAAATATTCTTCTTTCAGGTGCTCTAGATATTCTGTATATAACCACAGAATCTTCAATCATTCTTAATTGATTGACAGGTTTAATTGCTTTATGTAAATGTCCTAATACATGACCTCTGTTTTGGTCTATTAAACCAGAAGGTACATATGTAATAGAATCATCGGCAATCTTAATACCTTCATTCATTTGTCCTTGTTGTAATCCTTTCTCATTATAAATGAAAAAGTCTTCTACACCTTTTACAATTTCTAAAGAAGAGCCTGCTTTAGGTTCTTTCTTAATTGTTCTTACTTTTCTAATTTTTCTTGGGTCAATATATCTTAATTCAACGACACCTTGTTTTGGATTTTTTTTGTCAATTACTTTGTGATAAAAAATTCTACCATCAATATACCATCTTCTAAAAATATCATGACCTTTAGTATCAAAATCTAAAAGTGATAATACAGTATCAAATTCTCTACGAATTCTGTCTTTAATTGGTTTGGTATAATCTAATCTATCAAGAACGATAGATACAGCCTGGTCTCTTTCATTAGCCACGATACCTTCATTGATAATATCTTCAACCGCAGCATCACATTCTGGTTGTTGTGCTATCTCACGATATCTACGAATTAAATCAAGTTCAGATTTATCTCTACCATCTACATCTAAAACTTGACCAAAGAAACCACCCCCTGCAATTTCGACTGCGCCGTCATCCGCTGGGGGTACTGTGAATTTTTCTTGACTTTTGGTATCTTTGATTCTCTCAAATTTAAAACCAAATAGTTCTGCCATAATAAAATCTCCTTTTATTGTCTTTTATTTATAATGATAAAAAAGACTATTAAAAGTTTACGCCACTGATTGAGTAATTTTGATACTTCCAAGTTACTGCAAAGTCAGCAATAGCTGATTCAGCTGAAGCATCCATGGTAAACCCAGCAATTTTACTAGGCCACGCATTCTTGAAAATATATGTTTTCAATACTGTATCATCTCTATCTAACAATTCAGCAGTTAAGTCAGTTGCATAATCAGATAGTGAATTAACACCTTGATTTGTATCAAAATCATTAATTCCGTTATTCCACCTTTGTATCGCATTTAGAATCATCATATCAGTATCTGCATAGAAAGTAGTTTCCCAATCACCAGTGGTATCTCTATCACCAGCAACCATTATTTTTCTACCTCTATATGCAAGTTCAAGTTCACCTAAAGTGATTTCAGGTGTTGTAGTAGCTTTACATAAAAATGAAGTTCTTCTTACATCTATACCTGTTGCAATTCCAGCAGGTGGTGTAATAGTCACTCTAAACGAGTTGCTTCTCCAACCACCGCCTACTAAACTAGCTTTAAAATCGTCTATCTGTGCCATGATTAACCTCCAACCTCTGTAAAGGCTACACCTGTTCTTGTAGCAATGAAGTTCAATGTAATGAAGTTAATAGAACGAGCAGGTTTAACAAATATGTCTGCGACAAATTCGTTTCTATCAATTACACTACCTGTGTTATTTGAAGCATCACACTTCACTAGGAAGTCTGTAATACCTCTACGGCCTTGAACATCTCTTAAAAATGGTTCAACGAGATTTCTAAATTGAGCTCTTGTAAATTCATCATTGAATTCAAAGAGTTGGAATTTAGCAGCAGTTGCAATAGCTTTTTCTAATACTAAGAATAATCTTCTAACATTAATTCTGTCAAAAGCACTTGGTTTAGTTTGCATTGTTTTATCACCAAATAGAGTTACACCTTGACCAGGGAAATTAACCACTGGGTTAACTCTTGCTTGATATAGTTTATCTCTATCAGCTTTATCTGGGTTAAATGCTAATTTAATAGCTCCTCTAACAGTTCCTCTATTAAATCCAGCTGGTGAGAACCATGGGTCTGCAACTGAATCTGTGTTTGCACATAAACCAGCAACTGAACCATTTAATGGTACATGTCTATAAACATCATTGTACTTATCATACATGTACATATACCCACTATCCATTACCATATAAGATGAACTTGGTAATAAGTCAGCAGCAATTTTAACATTATCTGCTTGTTGTGTAGATGTTGTGACACCTACTACAGCTGAACGATATGGGGAAACAAATCCCACACAATCTTTTCTACCATTTACTAGATTCATAATCATAGTATTATGTGTATCCATAGCTGCTTTAGTATCACCTACTAAACTAGATGGTCCACCTAATACTAAATTACAATCTACTGATTCTGTATCTGCAAATTTATCATATGCTAATTCTAATTCTCCAGCAGTCACAGCGTAATCATCTGTTCCACCTGTTAGAGTATCAATCGTTGTTGTAGTGACAGCAGTATAAGTTGTTGTAGTATCTGTTCCCCAATTACTACCAGCACTTATATGGTCTGTCCAATAAATGTAATTTGATTTAGCTCTGATTACATCTGGGTAGTATATACTATCACCTTGTGGTGATTTCGCAGATGAATTTTTAGACATATGACCAAATGTTTCTATAACAGCGGATGTTCTTCCACCAGCTACATCTGTATCATAACCTGTTATTTTACCATCAGCGTCTGCAACTACTACATGAAGTTCATCACCTGAACCACTACCAGCATTAGTATTATAATCTGATGTACCAGGTGCGCCTGAAAATAAATCATAATATTTCCAGCGTCTTTTAATTTTAGAATCATCAGGTATTGCAGTTTGTAAACCAGCACCCGATGGGTCATCTTTTAAACGAATTGTTAATGCGTTTGTTGATGTATTGATTGCAGTAACTTCATATTCATTAAAGTCATCTACAGCAGTTGTGTTTGCTGTATCCGAGAAGAATGATACTAAATCACCTACATTAAATGCATAACCTGAAGCGTCAGCGTCATCTACTACAATAGATGTATCACCGACAGCAGATGTTGATGTATTTACTAAATTGTTTGTACTTAAATCCTGTTCGTATGCTGTAGCACTTGGACAAATTTCTACTCTTAAAGAGTTACCCCATGTTCCAGCACTTCTTGCAGCCCATTCTCCATGAGAACCTTGTCCCGTTGAGAAGCTTGCATCATAGTGGTCTAAATCTCTAATTAATATACCAGAGTTTGCTCCAGCATTTAAATGACCACTTCCTGCTCTGACTACTTTTAATGTGTCAGTATATTTTAAAAAGTTTGCGGCGCAGAAAAAAGTTTCGAATTGATTACTAGAACCTTGTGGTTTTCCAAATATTTCAACAAGTTCTTCTTCGCTAGATATATCTACGATAGAAGAAACTGGTCCTTTTTGGAAAGCTCCAGCAATAGCACCAATAGATGTAGCGACTGCAGGTACTACATTGGTTAAATCAATTTCTTTTACTTGAACGCCTGGTGAGACCATAAATCCCATGACATGTACTCCTAATAATAATTATTAAATCTTTGTAGTTATTTATAAAAAATATAATCTTTAAATCAGACTTTTATATGTTCTTCAACATATAAATAGAAATATGTCAAGTAATCATTACAAAAAATATAAAGATACCATAAAAGAAGTCACTAAAAGAAACTATCATAAAAGAGCTTCTTCAATAAATGAATATTTAGAAAATACAAAATGTGTCCATTGTGGTGAACCAGAAATAGCTTGTTTAAGATTCTATCCTCATGATAAAGAGATTCGTAAACGAATTGTAAGAGTTGGTATGAACGATAAAAGTAGAAAAGAAGTTAAAAGACTTATTAATTCATCTAAAATTATATGTTCTAATTGTATGATTAAGATAGAAAATGACTTGTTAGACCCAACATTTTTATAAAATTCTTATAAATAGTAGAGAGAGGTAAAAAAATGGAAGCATATATGTTAATTGCAATACTTACTTTGGTTGATGGTACAGTATTACCAGCTACACCAATACAGATGTATGAAACAAAACAAATTTGTATTGCACAAACAAATCCACCTGAAGGTTATAAACATATTGATAAAATATCAACAGATTGGGAAGTTCATAAATTAGAACAGGCTGAAACTAGAGATGTTGATACAGTAGGTTTAACTTGTTATGGTCCTATTGAAATACCTCATCCCGAATGGGAAGGTTCATAATTACCAGTAACCTGCTTGTTTTAAGTCTATCACGACTTCTAGGATATGTAAAGAGATTTCCAATAATAAAAGTCCAATGATGATTTTAACTGGTAGATTCATAATTACCAATCTGAATTAAAATCTCTAATCTTTACAGGTTCCCAACGGGTACCATACTCATCTACTTCTTCTTTTTCATGTGGATTATCTATTCCATTATCTACAAATCCAAATGGTGCCATATCTTGTTCTAATTGGTCTTGTTGTTCTTTATACATCCTTTCTCTAATATCATTATCAGTTAATTCTTTGAAGTATTGTTGGTCTACTGCCCATGCAAATATGAATAGACATGCCACTAAATCATCAGTACAGCCGTCATCAGCACACCAAGAAGACCCTTTTACTATGAATGTGGATAGTTCATTCATTATATCATAATCAGGTAGTAATAACTTGTCTGATTCGATTAACTGTTTTAGATTCGAACATCCTATTCTCTTAACTGCCTTAGTAGTCCTTACTCCTAACTGTGCCTTACCACCAGAGAATCCTGCTCCTAGTATTTGTCCAGCACGACCTCTCATAGATGCCATGACTAGATTATCATATTCTAAATCATATTGTAAAGCATTTGCAACCTGTTCTCCTATATCATTTACTTCTATTAAAACAAAACATTCATTATATGCTTTAGCAACTTCTCTTATCTTGTGTGGAAACATTAAAGGTTTAATTTCATTGTTTCTATATTTTGCAACTACTTTGTATGGCATTGTTGTTACATCCATAACTAAAAATGCTGAATAGTCTTGTGATGTTCCTCTTGATACATCAGCAGTAAGAAAGTAAGTTTTCTTTGGGTCTGGTTTTTCAAATATATCTAAATCTGCATGCGATTGTATTGGGTCAACATAAGGCATTTGTTTTAATTTATGTGGAGCGATGAGTGTATCAATAGAACCTAAGAACTCACATTCAAATTCTGAATTAAATTGTGACTGTGAAGTATTTCGTATTGTTTCTTCTTTCCATACTTCATCACGACCTGGTACTTCTGACCAATGTACTTCTATTGGTACATAATCATTCTTTTTACTTTCTGCATCAGTCCATAACTTATAAAACATATTCATACCATGTGGTGTAGATACTATCATTACTTTTGTAGTTTTACCAGATGATATTGTAGGATATACAGAACTAAAAAATTCTTCTGATACTGTTGTTGGTACATATGCAAACTCATCAAGGAATATAATATTGTATGAACCACCACGAATTGCACTTGCCGATGTAGATGCTGCGAGAATACTTGAACCATTCTCTAAATCTAAACTTCCTTTGTTCCATGAGATTACACCTTGTTGCAACCATTTAGGAAGATGTTCATATCCTAATTGTAATCTTCCTAGAATATCTCTTGCGGTAGATGACTTGTTCGCAAGTATGGCAACATTCACATTTGGATTGAACAAAACATAATGCAAGAGATACGCTATGATAATTGTTGATTTACCTGACTGTCTAGGAAGTTTACAAATTGTAAAACGATTCTTATGAAATGTTTTGACCATTTTCTTTTGAAACTTGTACATGTTCATAGGTACAAGACCTTCATCAAGAGAAACTATCTTCATATAGTTTTCTATGAAGTAGATAGGGTCTTTCATACATTTTTGATATTCTTCTATCTGCTCCTTCGTAAATTGAAAAGGAACATTAGCTTTCTTTAGGTTTGGATTACCTAGATATTGATTAACATCTGTACTCATTAGATTTTTTTATTGATATATCTTATTGCAGCATATACTATTAAACCTAGTATGATATAAATTATACCATCTTCCCACGATATCTCATTTAATAAGTCCGCTGTAATAAAAGATAAATCCATAATTATTTCCTCTTTTTATCTTTCTTTAATATTTTTTGTAATTCAGCAGTAGAACCTACATATAATGCATTTGTCACATTTTGTGGTGCCGTGTTCGGTACTTCTTTTAATCTTTTCATAGCTGACTGTAATTTTCCTAATTTTTCTGTAACATCAGCGACTTGTGATATAAGATTCCCTGCTACTTCATATGCTCTAGGATGGTCTGAATTTTGTGCTACATCCAATATACCATCAATAGCATCTTGTCCTCTCTCTATTAAATTATAAAAGTTCTCTCTTTGATATTTATAATCAGTATCTAAATCTTGTAAGGTATTATCTCTTTTGACTGAAAGAGTATTTGGTTTTTTTTCAACGAGCTCAGTCGTTGTTTCTTCTACATCCAAGACTTCATCTAGGATGTCTTTTGTTTTGTTGCTCATTATTATTTCACCTTTCTAGTTTTAACATTAATTTTTGATAACGCTCTTATAGACTTATCACTTAACATGTCTGCAACTAATTTTTCATCTGGTCCTTTCAATGTAAATTTATTTCTATCTTTTTTAATTATATCTGGTACAGGTCTTTTTGTATTCTTATATGTTTTAATATATTCTTGAGCAACAGATAAAGCTTTACCTGTACTATCTGTCACTTCTATATCCTCTAATAATTGTTTAAAGGTTTTCATTAGTCTTGATTCAGTTTATCTTCACCTGATTCTTCATCATAATTTTTTGCATCTTGATAAAAAGATACAGTTTCATTAAATCCGAAATCATCATCTGCATCAGCTGATGTTGGGTTAGGTGTAGCAGTATACCTTTGTTCTCTTTTTGGAGCTGCACTTGGCATATCTGTATATTGGTCAACCTGTACAGTCTTAATAACTTTACTAGATGTGACAGGTCCATATAGATAAAACTTAGTAGTAAATGCTAATGTATAAATGATTGACCTTCTTTCTGCAAAGTCACCACGATAATTATCTTCATAATTAATACTGTTTAATACAATAGGGATATCTCTTGCGATACCCATGTCCGCCATATCTTTAATTGTTAAAGTATAGTCTGGTTGAAAGTAAGGTAATACTTGTTCTACAATTTGTAAAGCATCATCAGATTGTTTTGCCATTACAAATAACTCAACATTTAAGTTATATGGAACAGGCATGTATTGTGTATCTAACTGATTTGTATTACTAGCACTTTTTACTTTCTTAAATTTTTGTACACGATTTAATTTTCTTGCAGGGTCGTATGACATATCTTGTATCTCAAAACCCATTCTAGGTAATGTGATAGCAACCTTACTGTCTAAAGAAGCATCTTGGTCTAGTC
>PVBE011640454.1_pt1 | contig 11512 bp, 15 predicted proteins | sample 1631181 | NCBI WGS metagenome assembly PVBE01 (sample SAMN08397723, study PRJNA350692) | Marine metagenome, whole genome shotgun sequencing project. | isolation source: water | place: Pacific Ocean | collected 2012-04 | reverse complement strand
GATGATATTTTGATGTATTATTTGGGGGACGATATCATTAATGGAGGAGATGGGTACGATGTTTTATCGGTTAATGCAAGCTTGAGCGAGTCTCGGGTTGGCTCAAATTCTGCAGGAATTGCCAATATAAGCTTTACGAGAGATAGGCATGATTTCTACATTACAAAGCAGGAAGAAAAACAGGAAGAGAAGTTTCTCCGTTAGATTGGACACAGATATTTGGGTGTTTTGATCAACTGAAAAAAGAACTGAAAAAGAATTTTCCTTACCGATTGATTCAAGTTGATACGGCCGAGGCAGATGATATTATTGGAACTTTGGTTTTGAAAGACAGAAAACCGAATGAACGAACCTTGATAATTTCAAGTGATAAGGATTTTATTCAGTTACAGATGAACGAAAATGTATTTCAATATAGTCCAGTTACGAAGAAAATGTTGAATGGTGTAGATCCACATGAATATTTGAGAGAACACATTCTAAGAGGTGACAAGAGCGATGGAATTCCTAATGTGCTTAGTTCTGGCAATTGTATTGTTGATGGTATTCGCCAAACACCTATGACCAAAAAACTCATCAAAGAATGGGAAGAGGGTTCAATTCCCGAAAAACACAGGGAAAGATTTGAGAGAAATACTACACTTGTAGATTTAAGACACACCCCGTTTCATTTGCAGGAAAAGATTCTAGATCAGTATAAAAAAGAGCCAATTGGCAGTAGAAACATTCTTCCTGCATATTTTACAGAACACAATCTAGAAACACTTACCAAGAACATAGGAGACTTCTAATCTTATAAATATTGATATAAATCTTTAATTATAATGGTTAGATTTCTATGTTAAATTTCAAACAATACCTAGAAGAAAAATTAATAATGTATGCTCAGGGGAAGAGATACGGCCAGATCGTATTTCTTGCTGGTGGTGCAGGATCGGGCAAAGGTTTCGCAATCAAGAATTTCATGGAAGGAGAGAAATTCAAGATTCGTGATGTGGATGAATGGAAAAAAGCATTCATGAAATTGGCGGATACCAAAGGCGAATTTCCAGAAATAAAAGGATTAAAATTAAAGAATCCTAGAGATGTTTACAAACTCCATATGTTTGTTAAAAGAAAAGGAATAAAAGACAAATCCCTTGATCTTTTACTTCAAGATGCAAATAGTGATAGATTACCTAATATCATGTTTGACATTACAATGAAAGATGCAAATGATATTGGAGATGTTCTTCCTAAACTTGTTGAAGCAGGATATGATGCAAAAAATATTCATATCACTTGGGTACTTACCAATTATGCAGTTGCGATTGTGAATAATAGAAATCGTGAAAGAGTTGTACCAGAAGACATTATGCTTCTTTCCCACGAAGGCGCGGCCAAAGGTATGTATGATATAATTAAGGGCAAAATACCAAGAGGATTAAATGGGGGAGTTCGTGTCATTTTAAACAATCGTGAAAATACCATTCCTTATGTTGATCCAGAAACTAAAAAACCCATGAAGACCGAACAGGGTGATATGGTTGTTAAAGATTTTACCTACCTAACCTTCAAAAAAGAAGGCAAGTCAATGGGGCCAGAATCGGGAGTCAAGAAACAACTTTTGGGTTGGATTGCGGCCAATGTTCCAAAGACAAAATTGACAAAAGATTTAGTTTCAATTGACGAAGAATAATTCCTAAAAAAACTTGACATTTGGCACGTTTCTGTGTTATAATATAAATGAAAGTGAGAAAGGAGTGAAAATATTATGTCTAAGTCATTAAAGACCCTACGAAAAGAACTTCTGGATAAGTATTCGGGAGAAGCAATAACAGGATATGAACATTTAGATGATGGTACGGGCGACTATGCAAGAAACGTATCTGACGAATCTGATGAATCAAGTGAAAAAAATTCAGAAAAAACTTGACTTCTTATGCGCTATTTGATATAATAGTTATGTGAGGTTAAGAGATAACCATTTTTTGAGTTGATTATGAAAGAAAATACTAAATTAGTTGAACAGAAATCACTTCTTGCCAAATTGATGGCTGCGGAGAACATTACTGTTGAACACAAGAAAATTCCTACTGCGGCATTTGATGTAAAAAATCGGGTGTTGTACCTACCTATTCTTAAATGGAAGCCAGGTTCTTCCGTTTATGATCTATTCTGCGCCCACGAAGTTGGTCATGCACTCTGGACACCAGAAGAAGGATGGCATTCTTCAATCAATGAAAAAGGAAAAGGATTCAAGTCTTTTCTTAATGTTGTTGAGGATGCAAGAATTGAAAAGAAAATCAAGAGAAAATTTGCTGGTGCCCGTAAGTCAATGATTGATGGTTATGGGGATCTTATGGATAACGATTTCTTTGGACTGAGAAAAATGGGTGTTAATGCCAATGATCTAGGTCTGATTGATCGTATTAATTTATATACTAAAGCCGGAACTGATTACGGAATTGAGTTTTCAGATGAAGAGCGAGAGTGGGTTGAGAAAATTATGAGAACTGAAACTTTTGAAGATGTTCTGAAACTCACCGATGAGCTCTACGAATACTGCAAAGAAAATGAATCCGAAACTGATAACAGTTACGGAGATTTTGGAGATGAGTTTGAAGACTCTGATGAGTATGAAGAAGATGATGATTCTGAAGATTCTGAAGAGTCGGAAGAAGATTCCGAAAATTCAATGGAAAATATGTTTGGCGATGGTTCAGAAGAAGAAGATTCCGAAAAAGAAGGTGCTTCTGGTTCAGAAGGTGAAGGTGAAGAGTCCGAAGATTCTTCTGAAGATGGGTCTGGTCTTAGTCAAAGAGATGCTGCCAACAAAGAGTTGGAAGATAAGTTCAAAGATGCTTTGAATGAAATGAAGAAGGAAAACGAAGAGAAGTCTGAAAGTTCCAAGTCTTCAACTGGTTTAGAAGGTGGATATGGAGATGCTTTTGGTGATAGAGAAGATATGTCATCTGGGCCAGTTTCACTTACTGATGAAAACTTTCGTGAAAACGAAGGGGAAATGTCAGATATGGGAGAACACGTTTCCGTTCCTGTTTATTTGACTTTTCCAAAAATCAATACTGGTGCAATTACTGTTGATTATAAGAAGGTTCACGAAGAGTTGAATTCTTATTATTCAAAACAAGATGGTGCAAGTGAATGTGGAAACGAACTTCTCAAGAAGTTTAAGCACGCAAATGATAAAATGGTAAGTTACATGGCCAAAGAGTTTGAAATGAAGAAGGCTGCAGATATTCATCGCAGGGCATATTCTTCAAAGAAAGGAACTCTTGACATGAATAAAATTCATGCATACAAGTATAGTGAAAATCTGTTTCAACAGATTACCAGTTTACCAGAAGGAAAAAATCATGGAATGGTTATGTTCATTGATTGGTCTGGTTCTATGAGTAATTACATGAAAGATACCATTGAACAGTTGGTGAACTTGACAATGTTCTGCTCAAAAGTTCAGATTCCTTTTGAAGTGTATGCGTTTTCTGATCATTTTAGAAATTGGAAAGATGAAGATAACGAAAATGTTTACAAAAATTGGAGAGCTGAAAGCGAAGATGATCGTTGGAACAAAACTCCTACAGGAGAAAAAATTTCAGATTATAAAAAAGGTGATATGGTTCTTGGAAATCATTTTCGTCTTGTGAATCTGTTTTCTTCCAGAATGAGAACTAGAGAGTTGACTAATGCATATCGCAATGCACTTTTACTTGCTCATGCATTTGATACTCGTTACAATTATTATTACAGTAGAAGTTACACTTATTATGGAATGCCGTGTAATTTTAGTTTGGGTGGAACTCCTTTGGATGATACAATTATCGCTTCAAAATCTGTGATTGAGGAATTCAAAATGAAAACCAGAGCACAAATTGTCAATGCAGTATTTCTTACTGATGGATGTTCTTCTACTAATAATTCTTATGTTGGTTCGGATGGAACTCGTAGTCATTATGATTATAGTAATATGCATATTGATGACAAGACATCTAAAGTAAGAATTTACCCTTCCGATGTGAGTGGTAACAGGAGAGGCTATTATACAGATATGTTTCTTCTTGGATTGAAAAAGACTTCTGGAATAAATCTTCTTGGATTTTTCCTGACAACTGGTGGCGGAAGAAGAGCTGCTTCAAACTTGTCGGGTGTTATTGGTCGGTATCCTAAAGACTCAGAAATTTCAGAATTTCGTAAGAATAAGTTCTTGATTGAAAAAGGAACTTCTTATGATGAACTTTACATCATCAATACCAAAGGACTTGAGATTGATGAAGTAAATCATGTTGGTGAAGTTGCCGTTGGATCATCAAAGGCTGAGATCCGAAGGGCATTAAAGAAAAACACTAAAGGAAAGTTACAGAATCGTGTACTTCTCAATGCATTTGTTGAAAAAGTTGCGTAAAAAACTTGACTTTCTTGAATGTTTTTGGTATAATATAAGTGTGAGAGTGAGAAATCACTCATTTTGTAAACCTCTTTTGAGAGATTTGTTATGATGAATTTGAATGAAAAACAAGAAAAATCCCTTGATGCGTTTCGTTCTTTTGTTGGTACTGAAACATTTACTCGGGCAGATTATTCTGAGTTTAAAACAAGGGCCAAGGAACTGGATGTAATTCTTCCTAGATTCTTGTTAAGAAATAATATGTGTGAAAAAATAGACAGAGGTGAATATCGTTTTCCTTCTGTTAATGGTGCCACTTCTGTAAGTACCGAAGATGCAAATATTGCATCTCTTGCAACTAATGTTTCTGCTGCAAGAACCGAAACCGCTGAAATGGTTTCTAATGTCGTAGAATTTCCTAGAAATACTGAATCTTATGTTCCTTCAAAAGTGAACGGATATGTAAAATTCGGTCATTATGCTGATGTAAAGACTATTAAGAAGTCTGGAAATTTTTATCCTATCTTCATTACTGGTTTGTCTGGAAACGGAAAAACCATGATGATTGAGCAGGTTCATGCGGAACTGAAAAAGGAACTTTTCAGAGTGAACATCACCATTGAAACTGATGAAGATGATTTGATTGGTCACTATGCATTAGTTGATGGAAGAACAGTTTGGCAGGACGGGCCAGTTACTCTTGCGATGGAACGTGGGGCAACTCTTCTTTTAGATGAAGTTGACCTTGCATCAAACAAGATTATGTGTCTCCAGCCAGTACTTGAAGGAAATCCCCTTTTGATCAAAAAAGAAGGAAGGGTTGTTCGTCCTAAGTCTGGATTTACAGTCATGGCGACTGCAAACACTAAGGGTAAAGGTTCTGAAGATGGAAGATTTATCGGAACTAACATTCTGAACGAAGCATTCCTTGAAAGATTTCCAATTACTCTGGAACAAGAATATCCTTCAATGTCAGTTGAAAAGAAAATTGTCACGAAGTTGATGACAAATCTTGGATGTCTTGACGAAGAGTATGCTGGGAAACTGGTAGACTGGGCAGATCTGATTCGTAAAACCTTTTATGATGGTGGAGTTGATGAGATCATTGCAACTCGCCGTTTGGTACATATCATTCACGCATTTTCAATCTTCAAAGATAGAATGAAGGCCATTGCAATGTGTGTCGCAAGGTTTGATGATCAGACTAAAGACACTTTCATGGACTTGTATTCTAATTTGGATGAGAAAGTTTCAATGCCTTCAGAAGAGACTGAGATTTCAGAGTCAAATGAAACGGAAGAGAAGGAAGAAGATTTTAGTCCGTTTTAATAACATACCTAATGAACTAAAAGAATTAGGTTACAATCCGCCAGTCATAAAACCATATGACAAGAATGGTGTGAGAGTTTGGGTAGACAATTCCACATATGAATTTCCCATTTGGAGACTTTCTCTGAATGGGATTCAGTGGATGGTGTTTGATCCTAGTCATGGACAAGCAAAACAATTCTACTCTCATTACAATCTTGCATATGGCCATGTTGTATGTACTGGATTGGGTTTTGGAACAAGAGAAAAATGGTTGTCTTCAAAACCAGAAGTTGAGAAGATAACAGTAATTGAAGCATTCAAACCAATCATAGATTATCATAAAGATATTGGAACTGAATGGTCAGATAAAATAGAAATTATCCATTGTGATGCAAATGATTATAAAGGGAAATGTGATTTTTTATCTTTAGATCATTATGAATTTAATGACATTCAGAGCATCATAGATAGTATAAAGAGAATTGCGAAAAATGTTAAACACAAATCAATCTGGTTCTGGATGCTGGAGCCATGGATTGAAAATGGAATCATCTCAGACAATACTGAAAATCCAAATATCATTCCGATAAGTATTAGGTATGGTGGAATAAAAGGAGACATTTTAAACAATTATAATAAGATCAAAGAATTTTTTGGTTTAAGAAAATTACCAGATCTTGAAATAAAAGAACTGGTGAAATTTATTAATATGTACTGAAGGCGAACATTATGGAAGTAAAGATCGGTATTGAAGAACTCCGAAAACATAAAATTATGGTATGCACTCCAATGTATGGTGGAATGTGTAGTGGAATGTATTCAAAGGCTTGTTGTGACCTTGCAACATTGTCTACCAAATATCAAATGGACTTGAAATATTTTTATCTTTTCAATGAGTCCTTGATCCCCCGAGCAAGAAATTATCTGGTTGATGAATTTTTGAGAAGTGATTACACTCACCTCATGTTCATTGATGCAGATATTCATTTTGATCCGAATGATGTTTTGGCACTTGCTGCTTTAGATAAAGACATTATCGGTGGGCCATATCCAAAGAAATGTATTGCATGGGAAAAAGTACGGAATGCAGTTGATAGTGGTCTTGCAGATGAAGATCCAAATATATTAGAGCAATATACTGGTGATTATGTTTTCAATCCAGTAGAAAATACACATCAAATAAAAGTATCAGAACCAGTTGATGTACTTGAAATTGGTACTGGTTTTATGATGATCAAGAGACAAGTATTTGATGACTTCAAAGAAGCATTTCCTCAATTTTCATATCGCCCAGATCATAATAGATCAGAGCATTTTGCTGGTGATAGAATGATTCACGCATATTTTGATACTGTGATAGATTCAAAACAGTATTTGGGTGATATTTCTGATAATAGTGAAAGGTATCTGTCAGAAGATTATTTCTTCTGTCAATTTGTACGTAAATTGGGGTATAACATTTATCTATGCCCATGGATGAAACTTGGACATATGGGATCATATGTTTTTTCTGGCTCTATGGGAAGTCTTGCAAATCTAGAATTTGCATCTCATGGTGCTGATACCGCAAGAGTGAGTAGTCATGAAAAAAGAAAACGAAACAAAAACAAGAAAAAGAGAAAGTGATGTTGATTATGTTTTTGATGAGGGAAAATATTTAAGTGAAATTTGGGATGCAATAGACAAGACCTATTCTTCCCATTATGCCCAAAACAAAATACAATCAACAGAATTTATTGCAGATGCAGGACATGGTGAAGGTTTCTGTATCGGTAATATAATTAAATACGCTCAGAGGTATGGTAAGAAGGGCGGATTTAATAGAAATGACTTGACAAAAGTCGCTCATTATGTTATTATTATGTTATACCTACATGATAACTTTTATAACCGAAAAGGAGAATAAGATGAAATTAAGTGAAAACACAGTAGGGTTTTTGAAAAACTATGCAAACATTAACCAAAGTTTGGAATTCCAAGAAGGGAAAACTCTTAGAACAGTTTCCCCCCTAAACACTATTCTGGCCTCAGTAGAGATTAGTGAAGACTTTCCTAGAACTTTTCCTATCTATGAGTTGAATAGATTTCTTGGAACATTGTCATTGTTCAATGATCCAGAATTGGATTTTACAGAAAATGGTGTTGCAATTAAAGATGGGAGTCATGAGGCAACCTATCGGTATTGTGGAAGTAGTTCCATGTTCCAAACACCACCTGAGAAAGATATATCTTTTCCAGAACCAGATGTTGAATTTACTCTTGAAAAAGATGTATTCAAGAAGACCATCAATGCGGCCAATACTCTTGGTTTGCCAGAAGTAGTAATAGAAGGAAATGGTACTGAAACTAGGATTGTTGTATCTGATACAGGCAATACTACTTCAGATAATTTCTCTACTGATGTGGGAACTACGGATAAGACATTCCGTATGATTTTCAAAACTGAAAATCTCAATAAATTGATGGAAGGAACATATGATGTAAAACTTTCATCTAAACGAATTTCACATTTTAAAAGGACAACTGATTCTCTTCAGTACTGGATTGCGTTAGAACAAAATTCAACATTTGAAGGATAATCATGGAAAAATCTTTATTATGGGTTGAGAGGTATCGCCCATCAACAATTGATGATTGTATCTTGTCTGATACGATTAAAAATACCCTAGAGGATTTGGTAAAAGATGATACTGTACCAAATCTCATGTTCACGGGGCCTGCTGGAGTTGGTAAAACAACTGTTGCAAGGGCAATCTGTGATATGACAAATTCTGATTACATCATCATCAATGGTTCTGATGAGGGTAGAATGATTGACACTCTCAGAACTAAAATGACACAATTTTGTTCTACTATATCCTTGTCTGGAAATAGTAGAAAAGTTGTAATCATTGATGAGGCAGACTACTCAAATCCAGATTCGGTGCAACCAGCATTGAGGGGATTCATAGAAAAGTTTGCAGAAAATTGTTCTTTCATATTCACTTGTAATTACAAGAATAGAATCATTGAACCGATTCATTCAAGATGTGCAGTAGTAGATTTTACTTCTCCAAAAAGTGAGAAACCAGAAATTGCAATGCAGTTTTTGGATCGGTGTGAAAATATCCTTGCTGATGAAAATATTGTATACGATAAAAATGTAATTGCGGCTCTAATCAGTAAACATTTTCCAGATTTTCGGAGAGTGATTAATGAGTTGCAACGATATTCTACATCTGGTGAAATAAATGCAGGAGTTCTTGCAAATATAGGAGAACTAAATTTAGATCAATTGATGTCTGCATTGCGTGAAAAGAATTTCCAAAATATGAGGAAATGGGTTACAAATAATTCAGATAATGATCCTGCATCTGTATATCGTAAAATTTATGATAAATTGTATGAGGTTTTGGCCAAATCATCCATACCTCAAGCAGTCTTAATTATTGCAGATTATCAGTATAAATCCGCATTTGTTGCAGACCAAGAGATTAACTTGGTTGCTTGCCTAATAGAGTTGATGGCGGAATGTGAGTTCGTATGAGTCCATTTGAATTCATAAATCAAATCAATCATGGTAAGACAAATCTGATTGATCAAACTCCCGAAGTAGAAAAGGAATATAAATCATTCATTGTCAATCGTGGATTAAGTTTCAACCACGATACGGCATTATATGCAAATGAAATGAACTTTCATAGTCACCTTGATTCAAAACTCCAATTCGACTTTTTTCTAAATACTATTAGACCAAAGAAAAGATATGGTAAATGGTTAAAAAGGAAAAAAGAAGATAATGTAGTTCTTGAATTAATCAAGAAGTATTGTAAATGCAGTTATGCGAAAGCGAGAGACTACGCTTTACTTCTCAATGAGTCGCAACTGGATATTATTAGACAACAAATTGATATAGGTGGTTTGAAAGGAAACAATGAGTGAAGAAATCATCCAACGGATGGTTGAAGTGAAATTAAAAGAAGCCGATGATTTTCTCAAGGTAAGAGAAACCCTCACAAGAATCGGTATTGCATCACGCAAAGAAAAAACTTTATTTCAATCATGTCATATCTTGCACAAGCAAGGTAAGTATTACATAGTACATTTTAAAGAGTTATTTGCACTAGATGGTAAAACATCTAATTTCTCAGAGAACGATGAAGCAAGGCGCAATACCATTGCAAATCTTCTCGCAGAATGGGAATTGATTTCATTAGTGCAATCGGATAAATCAGCAGAACCTACAGTTCCATTGAGTCAGTTAAAAATCCTGTCTTTCAAAGAAAAAGACGAATGGGAATTAACTCCAAAATATAATATTGGTAACAAAAGGGATTCTGATGAGAATGACCAGTAATCTATATTTTTATAAATTACACACAAACGTAAAAGATCCTGTTCGTGCAACGGAAGGATCGGCCTGCTTTGACTTGCACGCTTCTTTACCAGAATCTTCAGAAATAAAAGTATATTTAAATAATTTTGAAGAGCCGGAGAAACGAACTAGAAAAGTTGTAAATGAAAAAGTGCAAGTCAATCCCAACGAAAGACTATTGATCCCTACAGGATTGGTTTTTGATATTCCAAAAGGATATTCTGTTCGGTTATATCCAAGATCTAGTCTTGCATTAAAACAGGGATTGACACTGGCAAATAATGTTGGAATTATTGATTCTGATTATGTTGAACCAGTTTACATGATGATTTATAATATCAGTGGCTATCAACAATTCATAACTAACGGAGAACGTATCTGTCAAGCAGAATTGATAAAAGAATATCCATGTATAATAATGGAAACAGAAGAACAACCAGAAAGAAAAACTGACAGAGATGGTGGTTTTGGAAGTACTGGAAATTAAAACTTGACTTTTTCTATAAAACTTAGTATAATAATAGAAAAGGAGATAAATAATGATGAAACCGAAATATACATTATTAGTGAAAGAGGGATCTTATACCGCAGATTCACTAATAACATTGATTTTTATAGTGTTAAAACATCGCTTCCAACACCTATGTAAAGGTGAAGGATGGCGTGATTGAGGTTGTCCATAGTGGAAACCTCTAACTTACCCATCGCCCGTGCTAGGGGGTGGGGATATTTTTAATAACCTTGCTTTTTATAAGGAGGAATTATGGTTACATTAGCACATCACAGTCCGCTTACCGCAGGCGATCTTGAACGATTTATGGGTCTTTCCGTTGGATTTGATCGTATGTTCAATCGTATGATGGATTTTCCTAATACATCACAGGATAGTGGATTTCCGCCCTACAACATTCGTAAAGAAGATGACTACAATTATGTCATAGAAGTGGCCCTTGCTGGGTTTTCTGAAACTGACATTGAAGTTGAGGTGAAGGACGGAATAATCACAGTACGTTCAATAGAAGACAAAGGCACTGATACCACTCAGTACGTTCATAGAGGGATTGCCCGAAGGTCATTCTCTAAATCTTGGACTCTTTCTGATGATATTGTTGTCAACAGAGCGGAGTTCAATAATGGTCTTCTAAATATTTCTTTGGAGAAAGTGGTGTCCGAAGAAAAGAAACCACGTTTGATTCCCATTACTAAATTGATTAGTAAGTAATCATTCTCCAAACCCCATTGAAGAATATATACTTTAATGGGGTTTTTGTTTTTAACTTTTGAAGGAGAATAATATGTTACCACTTGCAGGAATGCTATTCAATGTGGTTGCTGGATTAGTAGTTGATAAGGCGCAAGATCTAGCAGAAGAACACGTTGAAAAGATGTTAGACGATATACTTCCAGACAATGCAAAAAAAGAGTTAGACAAAATTATAAAGGGCGACAAATCTCATGTATTT
>PVBE012730218.1_pt1 | contig 11513 bp, 11 predicted proteins | sample 1631181 | NCBI WGS metagenome assembly PVBE01 (sample SAMN08397723, study PRJNA350692) | Marine metagenome, whole genome shotgun sequencing project. | isolation source: water | place: Pacific Ocean | collected 2012-04 | reverse complement strand
GGCATTGATCGTGAGAAAGGCGAGTTTCAGTTTCTTCTGTCCGCCCTGCGTACCTTCCTGATCCTTCTTCTGTCCGCATCCGGAAACAAGAAAAGCCACGGATACCGCCATCGCCAACATTACATGCATCACCCGTTTCATACCGCACCTCCTATGGATTGAGATCTTTCCGTCAAGAATTCCATCCCCCATTGCCCTGTGCGGCGGGCCTCCGCCGCATCTCCGCACATTGTTATCCTTTAGTTCCCGTCAAGACGTTCGCTCAAAGCCTTCTTCAATTCACCGTCATCGATACTGTCCACGTCGATCAAATCTGAAACCCCGGGATATGACAGAACGGGGCCCATCACTGAGTCGTCCAACTCCCTTATTATGTCCGCAAATGGTTTGTGTACGGTTGAGGAAACACTCGATAGTGTTGTGCGGCTCTCTCCCTGCGATTCCTTGCGGTGCGCCGGATACCCGCATCCTATCTCCACGGAGAAGAAACGATCGAAAATGAATCTCAGGTTGACGTCCCCTGCCCAGCCGTATTCGAAATTGAGCGCCAGGGAGAGACAGTTTCCGCCATTGATCTGGCCGAACAGCCAGGCGTCAAGGGGACTTGTTATAAGCCCGCAGAACACGCCGGGATACTGCATCACCGAGTTGAGAAATCCCTGCCCTGTCCCGCAACCACCGACAACAAGATCTACTTTTTTCAGCTCCAGCAGCAACGCAGAGAGCAGTCCGGTGTGAATGTAGGTCATCTCCGGGCTGGCGCCGGTCTTCGTCATCCCAGCGTTGATTATCGTGTGCCCTCTTCCGTCAAGGGCCGACAGGATGTCGGCGTTCTTGTCGGCAGCACTGGTTTCATTGATTACGGCTATCCTCATCGACGATCATTCCCTTTCCGTATTTCGCTGTCCGACAACACTCCGGCGAAATGCCTCTATCGTACAACAAAGGCCTTGGCGGCTTCCACGATGTTCTCGCTGTTCATCCCGTAAGCACTGAATATTGCTTCGTTGTCGCCGGACTCGGCGAACCTGTCCTGGAAGCCGAGCCGTTTCAGCAGGCAAGGTGCTTCATCGGTCAGGACCTCCGAAATGGCGCCGCCGAGGCCGCCTATTACGCTGTGGTTCTCGATGCTCAGTATCTTTCCGAAATCATTCGAAGCCTTGACGATCGCCGACCTGTCTATGGGTTTGATCGTCGGCATGTGGACCAGCCTGACTCCTATGCCGTCCTTCTTGAGCTGCTCTGCGGCGACAAGCGCCTTGGGAGTCATCATGCCCGTAGAAATAATGGCAAGATCATCGCCCTCATGCAGCACGTATGACTTGCCAATCTCGAGCACGTGGTCCTCGCCGAATATCACCGGTACTGGATCCCTTACCGTTCTAAGATAAACGGGCCCCTCGAAGTCCAGGCAGGCTTTCACCGCGAGCTTTGTCTCCATCGGGTCGGCGGGCACGACCACCACCATGTTGGGCATGGCGCGCATGACGGCGATGTCCTGCACGGCGGCATGCGTCTTGCCGGCGCGGCCGGTGGGAAGACCACCATAGGCCCCGTTGAGTTTCACGTTCAGTTTCGTCTGGGCAACTGAAACGCGGACCTGGTCAACAGCTCTCTTGGCAAGAAACACCGCGAATGTTGAGACCATCGGCATCCAGCCGGTGGTAGCCATGCCGGCCGCCGAACAGACCATGTTCTGTTCGGCGATGCCCATCTGGTAGAACCTCTCCGGGTATGCCTCGGCGAACAGCTGCGTCCTCGTGGACGGCGAGACATCGGAATCGAACACCAGCAGTTTCGGATAGTCCGGAGCAAGATCCCTCAGGGCTTCACCGAAACTCACTCTTGGTGCAATCATGTCGCCTATATTCACTGGGCGCCTCCTTGCGTGAGCTCGGACATAGCCTGTTCAAACTGCTCGTCGTTGGGCGGAATGCCGTGCCATTGCCAGCGTCCTTCCATGAAAGAAACACCCTTTCCCTTCACGGTGTGGGCGATGATTACTACCGGGCCGTTACTTGACATGTCCCTGGCACGTTCCAGCGTTTCAACAACGGCGGCCATATCATGTCCGTCGCATTCGAGGACGTCCCAGTTGAACGCCTTCCACTTGTCTGCCAACGGCTCAATATTGAGTGCGTCACTGGTGGTTGCGGAAAGCTGGACCTTGTTGCGGTCGAGGATCACGATGAAACGTTTGATCTTGTTCGAGCCCGCGTACATCGCCGTCTCCCAGACCTGTCCTTCCTGGGCTTCTCCGTCGCCCATCAAGGCGTAGGTATAGTAACCGTCACCATTGGCCTCGCCGCCCATGGCAATGCCGAGGGCCGACGATACGCCCTGGCCGAGGGATCCCGATGACATGTCCACGCCGGGCGTGAGCTTCATGTCAGGATGTCCCTGGAGAATCGATCCCATCTGATCGAAGGTGTCCAGAATCTCCTCAGAGAAATAGCCTCTCTTGTAAAGCGTTGTGTAATAACCGGGAGTGCAGTGTCCCTTGGACATAACGAACCTGTCACGATCGGGCATGTCGGGATTCTCCGGATCAATGTTCAAGATCCGGAAATAGAGAGCGGTCATTATCTCGGCGGCCGAAAGCGATCCCCCAAGATGGCCGCACTGCGCCTTGTGCACGATCTTGATCATCTTGATGCGCGTCTCTGCGGCGATGGTTTCGAGGTCCGGAATGTCCATTTTCGTGCTTATCCCTCCTCTCCCCAGTAGCGCTCCGTCACGATCTTCTCCTCGGTAAAGAAGTTGATCACCGACTTGCCCTGCGCCTTGATGTCCGAGTACAGGGAATCCTTCATTCCACCGAAAGGCAGGTAGGCCACGGGCGCTGGTATGCCTACGTTGACGCCTATCATTCCGCAGTCGGTTTCGAGTTTGAACCGGCGGGCGTAGTAGCCATTCTGCGTATAGATCGAGGCCCCGTTCCCGTATTGGTGGTCATTGATGATCTTGATCGCCTCGTCCAGGTCGGCGGCCTTGAGGATAACAACCACGGGGCCGAAGATCTCAGTCCGGTGTATTTCCATTCCCGGTTTGACGTCCGTGAACACCGTCGGACCGATGAAGTGCCCCTTCTCGCAGCCGGGCACGGAAACGTTCCTTCCGTCCAGGGCCAGGGTGGCGCCCTCGTTAATTCCGGTTTCGATCATGTCGTGTATGAACGCTTTTGACCTGGCGGAGATCACCGGGCCGAGAACCATGGCTTCATCCGCCACCGCGGGATCGAGCGGGTCGCTGATGAGTACCTTCTTCGATGCGGCGATGAACTCGCGGCAGATGGTTTCGTACATGGCATTGCCAACCCCGACGATAGCCGAGGCTGCCATGCAGCGCTGGCCGGCGCAGCCGTAGCAGGAGGTGATCATGTTGCGGACGACTTCACTTACCTTCGCGTCAGGCATGGCAACCAGGTGATTCTTTGCTCCGCCCATGGACTGGCACCGTTTGCGGGCAACGGCGCACTTTTCCATGACCAGCCCGGCAACCCGGGATGATCCCACGAAAGATACGCCTTTGATGACGGGGTGATCAAGTAGTGCTTCGACCACCTGCTTGTCGCCGTGCACCATGTTGAAAACGCCAGGGGGTAGTCCGATCTGATCAATGTACTCCCCTATAAGATTGAACGTACGGGGATCCTGTTCGGATACCTTCAGAACGACGGTGTTACCCGTGGCCAGGGCGTAAGGCAGGAACCAGAAGGGAACCATGGCGGGAAAGTTGAACGGGGAAATTATCGCGAATACTCCCACGGGCAGGCGCAGGGTCTCTCCATCAATGCCATCCGCGCACCCGACGACCTTATCGCCTTGCTGAAGTGTCGGCATGCCACAGGCAACTTCGGTATTCTCGAGGGCCCTCTTGACTTCCGCGGCAGCGTCGGGAAGGGACTTGCCCATTTCCTCAACAAGTACTCGCGAAATGTTCTTTTCGTTTTGCTTCAGGAGCTCTACCAACTTGTAGAGAGGTTTGATGCGCCTTGCTACGGGAGTCGAACTCCAGCCGGAAAACGCCTGTTGGGCCGCGGACACGGCAGCATCTACGTCGGCTTCCGTTGAGAGCGGCACGGACCCGAGTATCGCGCCGGTACTGGGGTTTTCGATCTCCAGGGAGTCTGACCCCGCGGCTTCAACCCATGCCCCATTAATGTAGTTCTTCAATCTTTCACCACTCATTGTCTCTCCTAAAAAAAAGATCCCTTTTGGTCTTGATCTCATGGCCAAGAGGCTATAGACCTACATAATGGCTTTATAAATATCGTAATTGAACTGTGGGGTCAAGTGGCATATATACAAGAATTGAGGAGCAGGAGATGGATACGGTAGGAATTGGATTCATCGGCGCCGGCGAAGTCTCGGTGATGCATAGCAGGGGAATACAGAACATCCCCTATGCAAAGGTCGTGGGACTGTGGAACAGGACGGCATCCACGGCAGAGCGACGGGCCAGGGAAGAAGGATGCAAAATGTATGCGACGCCGGAAGACTGCGTCAATGATCCTGAAGTCGATGCCGTATTTGTGATGACGAACCTGGAGACGCACCTGGAATACACCAGGATGGCCATCGAGGCGGGCAAGCATGTTCTGTGCGAGAAACCGCTCTGTGCTTCGAGCGAAGACGTGAGGAAGATGAAGGCCATTGCCGATGCGTCGAATATTGTTTGCATGCCGGGGCACAACATGATCCACGAAGAGGGAATCTTCCGCGCGCGCGACATGATACAACGCGGCGATCTCGGAAAGATCGTCTCCTGCTACGTCATGTACAACATCCACCATTCCGAGGAGCGGGCGTTGACTCTTCCGGGAACGACGAGACACATTCTGACCCACAACCTCTACACGATGATCTTCCTGGCTGGGCGGCCGAAGCGGGTCTCGGGGTTCCAGGCGAACAGGCATTACAAAGAGCTGGACCAGGAAGATATTACCCTGGTGAATGTCGAACTCGAGAACGGCGGACTGGCACATCTCTGTGCCAGCTTCGCTGCCGATGATCTCTCGACTGCGCCCTGGACATTTACCATAAAAGTGATAGGCACAAAGGGCTCGACACACTATACCTATAATGACTGGGCCTGCGCCGGAGCGGGGCTCTCTCACTCGAAGACATACAATGCTTACCAGGACACGCTCTCGAACGAGGTCAGATACTTCATCGAGCGATGTATTCTCAATGGGGAGGCGCCACCGTCGACCCTTGAAGACGGGATTTGGGCCCAGATGGCAACGGAGGCCGTTGAGAAATCAATAGCCGAAGGCATTACAGTGGATGTAGGTTAAGTTTCCAAGAACAAGGAGGAACACATGTTGAAAAGAGTATTGGGAAGTATGGTAGCAGTACTGGTATTGATCATCCTGGTGACGGGTTGCTCACGACCGGCAGATACAGGCTCAGCGAAGCCAGGCGAAAAGGGAGACTCGTGCGCGCTGCTTTCGGGCACAGGAATGGGTTCGGGGGCTTCTCCCGAAACCGCAGGCGCAGACGCGGTTGCCGCGGCCCTCAAAAAACTTGGGAGCGACAGCGCCGACGTCATCATCGTTTACGCAACCTGCAAGGGTGAAGACTACGAAGCGACCAAGGAACAGGCTTCGCTGGCTTTCCAGGGAGCGACAAAGGCGGCAGGGGAGAATCTCGTGGTTGGCTGCATGGCCACGGCGGGAATCCTGACTTCCGAAGGATACGGCGTGTCGAACAGCGTTGGAGCGGTGGCTCTGAAGGGACAGGGCAGCGTCAAAATCAAGGTCGACAAGGTCAACGAGTTCCTCGAGGGAATGGAGAAGGCCGGAGAAACGCTTGCCAAAAAGATCGCCGGCGACAAAGATGTGGCCATGATACTGCTCACCGATTCCAACATCTCGCACAACGCGCCTGAAGTTGCAAACTTCCTCAAGGGCGTCAAAAACGTAGTGGCAAAGGGCGTCGCGATAGCGGGCGGAAACAGTATGGGCTTCGACGATTTTCATGCCCCCGTATTCTACAAGGACGCACTCCTCGAGAAAGGCGGTATCGGAATCATGCTCTCGGGCCACCTCACAGTCGGCATCGGGATTGCAAACAACTTCGAGTTCGTGAACGAGAAGCCCATGAAGATCACGAAGAGTGATGGCAAGGCCATCTTCACCCTTGATGACAAGCCTGTCGCCGATGTGGTGGAAGCCCTGACCGGTGTCGACAAGGAAGGGCAGAAGGATATCGGTGCAGCATTAAAGAATATTTTTGCCTACAAGGTTGAGGACCGTCCATTCATTAGGTTCCAGAGGGCGTTGAAGGAAGACGACAAGGGGATCTATTATGATGGCTTCCCCAACGGCATGCCCGAAGGCGATGAAGTGTATGTTGCACGTTACAACCAGGAAAAGCTCATTCCCTCTTCGGCACAGAGTGTGAAGAACGCGCTGGCATCGATGGGTGGAGCAAAGCCCGCCCTGGCAATGCCGTTTGTCTGCTGCGGACGAGCCGGCGTCGGCCAGGAACAGGTCGGAGAAAACACTGCAATCCGTGAAACCCTGGGCAAGGATGTTCCGGTGATGGGTTTCTATGCCTGCGGTGAATACTACACGCCGGATTGGAAGACGGAGGAGGAAAAGGCAACATACTGCCAGTTCTCGTCCATCGTGCTCCTGATCGGCAATTAGAATGAAGACGTGAAAGTCTTAGGCTGGCTGGTGAGTAACAGGTTGGAAACAAGTATAGAAAGGAAACAGGAAATGTCAAAGAAACTGCTGATTTGTATGGTAGGGCTCGTGGTTATTGTGAGTGCTTGTGCGGCGTATGCCAACTGCGGAAAGTGTGCTAAAGATGCGAAGAAAGCGAAGCAGAGCAAGTTCATAGCAGGCAATGGACTTTCCAACGCCACGGATGCAAAGGAAGCCGGTGCTGAGGCTGCAACTCTCGCCAAAGGTGGGCTGGGCTCCCATGACGCGAAGATCGTCATTGTGTTCGCCGGCAGAAAACAGACTTCCCCGGCGATGATCGAAGGCATCGCCACCGTTTTCCCAAAGAAAATCATATACGGTTGCGAAGGTTATGGCCCTGTCACCCAGGCGGGCAACCTTAATGACAATGGCGTTGCGGTTATCGCGCTGGGCGGTGAAGTGAACATAACTGCCGCCGCGATCGCGGGTGAAGGAAAAGGCAGCGAGCGGTATCTCAACTGCGGCAAGGCGCTGGGGGAAGCGCTGAAGGATGCCGCGTCAAAGGAGAGTAAGGGCAAAGTTGTGCTTACCTTCGGCGATCAGCATGTTGGCGACAATAAGCATTTTGCTAACGGATTGAAATCTGTACTCGGCGAGAAGTTCCCGATCATCGGTGCGGCCGCAGGCGGCGCAAACAACAAAGAAGTTGTCAAGGGTGAGATTGTCACGGGTACGAATATCGGCATCCTGATGAGCGGCGATTTCGAACTGGGTCTTGCCAGAGAAGGCGGGAAAGGCGGCGAAGGATTCATCAAGGCATCCGGGGACGCTTTCCAGAGGGCCGTGGGAAAGAACAAGGACAACCTCGTCATGAGCTTTGTCTTTGACTGTGGTGGGCGCAGGGGTGCAATGAAGAAGATTGAGGATGGACTCCAGAAGGAGATGGACAACATGCGGGCGCCCAGCGGCAACGCTCTCATCTTCGGATTCTACGGCGGTGGCGAGATCGGACATGCGGACAACGACTCACCGACAGAAGGTGTAGGATACAACATCAGCGTAGGATCGATATTCGTGAAGTAATCGAGCTGGTGTGCTGTCATCGTTCATCTGTTCCGGCCTGCGTTTCTGCACCATGCAGAGATTTGTAATTGGCCTGCGACTGCCCCACAATCAGCCCCAGACATGCGACGAAAAAGATCGTGCCCGCGAGAAGCAGACATGCTGTGGCGACTTCCGAGTACACGCCGTAGTGCATCATCGTGAAGATCCGGATTGGGAGAGTCGTGGTGCCGGGGGGGCATACAATAATCGACGTGTCCAATTCCCCCAGGCACCACACGAGCACCAGGGTCCAAGAGAGAAACAGGGCCGGTCCGTTGATGGGGAGATGGACATGCCACAATGCCTGCCAGAAGCTCAAACCGTCCGTGGCGGTCATGTCGTCGTACTGGCGAGGCGTTGCCTGCAGGAATATCCATAATGCGAGAAGCGTCAGAGGGAAGAAACGTATCGACTGGCCCAGGATCAGGATCAGCGGGCTACTGTAGATCCACCCGCAGATAGACACCTTCACCTTTCCACGGGAGTTTGCCCTGATCACCCCTCGCCGTTGGACCCTCGAACGGCCCGGCAATAGCCCAGTCATGCGGAAGATCCACTTTCTCCCATGAAGAATCGTCCGTACCGGTGGCAACCGCCTTTTCCATCGCGTCCCGGGCCTGGCCTATGTCTTTCTTATTCCTGAAGCGCCAGTTGAAGTTGAAATCCTCGAAGCCGGCATTGTCAGCGCGCAGGGGAACTACCCAGAACGCGGACAGCATGGCTATCAGTAAGAGACGTATCGTCCTGGTATTCCTCATGCATGACCCTTTTCTGCTGGTTGTGGCGTATTAATAAGTGTGACACCCTGTTTATAGCGTTGAAAGCGGGAGAGGGGAAGGATTCAACGCCCAACGCTCCCCCTTCATCCCTCTGAATCCTCACGGATCCAGCTACAGGAGAACCCCATCCCCAAAGTAGCTGGATTCGTTAGAATTCAGCTCCCCTTGGATGTTCGCTGTTGGACGCCCGAGTTGGGAGTTTCGCAAAATCATTCAAAACCCCTCCTCCCTCTCGCCGATTCCTCTATAAACCACTGCTGGCCTTTTGCGGTAAAAACTGGGATGGTGTGCTCATGATTAGACAGAGCTTTGATAGGCGTGGGTTTTTGAAAGCCATCGGTTGTGCAACCGGTGCAGTTGCTTTTGGGCAACGTGCGTGTGCAACCCCTACCCCGGACAAACCAAACATTGTTCTGCTCTTCGTGGACGATCTTGGTTGGAACGAGGTGAAGTACAAGAAGAACCATTTCGGCATGCCTAACGTTGACGCGCTTGCCGACGAAGGCATGACTTTTACCGACGCGTATTCCGCATCACCAACCTGCAGCCCAAGCCGTGCATCGATTATCACCGGTCAGCATCCCGCGCGTCTGCGCATGGTACGGCATGTTCCCGGCAGCAAGGATGGGACGCATGCGAAGGAGTTTCACACTTATGGGAGAGATCCCGTGAAAATGCCGTCCCGCAATTGGCTGCCCCTTGAGGAGCCGTCCCTGGCGGATGCGCTCAAACCCCTTGGCTACCGCACGGCGTTTGTCGGCAAATGGCATCTCGGCCATGACCCGTATCATCCGGTCAAACACGGCTACGACGTTCAATTCGGAGTGTCCAACTGCGGGCACCCGCGCAGCTATCATGCGCCGTATTTTGCAGACATTGACGACACGTACAAGGAACTGCCGAAAGGAAAGTACCTGACCGACCAACTCACCGACGACGCGGTGTCTTACATTGAGAAACAGGACGGGAAACAGCCCTTCATGCTGACCCTGTTCTACTACTCCGCGCACGATCCATTTGACGCGTCAGAGGAAATGACTGCGGAGCTCGAGAAAGAGAATCCGCGTAAAGCTGTTTATCCACTGGCCTCGATGCTGGGATCAGTTGACAAATCAGTCGGCCGCATTCGTGACGCTTTGAAGAAGAAGAACCTGGATTCCAACACGGTGATATTCTTCCTTGGCGACCAGGGTGGCAAGATCCCCTCCCCTCCCATGAGAGGAACAAAGAGGGGTGGCCAGGCGCTCTACGAAGGTGGTGCCCGCATCCCGTTCATTGTCAAGTGGCCGGGCGTCGTCAAAGGCGGCACAACGAGCTCCGAACTGGCGGTTACAACCGATGTTTTTCCAACAATGCTGGAAATGGCGGGCGGAGACAGCTCCGCCTTCCCGAAGCTCGACGGAAAGAATCTTGCTCCCGTGCTCAAGGACGGGGCGAAACTGGACCGGAAAGAGATCATCATGTACCGCAGCTACGAGGATCAGTATGCCGCGGTCCGTTCTGGCAAATGGAAATACATCGCATACCGCAAAGGACGAAACGAATTGTTCGACCTCGAAAGCGACCTGTCGGAAAGCAAGGACTTGTCAACGGCTATGCCGGAGAAAGTGAAGGAACTGAAGGCCGTACTGCGCGCCTTTGAGAAGAAACTCGATGTTCCGGGTGTTATCGAAAGAAGGGAAATCAGGGCCGTTAGATCAAGGTAGTGCCGTACGGTCCCGGGGCAGAGAGAAGAGAAAGGAAGGGTCTTATGACTTGGCTGGTTTTTGCGCTGATGACCGTGGCATCGTGGGGGCTTTACGGCGTGTTTCTTCACAAAGGACAGGTATTGATGGCGGATGCGGTCAATGGTCGTTACAAAGCGTTCTTCTTTGTAGGGATTGCCTATCTATTGGTTGCTGTTATCGGATCCGCCGTGATGATGGTCGTCAACGGCGTTCAATGGAGTTTTCCCGGCAAGGGTATGGCATGGTCGACTTTAGCCGGATTTGTCGGAGCGGTTGGGGCTTTCTGCGTTCTACTTGCATTTGGCGCGAAGGGAACCCCCGCCGTTGTGATGGCTATCGTTTTCGCCGGAGCTCCGATTATCAATGCCGTCGTTGCAATGGGAATGCACCCACCCCAAGGCGGGTTCAGTTCGTTGGATTGGCGATTCGTCGCAGGGATTATGTTGGCGGCCGTTGGCGGGTGCCTGGTGACGCTCTATCGACCATAAGGAACTCATGAGAATTGCCTCCTCGCAATCTCGGAGCGCACACCTCTGATGCTGTCTGAAGCCCAGGATTCCTGACGGGGAGCACACGAGAACGGGAAGTTGGATCGTTATCATCGACACTGCAGACTCCACACGGCCCCTTTTACGGCGCCGGTTTCGTCTACTGCATCCACCCGCCAGTAATACGTAGTGCCGCTTTTCAGTTGTTTCGGCCTGTAGATGTTATTCTTCTGCCTTCCCATGTATTCCGGCGATTTGATCGTCGCCTTTTCAACACGGCTCCTGTCGGTGCCCAGGTATAGATCGCTCTCTTCTGTGCCCCAGCCTTTCAGCCACATCAAGTCGATGGACGGCCCGACATCCGTCGCACCGTCCGCTGGAATCGGATGACTGGCTTGTGCTCTCTGAAAACCTGGGATCCAGTAATTGCTCTCACCAGATTCATACGCGCCGATGTCCGGCGCCTTGCCGATATACTCCCTGGTTATCCCTTCGATCTCAACACCAGCGTCAATCAACGGCGAATCCGCACGTGGTCTGAAATCGTAGTTGGCGGCATCGTTTAACTGCGATGCTATATCACCGACAAAATTGTGATCGACCGTTCCGCCCGGCGGCACATTTGTCACTGCAGGATTACGGTGCCCACTGATTTCGCCGGCGGCGTTGTTGCGTGTCACGGTCCTCGTGTTGTGCCTGTACTCCTGCACCTTCGCCGGTACGCCAATGTCCACATTGACGTTGTCGAAAGATGAGTTAT
>PVBE011629907.1_pt1 | contig 11513 bp, 7 predicted proteins | sample 1631181 | NCBI WGS metagenome assembly PVBE01 (sample SAMN08397723, study PRJNA350692) | Marine metagenome, whole genome shotgun sequencing project. | isolation source: water | place: Pacific Ocean | collected 2012-04 | reverse complement strand
GTGTTCACCCGCTGGGTGGCCGGTGTGGGTGAGTTTCACGAAAACATCCGGCTCATCGCGCCCGATCAGGAAACCGTCGTGCGCAAATGCGAAACCAAGTTCGTCCTCCGTGACCCGGCGCACTGTGCGACCAACGTTGCTGTTTTTGCCGGGACCCAGTTTGAGGCCCCCGGCGTATACACAATCGAGGTCGTAGTGGAAGAGGTGATGAAGCTGCGGTATCCAATACCGGTCGTCATCGTTGAGCCACCCTCAGGAGCGAAGAAACCGGTCGGGGAGGATCCTCATGCCCCAAAGGAGAATATTTAGACCAAGCGCTTGGCCAAGCCGCATTATTCATGCATGATTTCTATAAAACAGGCTAGGAAGATACTAGATGCTGAATTTCCAAGTTGGGGCACATATCAGCTCAGCCCCATTTCAGGTGGACTGACAAACCAAAATCTCCTCATCGAGACCGATGAAGGCGAAAAATTTGTAGCCCGTTTACCCGGTAAAGACACCGACAAGTTCGGTATCGATCGAAAAACCGAGCATGCGATTTCACGTGCGGCCTGGGAGATCGGTATCGCACCGGAGCCGGTTTCCTTCCTATCCGGGCACGAGATTCTTGTCACCCGTTTCGTAGAAGGTTTCCCAATCGACATAAATGACCCTGCGACAATCCGTAACGTGGCTAGGTTGCTTCACCAACTGCATTCAGCGCCAGAGGTTCCAGGCGTATTTAATCTCCCGTCAGTGATCAACGACTACATCGCTACCGCCAAACGCTTCAATGTCACCCATCCGGATAAACTCAGTGAGGCTTTGGAATTCTCAGCTAAAATTATTAGCGCGATGGGGAGCTGCGAGAAAGTTTCAGCTCCATGCCACAACGACCTGCTTCCGGCGAATTTTCTCCAAAGCAGAGATCAACTTTACCTCCTCGACTGGGAATACGCTGGCATGGGCCATCCCTACGTTGACCTGGGAAATTGCGCAGTCAACTTCTGCATGGATGAAACCGCTTGTACCATATTTATGGAATCGTATTTAGGCAGGAAGCCGAGCACAGCGGAGATGGCGCAACTTCATCTACTGCGCGTTCTATCTGATCTTCGTGAGGCAATGTGGGCTTATGTACAGATCGGTATTTCAACACTGGATGTGGACTTTCATGCCTATGGAATGAAGCATCTCAACCGCTTCCTTCAAAACGCCAAATCAACTGAATTGCAAAACTGGCTTAAAGTGGTTGAGGGTTAGGCACCCACCTGTTTGTCAATGTGAATCTCAATTTGCCGTTTCCCCAGTTCGGCGAACACTATCTCAGGATTAAAAGCGAGCTCCGGAGCCACGACACCCACAGCGGCGGCCTGGCCATCAAATATCATCTGGGCGGCAATCGACATCGGGATACCGACAGAGCGAGTATAAGCTCGAAGTCTTTCCCAGCCTACAACCGATCCATCTGAAGCCGGATGGGTACTTGTAAGTGTGTAACAAATTGGCTGACCATTCTCCGTGCCTGAAACCTCGACATGTAGGGCATACCCGTATAGCTGGGTAGTGGTTCCCTGCTCGGATTGAAGCAGATAACATGCGATTGCATCCATCACCCCCACTTCAGCTCCATCCACATTCACCGTTTTGTTATCCAGAAAGCCCCAGTCATATAGCGCACGTAACAGCTGCATGTTTTTAGGCGGCCAAGTCCCTCGAACTTCAACTAAGCGCACTCCTTTTTCCTTAAAGGACTTGGGGATCGTCTGGGTTTCGGCATGCGGAATGATGTATTGTGTATGCGTACCAAATGGCTCAGGTAAAGTGACATTTAGCGGCCGTGCAAATGGCTCAACCTGCTTAAACTCGCCATCTTCAAAAACAATTCTGCTTTCCAGATTTGGCTCATATTCGATACGGGTTGTCTCAGTGATCGCCGGCGAGAAGGCAAACGGGCGGAACGCCCCGTGACTAATTCGAATGGAGTCAATCGTTTCGAGTCGATCGTATGCATAACGAGCCATAACATTTGTAATACCTGGCGTCATGCCGAAGCCTGGCACGTATGTTTTGCCCGACTTGAGGAATTCATTATGAAAGGCAAACTCAGGCCCTGTGCCATTCAGGTTTACGCCGTGCACACCAGCCTGTGCGATACATTTAGTAGACTCGTGATTAATAGAAATCGGTGTGCCATCCATAACTATATCATAATTCTGGATTAAGGCTGCTGTTTCATCGGACTGAAATACATCGGCTTTGACGAAGTCAACCCGGTCGTCTTCTAGCCAAGCGAGTACTTCCTTCCCTGCTGACTCGTTATTGTCACCGATTGTGACTCTTTCCACTCTATCAGATTGAAGAAGATCAAGAACTGATTCGCGGCTTATTTTCCCTGCAGCTCCAAGGCAAAAAACTTTCATTTGAAATAAATAAACGATTTATAAAACGCGTAAGCAATAGAACACATAATTTCATTGCGTGCAATTTTTAAGTGAAAATCTCTCTGATCAACTTTCCGTGTACGTCAGTAAGGCGGTAGTCGCGGCCTCCATGGTGGAATGTCAACCGCTCGTGATCCAGGCCAAGCAGGTGAAGAATCGTCGCCTGCAAGTCGTGAATGTGCACAGGCCGATCTGTGATGTGAAATCCAAGTTCATCGGTCGCGCCGAGGGTAACACCACCCTTCACACCACCGCCGGCCATCCAGAGGCTAAAGGCCTGCGGATGATGATCGCGACCCTGTGAACGGTTTAACGTGGGATTACTCTCAACCATTGGCGTGCGCCCAAACTCACCCCCCCAAATCACCAGCGTATCCTCCAGCAATCCGCGGCGCTTGAGATCGGTGATCAATGCCGCGCTGGCCTGAAGCCGATACGCCATCTCGTAGCTGTTAATGCGTGTGACGATTTCGGGGTCGTTTTCAATCTCCAATCGTCGACGATTGAGCGCGCCAATCAGGTCGATCGAGTCACGCTGAAGCTGGGCATCCACGCCCTCGGGTCGACTCACATTGAGGATGGGATCGCCCGAGTTGCGAAAGCGCACGCCGGCATGCTTGCCTGGCATAAACCCGGCCGACCACAACGCCGAGCCACCGCTGATACCGCCGCCGGTGGACAGCACAACAAAAGCCGGCAGATTGCTGGTCTCGGCACCGAGGCCGTAGCTGAGCCACGAACCGAGACACGGTCTGCCGGGCTGGGCAAAGCCTGTGTTGAAAAAAATCTGCCCGGGCGCGTGATTGAACTGATCCGTGTGCATCGACCGGATGATGGCGATGTCATCGACGACCTTGGCCAAGTGCGGCAGTTTGTCGGACAACTCCGCGCCGCATTGACCGTGTCGCGCAAAGCCAAACCGCGGCCCCAGCACGGCGGCATCGCGTTGGATAAAGGCGTAACGCTGATCGCCGATCACCGAGGGTGGCAGCGGTTTGCCCTCGAGCTGTTTCAGCTTGGGCTTGTTATCAAACAGCTCCAGCTGGCTCGGTGCGCCGGCCTGGAAAAGATGAATCACCCGCTTGGCCTTGGGCGCAAAGTGGGTGCGCGCCCGCGCTTGGCCAAGCGCCCCGGTCAACAACCCGGCCAGAGCAATCTTGCCCACCCCATAACCGCATTCCCCAAAGAAGTGCCGCCGCGTAATCTCCGGGGAATTGGAGGGACGAGCCTGCGAGTCCGTTTGATTCGTTTTATTCATCCTTAGTTGCGGGTGATGAATTCGTGTGTGTTTAGCAGCGCACGGGACAGGGCGGTCCATGCAGCTCTTTTGTTTGTGTCACCGGAGCCTGGGCCGGCCACTTTGGCGGCATCAATTTCGCCGGACTCAAATCGTCGAAGCGTTTTTTCGAAATAATCCACCACGATCTTTTGTTCCCCGGCATCGGGCGGACGAGAGAAGCATCGCTCAAACAACGCCTTCGAAACAGCCGCCCGATCCCCCGACTGTTGCACCGCCCATTGGGCAAGTGCTTGGCTGGCCTCGATGGAGAGTGGATCGTTCAGCAGCGTCAACGCCTGCAACGGGGTGTTGGAGATTTCACGGCGCGCCACACAGGTTTCGTGGCTGGGGGCATCGAATGTGTCGTGCATCGCATAAGGCATCGAGCGTTTGCGGTAGGTGTATAGGCTCCGTCGATAACGATCCGCGCCTGAGCTGGCTTTCCAACCGCCGCCACCGTAGATACCCTCGCCGATGCTGCCGGGTTGCGGCGGGAACACGCTCGCCCCACCGATCCGCTGATGCAGTAGGCCGCTGACACTCAGGAGAGAGTCACGAATCTGCTCCGCCCTCAGGCGGTACTCCGTCCCGGTTCGCTGCCGATAGGTGGCGCTGGTGACGATGAGCCGCAGCAGTTTTTTCTGAGACCAACCCTGCCGGATGAATTCCAGTGCAAGCCAGTCGAGCAGCTCCGGATTCGTGGGGGAAGCGCCGGTGTAACCAAAATCCTCCGTCGTACGCACGATGCCTTCACCAAAAATGGATTCCCACAGCCGATTGACAGTGACACGGGCCGTGAGCGGATTGGCTGGGTCAACCAGCCACTGGGCAAAGCCGAGCCGGTTGCGCGGCAGTTCCTCCGCGAGGGGCGGCAGGAACGGCAGCACTTTCGGCAGAACCGTTTCGCGAGGGGAAAGGAATTCGCCGCGATGATGGCGGTGCGTCGGGCGAACACGGTTTGCCGGGCGCTCATGCATCACGAGCGTGGTGGGCGGCTTGGGGATGCCCCGGCGAAGTGCCTCAATCGGCTTCCGAAGCTCGGCCGCGTCGCCGGCGGTCTCGATGTAGTGTGCGAGGAGGGCGTCGTGGTCCGCTTGGCCAAGCGCATCGGCCGGCTTGGCCAAGCGGGCCTCGATGTCGCCGGGCAGTTCCTTTGCCTTGGGCGCCTTTTCGCGCTTGGCCACCGAGAAGCGAAACCGGCCAAGGCTCGCGGAATAGTGTCGGCTGAAGTCCATTTGCACCGTGAACGAGCTGGCTGTGAGCGGCTTGGCCAGTTGCCACATGGCCTGACTGGGCTTGCCCTCGCGTCCGCTGGCGGACCAGCCGGTCTGCAGGTCGCCGTCCAGCGCAGCCATCGCGCCGGGTTTGCCGCTGCCAATCCATTGCTTGGCGTGGTTTTCCGAGCCGGATTCCAGTTTCACCACTTGGCCGTCTGCGATGAGCCTGATTTCGCTCAGGAAAAAATCGCCCTTCGGCCCCTCGTAATATGCGCGGCCGGGACCGCCCTTGGGTAGACGCGCATCCGGCAACGCCTCGAGTCGCAGCGTGGTGATCCCCTCGGGCAGATCGTTAAACTCAAGCTCGTAGGTGTCGTGCTTGCGCGTGTCGCCACTGGCAAAAATAGATTGATCCTCGAGCAGCTCCAGCCAGCCGATGCTCGCGTTCATTTTTGTGGGCACGATGGTTTGCCACGGAACAGCGGTCGCCCGTTCTTTCTTGAGCCAAGCCTCGTACTTGGCGTTGTCGACCGCGAGCGACGAGAGTTGTTCGCGAATTTGTTTCTCGACCGATTCCTTTTTGGTTTTCTGCTCCGGCGTGAACAGCGGCAGCTCCGGTTCGGCCGTGTTGTTCATGAACGCCATCAGCTCGTAGTACGACCGGTGCGGTACCGGGTCGAACTTGTGCGTATGACACTGTGCACAGCCCAGCGTGAGGCCAAGCCAGGCGGTGCCGGTGGTGTTGACGCGATCAACCATCGCGTAGAATCGAAACTCGAGCGGATCAATGCCTCCCTCCTCGTTGACCATCGTGTTGCGATGAAAACCAGTGGCCACGCGCTGCGACAATGTGGCGCCCGGCAGCATGTCGCCGGCGATCTGTTCGACGGTGAATTGATCGAACGGCATGTCGTCGTTGATGGCGCGGATCACCCAGTCTCGCCACGGCCAGATGGTTCGCGGGCGATCCTTCTCATAACCGTTCGTGTCGGCATAACGCGCGAGGTCGAGCCACGAAGACGTCCAATGCTCGCCGTACTCCGGCCGGTCGAGCAGTCGATCCACCAGTCGCTCGTAGGCATCCGGCCGTGTGTCCTCGACGAATTCCCGAACCTCTCCCGGCGTGGGCGGCAGGCCGATGAGATCGAGCGACAGGCGACGAATCAACCGGTAACGATCGGCCTCCGTTGAAGGGGGTTTTCCGGCTCCCTCAAGCCGGGCCAAAACGAAATGGTCAATGTCGTTCCGGGGCCAGTCGGTCTGGTTCACGCTCGGCAACGGCTTGGCCTTTGGCGGGATGAACGCCCAGTGCTCAGTGTACCCGGCACCGGCCTGCACCCATTTCTGAAGCACCTTTTTTTGGGCGGCGGACAGCGGTTTTTTGGCCGAGGGCGGCGGCATCAATTCGTCGAGATCGGGGTGGTCGATGCGTTTGGCCAAGCGGGCGAACGCGTCCTCCTCCGGCCGTACATCCAGCCGCAGATCGGCCTTGCGGGTTTTCTCGTCCGGCCCGTGACACTTGAAACAATGCCCGGCCAATATCGGCCGAATGTCGCGCTGAAAATCCGGCGCCGCTTGGGCAGCCAGTTGGGCGGCAAACAGGATGAGCAGCCACGGATGTTTCAACAATGCACGACCGCAAGCCATGACGTCGGCTAGGCGATGACGTCCTTGACCACCTTACCGTGGACATCGGTGAGCCGGTAATCGCGGCCGCTGTAACGGTAGGTCAGTTGCTCGTGATCGAGTCCCATCTGATTGAGAATGGTCGCGTGCAGGTCGTGGACGTGGACACGGTTCTCGACGGCCGAGCAGCCGAACATATCAGTGGCGCCGTAGCTGTAGCCGGGTTTCACGCCGCCACCAGCCATCCAGACGGTGAAGCCGTAGTGATCGTGGTCGCGGCCGTTTTTACCCTCGGAAGTTGGTGCGCGGCCAAACTCACCACCCCAGACAACGAGCGTCTCATCGAGGAGGCCACGGGTCTTGAGATCTTTGAGCAGTGCGGCAATCCCCTGGTCACAGGCCTTGGCCAGGCGGGCGTGACCGCCCTTGATGTCGCCATGTCCGGTGTCCCAGGCAATGTCGTAGCCGTCGATCGAGTGCGAAAGTTGCACGGTACGCACACCGCGCTCCACGAGGCGCCGGGCGATGAGGCAGCCCTTGGCATACTCGCTGTCGCCGTACAGGTCGCGCGTGGCCTGGCTTTCCTTCGAGATATCAAACACGTCCGGCACGCTGAACTGCATGCGGAAGGCCATCTCCATCGCCTCGATACCGGCTTCGATTTGTGCGTCCTTTTCGCGACGCGCGAGGAACCCCCGGTTTAGCTTGGCCAAAAGATCGGCCTGCTTGCGCTGCTCGCTGCGGTTGAGGCTGCCGTTTTTAAGGTCGGCGATCACGGCGTCAGGCTTCATGCTGCCGATGTTGACGTACGAGCCGGCGTAGGCACCGGGGAGAAATGAGCTGCCCCAGTTGGCCAGCTTGCCACGCGGCTGGGCACGGGGAGACATGGCGACGAACCCGGGAAGATTATCACTCTCACTGCCCAGCCCGTAGGCCAGCCATGAGCCGAGACTTGGGCGGTTTGGCTGAATGTGCCCGACGTTCATCATCATGATCGCCCCGGCGTGTTCCGGGATGTCGGTATGCATCGAGTGGACGAAACATATGTCGTCCACCATCTTGCCTACCTCGGGAAAAATATCACTGACCCACTTGCCGCTTTGGCCGTACTGCTTGAAGCCAAACGGCGAGGGCATCAGGCCGTTCTTCGTGTTCCGCAGCGTCTTGCGATCAACAAGGCTTGGGCGTTTGCCGGCGTGCTCCGTGAGCGCCGGTTTGTGGTCAAACGTGTCGACCTGCGAAGGGCCACCCGGCATGAACAACTGAATGATGTGCTTGGCCTTGGGCGCGAAGTGCGGTGTCTTCGGCGCGAGCGGCGAGGTGGACGCCTGCGCAGCCGGAGCGAGCAGCCCCTTGTCGGCCATCAACCCTGCCAGACCGATGGTGCCCATGCCGGCTCCCAACTGCTTGAGTATCTCGCGCCGGGTTTTCGGCGCAAGCATCATTCGGTGCACTGCACGTTCGTGATCAGAAAATTTCATAACGCTACGGACACCGGAAAATCTACGGAGAAAAACCACCTCAGGCCAACCCAAATTGCCCAAAAAATCAGGCTAAAACGCCGTTGACAACCTGACCTAAAACGTCGGTCAGTCGGAAGTCGCGGCCGTCATGGAAGTAGGTGAGCCGCTCGTGGTTCAGGCCGAGCAGGTGCAGGATGGTCGCGTGGAAGTCGTGGGTGTGAACCGGATCAACCACAGACTTGAGGCCGATCTCGTCGGTGGCCCCATGCGTGTGACCGGCATTCACACCGGCCCCGGCGAGGAAGGTCGTGAACGCCCAGTTGTGGTGCTCGCGCCCCTTGTGGTCGGCCGAGCTGTTGAACGGTGTACGGCCAAACTCCGTCGTCCAGACGACCAGCGTGTCGTCGAGCAGGCCGCGTTGCTTAAGGTCGGTCAGCAATCCATAGATCGGCCGGTCAACCTGCTTGGCCAGGCGCTCGTGATCCATCATGTCCCCGTGCGAATCCCAATTGCCGGAGGAACCGGTGTGGATCAATTCGATGAATCGAACCCCGCGCTCGGCCAGGCGCCGCGCCGCAAGACACTGCCAGCCAAAACCGTTGTTCTGGCCAGATTTCAAGCCGTACAGTTCGTGCGTAGCATCCGTTTCCCGCGTAAAATCAAACGCCTCCGGCACGGCCATTTGCATCCCAAACGCGGTTTCAAAAGCCCGCATTCGCGCCGCCAGTTCCGGGTTGGCCGGCTGCCTGGCCAGGTGCTGCTGGTTGCGCCGGCGCAGTGCCGCCAGCTCCAGCTCCTGCAGTTTGCCCGACACGCGCGGCGTGATGTTGGGCACCGGGTTGCTGCCCGGTACAACGCGCGTGCCCTGATGTGCTCCCGGCAAAAAGTCCGAGCCCCAGACCTGTCCCCCGGCGTAGGGCGAGTGCGGGGCTATCACGATGAACGACGGCAGGTTCTGGTTTTCCGTCCCCAGCCCGTAGCTCACCCAGGCGCCGATGCTCGGGCGCGTCACGGTGAACGAGCCGGTGTGCATGCCGAGCGTGGCGTTGTAGTGGTTCGAGTGGCTGGTGTGCATGCTGTTGATGAACGCGATGTCATCCACGCACCGGGCCACCTCCGGGAAAAGCGAGCTGACCTCCTTGCCGCATTGGCCGTACCGCTTGAACTGCCACTGGGGTGTCTTGAGAAAAATCCGCTCGTATCCGGGCCGGTTTTGGATTTCGGGATGATCCCCATTGGCGATCTCCTTGCCGTGTTCGCGGTAGAGCTGCGGCTTGTGGTCGAACGTGTCGAGATGCGACACGCCGCCGCTCAGGTTGATGAAAATGACGCGCCTGGCTTTCGGAGAAAAATGAGTCTTCCGCGGCGCGTACTGGTTGGCCTGTTCCTCCCCCATCATGTCGGCGACCAGCGCCGGCATCATCACCGAGCCGGCGACCATCGATCGCAGGAAATGTCGGCGGCTTGGGTTGTGGAGGAACGATTCCATGTTAGTTCACGTACAAAAACTCGTTGCTGCCCAGCAGGACACGGCACCACGCGTCCCAAGCGCGGGTCTCATCCGCAGCGGCAATGTAGGCGGTGATGAATTCTCGGGCCTGCGCGACCTCCTCCTCAGTGGCTGGCCGGCCAAGCGCAAGCTGGTGCGCCTGGCGAATGCGCCCGGCGGGATCCGCCGTGCGCTTGGCCAAGCGCTTGGCCAAGGCGGCAGCCTGCCGGTGCAAAAAGTCGTTATTCAAAAAGTAGAGCGCCTGCGTTGGCACGTTGCTCAGTCGGCGCTGCCCGGTGCTGGCGTTGGCGTCGGCCCCGTCGAACAGCGCCATCAACGGCCGCCGCTGGATACGCTGGGTCATCAGGAAAACACTGCGGTGGTTGTGATCGTAATTCGCCCGGAAAGGGTTGTGCTGCGAATCCGTAGCGAAGGTGACGGGCCGTGCGCTGCCGACAATGACGCCCAGCTCCTCCTTCAGTTCTCGATAGACTGGTTCTTCTGGGCACTCAGTCGGCTCGAGCCTGCCGCCAGGGAACTCCCAGAAACCGGCGCCGGGCTTCCCCTGTCGCCGCTGCGAGATGAAGACTTCGCCGTCTCGCGAGAGAGCGGCAGCCGCTACCAGCGTCGGGCAACCGCCTGCAGGCCGACCATCAAACGACAACTCGTCCATTAGCCTGCCACGGACCGTGCATACGTCTGTCTCTGCTTTTGCCAGGATATTAGTTCTCGCGCGCCTTTCGGCGCATTGCGCCTATCGGCGCGCCTAATCGGAGGCGGTTGTCGAAGCCGGGCCGGTGCAGAAGCAGCAGCGCATGGCTAACGACACCTCAGCCAATCGCAAGCGTTGTGCTCTCCTTTGTCTTTCTTTGGCGACGCTCCTCTCGGAGCCCCCCAAGCGCGCTTGACAACCTGTGGTAGAGGATGAGCTTTTTTTATCCTGAGTCGTGAGAACAGGTCATCAATTCCGGGCCCTCGTCACCCATTCACATGCTTCTCTTCCTCTGTGCTCAAAAGGTCTGACTTCGATTATTGACCTCGGGTTCCATCCAATTATCCAAAAAGGCCACAGAGTTCGACATGGTCTGTCACATTGTCAGGGAAGCGCAGACTTCAAAACTAGATGATATTTCGAAACACGAATGATTCGCCAAGAGCTGCATGTCAGACAGTCTAGGTTTTCTTACATGATGAAATGCTTTGAGCATGCTTGAACGCGCGCGCTGTCCGTTCGGACATCTTGCCACGAGTCGAGTTTTCCCCGCAGAGACAATGACGACCGATTCATTGATTTGGTTCTCCGGCAGCCGGGTGTCGATTTCATCTTCAACATAGACATCAGCAGATGCCTGTGAAGCATTGCCCTTGACGCGGATCGACCCCCCGGGCCTTCGGGGGTGGGCGCGCCGCTCCAAAGGCCATCCTTCCCAAAGCTGCGGCATTTATAACGCGCCCCCGCACTTCCGCAGCCCTAATATTGAAGGACGCCCCTATGCGGATTCCAACCCCACAATTCCCCATGACCCAAGAAGTCTCCGAGAAGTCTGAAAGATCTAATGTATTCGAAAAGATTCCAGGATCGATGTGCAGACCTTCCCCGTAGGCCTCACATCTTCTGAGCCGGGATACCCTCGGCGTTCGGCGAAATGCCAACGGCAATCATTTTCATGGCGTGCTGTTATTCGGTGCTATTCGATTCTCCGAATGTGACAAGACAATCAAGGATTCCCCAACACGTTTGGTGGCGGTGGGGAAGCCTCCAGATAATTTATTCAGCCGGCGCTCTGATTCTGCCGCACCAGAATGTCGACAAGTACGTCCATCACACGCCCAGATCCGTTGCTGCAGCTCAGTCTTCGACCACGACCACGGCGGGGGCGCGGGGCCCAGGGAGTGGAGCCCGTGGCCACCGGGGACGGCGAACGAGAGCAGGGGCAGGGTCGATGGCCCCACCATGCCACGGCGCCGCTGCGAGCTCTGCTTTCGAAAGCAGGAGGCGCCATGCTCCATCCG
>PVBE012735085.1_pt1 | contig 11515 bp, 6 predicted proteins | sample 1631181 | NCBI WGS metagenome assembly PVBE01 (sample SAMN08397723, study PRJNA350692) | Marine metagenome, whole genome shotgun sequencing project. | isolation source: water | place: Pacific Ocean | collected 2012-04 | reverse complement strand
TGCTGATGCCCGGGGCGACCTCGACGAAGAGCAGGGCCTGCTCTGGCAGCGGGAGGAAGCCCGGCGCGACGGTCTGCAGGAAGCCAGCGAGCTGCGGCTGCAGGATGTCGATGAAGGTGAACGTTCGTAGATCGATCTTCGTGGACATGGCGCGCTGCTGGTCAGCCTCCCGTGGAGGACCCGAGGAACCACACAACGAGCCCGGCCGTCAAGATGGCGACCGCCGCGCTCACCGCGATGAGCAGCGTCCAGGGGACGGCGTCATCGGCGGGCAGAGGCGTTGCGTGGCGCTCCGTCTCGTCTGCGCGGGAGACGGGAGGAGGCGCGGTGACGTGCGGCTCGCCCTTGCGCGCCGCGTCCATCTTCCTTTCGTCCTCCTCGGTCACCTTCCGGCGCATGCCCGTGGAGTCGAACGTCACCGGGCGGCTCGGCGTCGGGGACAGGTCCTCGGCCACCGTCGGGGCGTTCTCGAAGTCGAGGTCCTCGTCCTCGGGCGGGAGCATGTAGGTCTCCCACGCCGAGATTGAGTGCTCATCGTTCCACTCGGCCGCGACCGCAGTGGCCTCCAGCGCCGTCTTGAGCTCCGCGGCGGTCTGGAACCGGTCGTCCGGCGGCTTGGCGAGGCACTTGAGGACGACCGCTTCGAGATCCGCGGGGATCCCCCGCTCCGGCGCCCGGCGGCTCGGCGGCTCGGCGGCCTCGTTCACGTGGGCCCAGAGCACATCGACCATCTGGGCCTTGCCCGTGAACACCGGGGAGCCCGTGAGCACGGCGTACATGACCGCTCCCAGCGAGTACAGATCGCTGCGCGAATCAGCGCTCCCCAAGCTGATCTGCTCGGGGCTCATGTAGTTGGGCGTGCCGGGCGTGCCCTTGCGGGTGACGTGATCGGTGTCGCTGCCCAGGGTCTTGGCCAGGCCGAAGTCGACGAGCTTGACCACGTCGCGCTGCTCGCCCTTGGCGGTCAGGAAGATGTTGTCGGGCTTGAGGTCCCTGTGGACCATGCCCACGCCGTGCGCCTCGCCCAGCGAGTCGCACACCTGGCGGACGATGTGCACCACGCGGCCCGGCTCCAGGGTGCGCTCCATGAGCTGCACTTGTTTGAGCGAGAAGCCCCGCAGGTACTCCATGACCAGGAAGAAGGTGCCGTCGGAGGTGCGGCCGAAGTCGTGGACCGTCACCGAGTTGGGGTGCGACAGCTGGCTGGCCTTGCGGCCCTCTCGATAAAAGCGCTGCAGGAGCTGCTCGGAGCCGGTCTTCTCCGGGTGGAGCAACTTGACGGCCACCGGCCGCCGGAGCGTGATGTCGAGCGCCTTGTAGACGGCACCTGCGCCACCGGCCCCGAGTTCCTTCACGAGCCGATACCGATTCGCCAGAGTCGTCCCGACCACGCGTCTCCTAGAGGACCGCCCCACCCCTGCCGGGAGGACGGCCCGGACGATATCCCTGCGCCCGCGCGAGCGTCAACGCGTGGCTGCCTCGCCGAGCGCGCTCCGGTAGACTGCGCGCGGATGCGCCCAGCCCCCCTCCTCGAGACACTGACGCTTGCCCTGCTGGTTCTGTCGGCCTGCGACAAGGACGAGCTGCGAAAGGAGGACGACTCCTGCGCCGCCGACCCCGAGTGCGCCTCTGGGTATTGCCTGGTGCAGACCTGTACGCGCCCGGACGCCGACCTCGATGGCGACGGCGTGACCAACGCCCTCGAGGTCACGCTGGGCCTGAAGCCGGGAGCCGCGGACAGCGACGGCGACGGCGAGGCGGACGGGCGCGAGGTCGGGCCCGCGGGCAAAGAGGGAGGGCAGCCGTTCGACTGCGACGGCGACGGGCACATCGACGCGCTGGAGCGGCAGGTGATCACGCCGAGCGCCGGCGGCGACGCCGACGACGACACGATCCCGGACGAGTGGGACGCCGAAGACCAGTCGCCGCTGTGCACCGGCGACACGCTCCCGGAGCTGCAGGGCGAGACCGACCAGGGCTGCCGGACCTACGGGTGCCGTCCCAAGACCCACTGCGAGCTCAAGGCCGAGTCGGCCAAGGAGGAGGTGCGGGCCCATTGTGCGGAGGGCCCCCTCGCCGATCGCGACGAGACCTGCGACGACATCGACGACGACTGCGATGGCCGGATCGACGAGGACTGCGACGACGACTGCGACGGCGTCGACGACGACTGCGACGGGCTGATCGACGACGACTTCGGCGTGCCCGACTGCGGCGACGAGGGCCGCCGCTGCACGGCTGCGGAGGAGGCGCTGTCCGCCCGCTGGGACTGCACCCCGAGCGGCCCGGACGAGGGGGCCTGCGTCGGCCGCCGGATCTGCGACAACGCAGTGGAGAGCTGCGTCGTGCGCCGCCTGGCGGGCGTGGACCGGACCTGCGACGGGGTCGACGACGACTGCGACGGGATGATCGACCAGGACTACCTCCCGCAGGTCTGCGGCTTCGGCGTGTGCCGCGGCGAGACCGTGTGCGAGGCCGGAGAGCAGCGCTGCCCGACCGACGCGGTGCCGCCGGATCATGCGGAGGCGGAGTGCGATGGCGTCGACGACGACTGCGACGGCGAGGTGGACGAGGGCTTCGACCCGCAGCGCGCCGACAAGTGCCACCCGGGCGCGTGCGAGGTGGCGCCCCGCTGCACCCTGGCGGGGCTGGAGTGCCCGCCGCTGCCCGAGGGGACTCCCGCACGCGACGTCACCTGCGATGGCGCCGACGACGACTGCGATGGGAACACCGACGAGGACTGGCCGGGCGATGACCCGCCGCCGTCCTGCGGCGATCCCGCATGCCCTAGTCACGCGTCGGTCTGCGCGGCCGGCCAGCCTGCCTGCGAGATCGGCACCGCAGCGGGCGGCGACGCGAGGGAGCACGCCGCCAACCCCACCGCCGACCTCGTCGCCTACGACCTTGCGCGGGAAGGCCTGGAGCTGACGGCCACCCTGTCGTTCGACGGCGACGTGCCGACCGAGGACCCGGGCGAAAGCCCAGCCGTGTCCTACAGGTTCTGCGTCGACAACGTGGCGGAGGCCGGGGACGACGCAGGCTGCGACGTCCGCTTCGTGCGCCGGTGGACCGACGCCTGGGTCTGCGAGGCCGAGCGCTGGGCGGACGACGCCTGGGCCGCCGACATGGCGATCGACCTCAACTGCGCGGTGGAGCTCGAGGAGCTCACCTTCACCGTGGACCTCGCGGGCGTGTCACCCGCCTGCGGGGTCGCCCACATCGGCACGGCCCTGGATGGCGCGCCGTTGGACGGCCTGCCGGGGCCCGTCCCGCTCCCATGAGGGACCTTGCGCGACCCCGCGGGTGGGCGTAAAACGCCGCCATGGAAAGCCTGATCGTGTTCATGCTGCTTTCGACGGGCGGCGTATTCGCCGGGACCTTCGGCATCCTCATCGTGATGCACTGGTACAAGTAGTGCAGAGCACTGCCCGCTTGCCCTGACCACGCCCGGGCACGCCTCCGACCGCCGCTGCCACCATGCCGCCGCCCTTGAATTGGCGCACTGCCAGTCCTGCGGGCGTCGGCACGGCGCCAGCGACGCCCGGCGACGCACCCGGTCGTGCCCAGGGCAAGCGGGCAGCGCTCTAGACGCACCTGCGACGATCGGCGCGTATGCGAGCCCGCAAACGGGCGCACCCGCCCGTGCTGTGCTCTAATGAAAGCTGAAGATTCCTTCAATGGTCGTGGTGAATGCTGCGCGTCACCCTGTATTCAGGTGCCACTCGAGAAGTCTTCGAGTTCGAGGACGATGAGCGGGTGACGTTCGGTCGTTCGCCGAACAACCGCGTCATCCTCAACGCCAACTACGTCTCCCGCCACCACGGCGAGTTCGTCTTCGAGGACGGCGAGTGGTTCGTGCAGGATCACCGCTCGAAGATGGGCATGACCATCATCCGCGGCCCCGAGCGCGAGAACGTCTCGGACCATCAGGCGGCCCAGCGGCGCGCCCTCAAGGGCGGCGAGACCATCCAGATCCTCAACACGCTGATGCGCGTGGAGGTCAACCCGGGTCGGTCGATCAGCCAGGCGGTGCCTTCGACTCCGACGGGCAAGGGCGGCGTCCACCCGTCGGCGGTCACGCAGATGTCGGACATCGACACCCTGCAGCAGCAACTCCAGACCGACGGGCACAAGCTCGGTCGCCTGTTCGAGCTGGCCAAGGACCTCAACCTGCTCCACGACGTCGACGACGTCCTCGAGCGGATCGGCCAGACCGTCTTTGAGTCGCTGCCCGCCGCGACCTATTACGCCGTGTGCGTGCACGAGCCGGACTCGGGCACCTATGTTCCCCGCTTCGGGCAGCTGCGCGACGGCACCCGCCTCGGCGGCGATCAGATCACGCTCTCCCGCAGCATCATCGACCTGGTGCTGTCCAAGGAGATGGCGATGCTCTTCCAGTCTCCGGAAGAGCAGATCGCCTCGTCCAAGAGCATCATGATGAACCGCATCTGGTCCTCGATGGCCGTGCCGCTGCGGGGCAGCCACGGCTTCGTGGGCGTGATGCAGATCGACAACCGGGCCAACAAGAACCCGTTCACCAAGGCGGACCTCGACCTGCTGATGGTCCTGGCCAACTCGGCTGCGTTCGCCCTCGAGCGCGCGCGGCTGCAGTCGGACATCCAGCGCATGTTCGACGGCTTCGTCGACGCCAGCGTCCTCGCCATCGAGGCTCGGGACCCGACCACCTCCGGTCACTCCCGGCGCGTGGCGCGGCTGACGGTCGCGCTCGGCGAGGCGGTCGGCCGGGAGCGCACGGGCCCCTTGGCGCCGTACGATTTCACGCCCAAGCAGCTCAAGGAGATCGCCTACGCGGGCCTCCTGCACGACTTCGGCAAGGTCGGCGTCAGCGAGCGCGTGCTCATCAAGGCGGACCGGCTGTACCCGGAGGCCATGGAGCGAATCCGCGGGCGGTTCAAGTACATCCGCGCCTCCTACACGCAGACCCTGCTCGCCCGCGCCCTCGCGGGTGGGCAGGACGCTCCCACCGGGCCCGAGGCGCTGCGCTGGATCGAGGGCAAGGGCACCCAGTTCAATCGACGGCTGCACGAGATCCTCGAGTTCATCCGCGGCCTCAACTGCGCCGGTCGGCTCAACGACCAGCAGCTCGAGCGCCTGCAGCGGATCGCCCGGATGACCTACAGCGACGAGGACGGGGAGCCCAGGCCGTTCCTGGCCGAGGACGAGCTCCTGGCGCTGTCGATCCGACGCGGCACCCTCACCCACGAGGAGCGCCGCGAGATCGAGACCCACGTCTCCCACACCTACCGCTTCCTCCAGCAGATCCCGTGGTCTCCCGAGCTCCGGGGCGTCGCCGACATCGTGCACGCCCACCACGAAAAGGAGGACGGGTCCGGCTACCCGCGGGGCCTGCGCAGCGAGGAGATCCCGGTCCAGGCCAAGATGCTCACGGTCTGCGACATCTTCGACGCCGTGACCGCCAGCGACCGCCCCTACCGCTCCGCCATGCCCGTCGAGCAAGGCCTCGAGATCCTCCGCCGAGAGGCCGCCTCAGGCAGAGTCGACGGCGAATTCACCGAGCTGTTCATCCAGGCCGGAGTCTGGAAGATGGGCGCCCAGGGCGAGGTCGGCAGCGACGGCGTCCAGGTGGGCGTGGGCGCGTAGCGGCCGTCGCGCCGCGTGTGCGCTGAGCCCGTCCCATTGAAGCCCTGATCACGACTCGCTAGGTTGCGCCAGCGCTGAGCGACGGCGCGTAGGATCGAGGCCAGCCATGCGGATCTCCGGCGTTCTTGCGGTTGTGACAGCCGCGCTCTTGGTGGGGTGCGGTGACGACCGCGGTCGTTCGGGCGCCGTGGAGCGCTCCGGCGATGAGCCCGGCGTCGGCGATGGTCAGGGCGTCGATGGCGGCGACGGCGACGGCGACCGCCCCGGGGTGGGGGACGGCGGCGACGGCGGCGATGGCGGAGACGGGGGCGATGGCGGGGACGGCGGCGATGGGGGCGATGGTGGGGACGCCGGCGATGGCGGCGACGGGGGCGACGGCGGTGAGGATCCTCCGTGCCAGCGGGCCGAGCACTGCGACGCCGGGCAGACGTGCGACCTGGGCGAGTGCATCGACCGGGAGTGTGATGACGATGGGCAGTGTCCCGGCGACGCGGCGTGCGGGGACGGGCTCTGCCGGACCCTGGACCGGGACTGCTGGGCCGCCACCAACCACCCGGTGTTCCTCGGCATCACGTCCGATGGCGACAGGGCCACCGGCGGCAACAACCTGGACGCCCAGTGCGCCGGCACCGGGCTGGTGCGAGAGTCGATCCTGCGCTGGGACGTGGCGGACGACGACGCGGACCGAGACCACGTGCTGACCATCGAGACCGAGGGCTTCGTGCCGGTGGTGAGCCTGCTGTCGGCCTGCGAGCAGCCCGTCACCGAGCTCTGCCACGCCTTCGAGGCCGCCTCCGGCAGGGTCGCGCTGCCCGCAGTCGAGGCAGGCAGCTACTGGATCGTCGTCGATGGACTCAATCAGGAGGCCCCGGACAGCCGCCGCTTCCGCATGACCGTCTCCGAGGCGCCGCAGTCGGACACCCCGGGCGGGGAGGCCTGCGACGACGCTGAGGTCATCGCGTTCGACGAGGAGGGACGTGCCCAGGTCGCGGGTGACCTCATCGCCGCCGGCGACGACGTTCAGGCCTGCGGCGCCGGCGGCGGCGCAGGCGACTGGTTCTACAGCTTCGACGTCCCCGAGGACTCGGGGCTCACCGTCACGGTGCAATCGGAGGGCGGGGAGGTGGCCTGGGAGCTGCGTGCCGGCGACTGCGCCGACGGCGACGTGGTCGCCTGCATGGCCCAAGGCGGGGCGGCGCCGTTCGGCCGGGTCCCGGCCGGCGCCTACCACCTCGTCGTCGACGGCCCGGGCGACTTCCTGGCCGATCTCGCGCTCACCGACGCCCCGGCGGCGCCCGCCAACGACTCCTGCGCGGGTCCCCAACGCATCCGGCTGGGCGAGGACGGCGAGGCGGTGGTCCCCGGCGACACCTCCATCGCGACCGACACCCGCACGCCCAGCTGTGGGCAGGCTGACGGTGCCGATCTCACCTATCGGATCGAGCTCCCGGCGGCCCTGCGGCTGCGCGCCCTGCTCCGCTCCGCAGGTGGCGGAACCCTCAGCGTCCGGGACGCCTGCGGCGGTGACGATCCAGATCTGCTCTGCGTGCCCGCCGGCGAGGCGGTGCAGGTGGCGGCCGAGCCCGAAGACCGGACCCTGCACCTCGTGGTGGAGGCGGCCAACGACATCGGCGGCCCGTTCGAGCTGGTGATCCAGTCGCTGCCGCCCTCGGCCGGGGACACCTGCGAGGACCCCGTGCTGATGCAGCCCGCCGGCCCCGGCATCTGGCGGGCGGAGGCCTCGACCATCGGGCAGAACGATGACTTCGTGGAGCAGTGCGGCTTTGAGGGGCTGTCCGGCCCGGACGTGTTCGTCGCGTTCGAGGTCCAGGAGGCGGGCAGCTTCTTCTTCGGGCTGCAGGCGGGCTTTGACGCCAACCTGCACCTGCTCGCCGACGAGTGCGCCGAGGCGGGGGCCGTGGCCTGCAACGACGACGCCCCCGAGGAGGGCTTGGAGTCTGCCCTCGTCGGGCGCGACCTGGCCCCCGGCGCCTACTGGCTGGTGGTCGACGGGCACACCCAGGACGCCCAGGGCCGATTCACCCTCAGCGCCGAGCGCCTGGACCCGCCGGCCAACGGGGTCTGCGCGGACGGCGAGCCCGTGGCGCTCGATCCCGAGTCCGGCGTGGGCCGGGTCGGCGGCAGCCTGCGGGTGGCGGCGGACCAGTCCTTCGCTGGGTGCGCCGAGGAGGGCTGGGGCGAGGTCTGGTACACGGTGGACCTCGCCGAGGCTTCGTCCCTTCGCCTGCTCACGAGCCCCGAGGGCGGCCTGACCGCCGTCGGTCTCGCGGCCTACGACGGCGGCTGCGGCCAGGAGGAGCTGGGCTGCGCCGTCGTGCGGCCCGGCCAGGGCGCCCTGTTCCTGCCCGACATCGGACCCGGCACCATCCCCATCGTGGTCGAGGGTCCGGACACCGCCACGTTCGAGCTGGTGGTCCAGGTCGGCCCCGCGGTGGCGCCCCCGGACAACGAGGCCTGCGACAGCGCTGAAGAGGTGGTGTTCGACGAGGACGACGGCGCCGTGATCGCCGGGCAGCTCATCCGCGCGGCGGACGACCACGAGCCCGCCTGCGGCGGTGAAGGCCCAGATGCGGCCTACGTATTCGAGCTCGAAGAGGCCCGCCAGGTGCGGGTGGTGCGCACCCCGGCCGTCGGTGACTCGGACATCTTCCTGTCCGCCTGGACGGAGGGCTGTGAGGGCGAGCCGCTGTCGTGCGTGTCCATCACGCCGGCGGCCGACGGGGCCGCGACGCGGCTGGCAGGGTCGCTCGGACCCGGCCGGGTCTGGCTCATCGTCGAGGCCGGCGAGGGCGCAGATCTCGGCTACGAGCTCGCGCTGACCCTGGACGATCCCATCGAGGTCCCCGCCAACGATCAGTGCGGCGGGGCGATCAGCATCGAGTTCGACGTGGAGGACGACGACCCGGACCCGGTGGTCATCGAGGGCAACACCGAGCTGGCGCAGAACGACTACGAGGCCGGCTGCGCCGCGGGGGCCGAGAGCCCAGATGTCGTGTACGAGCTTGAGATGGTGCGCCAGGGATCGCTGGACATCCTCATGGAGGCCGAGGATGGCTGGGACAACGCCCTGCACCTGCGCCGCGGCGAGTGCCTGGAGGCCGAGGCGGAGCTGCTGTGCAACGACGACGACCCGGGCATCGGCAGCTCGCGCATCAACAGCCGCCTCACGGAGCCAGGCATCTACTACATCATCGCCGACGGCTATAACGATGGAAACAGCGGGGCCTTCACGCTCACGGTGGACGTCGGGCCCGAGCCCCGGTGCCCCGAGGGCGAAGAGTTCGAGATCCCCGACGAGGTGGACCCTGAGGCCATCGTCATCGAGGGAACGACGGTCGGCGAGGAGAACTCGGTCGAGGCCTCGTGCGCGAGCAACGCCCGCAGCCCCGACGTCATGTACACCTTCACCCTTGACCGGCCGCGGCCGCTGCTGGCCGTCATGGAGGCGGTGCAGGGCTGGGACAACGCCCTGCACCTGCGGACCGAGCCGTGCGTGTCGCTGCTGTCCGAGGTGGCCTGCAACGACGACTTCGGCGGCATCGGCACCTCCCAGATCGAGGTCGAGCTTCTCCAGCCGGGCACCTACTTCCTGTTCGCGGACGGGTACGCCGCCGGCTCGGAGGGTGAGTTCACCCTCACCCTGGACTTCGGTCCGGCGCCCGAGCCCCCCGCCAACGACACCTGCGAGGCGCCCGAGGCCTTGCCGTTCGACGGTCCCGTGGCGCGGGTCGGCCTGGACTTCGGGGTCGCCGGCGCCGACGAGGTCATCTGCGCCGAGGACGACGTCGACGCCTTCTGGTCGTACGCCCCCGATGACGACGGCCCGTACTCCTTCGCCGTGACCACCTCTTCGGGGCAGCTGTACGTAGGCGGCGAGTGCGGCCAGCAGGACGTGGACTGCGTATCCGGCGCGGTGCTCCCGTCGACCCTGGGCGATGTCGCCATCGCCGTGAGCGCGCCCGCCGACTCCGACGGCGACCTGGTGGCGCTGCTCGGCCCGCCCGCCGACGAGCTCGAGGACGGGGACACCTGCGAGGACGCGATGGGCCTGCCTGCAGATGGGACCGTGGCCATCTTTGGCGCCATGGACGGCGCGACCGACGAGGTCGACCACGCCGATCCCGTCTGCCCGGCCGCCGGCGGTGGCCCCGACCGGGTGTTCGGCCTGTTCCTGCAGGCGCCATCCCACATCCGTGCGGACGTCATCGCCACGGCCTTCGAGCCCCATTTGTGGCTGCGCACCGGGCAGTGCGACGACGGCCCGCTGCAGGAGTGCGGCTCGGCCCGGGGCGGCTGGTCCATCCTCGAGGCGGACGTCGAGGACGGCCTGGTCACGCTGGTGGTCGACTCGCTGTCCGAAGACGCAGCGGGCGACTTCCTCCTCGTCGTGACGACGACCCCCGCCGGCCAGTGACGCGGGGCTTGACCGGGGTGTACGCTCGCCGGGTCTCGTGACGATGCCAGCTGCACCGGCCGCCGAGTTCTGCGTCTTCTGCGGGCACTCCCTCGGCGATTCTTCGAACTTCTGCACCAGCTGTGGAAAGCCGCGCCGCGACGCGGCCCCGGACCCGCGAGAGGGTCCACCCCAGGACTGCCGCGACTGCGGCAACGTCGAGAGCGCCCACAACCGGTATTGCAGCCGCTGCGGCAAGCCCCTGCAGGTGACCGATCGGGGCATGCCGGTCGTCGTCGTCGAGTCCACGGACGAGCCGACGTCGCTGAACCAGGACGTCGGCGGCATGTCGACCCTGGAGAGCCCCTACGGCACCGATCCGACGGACGCCATGGGCTCGGTGACCACGATCCTGTCCACCGGCGACCGGGGCCCCACGTTCCCCCTCGCCTTCTCGCACCGCACGACGGTGGGGCGCGACTCGTCGGACATGACGTTCAAGCAGGATCGCTACCTGTCGCCGACCCATTGCGAGATCCAGGGCACCGATGCGGGCGTGATGCTCCGGGACCTCGGCTCCACCAACGGCACCTTCCTGCGGCTCAAGCAGCCTGCGAGCGTCGGTGAGGGCGGGTGCCTGATCCTCGGTCACCAGGTGCTACGGGTTCGCACGGTCCGACCCGCCGCCCCCCAGGTGGTAACGGACGGCACGGTCCTGCACGGGAGCGCCGCCCGAGCCACCGGTTGGGCGCTGGAGCAGCTCGACGCGTCCGGCGCCGTGCGCGACGTGTTCCACCTGCCGCCCCAGGGCTGCAGCGTCGGGCGTCAGGTCGGCGAGCTGCGGTTTCCCATGGACACCTTCGTGTCGACGGAGCACGTCCGGCTCACCCCCGAGGGGGACCGGCTGACGGTGACAGATCTGAACTCGAGCAACGGGAGCTGGCTGAAGCTCACCTCGCCCTACGTGCTCCGAGACGGCGACGAGGTCCTGGCGGGCTTCACCATCCTGCACTTTCACCTGCCAAAGCAATGACTTACCGAAACCTCCCTGCCATCGTCCTTGCGGCCGCCGCCTGCCTCCTAGCTGCCTGTGCGGGCGGCGACGGCCCAGAGGCTGCGCCCGTCGTCGCGCCGCCTCCGCCGGTCGTCACACCGGCCAAGCGCATCCACCCCACCCTGTCGGTACAGGCCGCGACGGGGGGTTCGTTCGTCGGGGATGCGGACTTCAGCATCGGCGGCGACGCCGTGAAGGGCACCGGCACGCTGTCCGCCCTGACCATCGGCGGGGAGTCGGCGGCGTTCTCACCGGAGGGCCGCTTCGAGCACGCGGTGCGCTCCGCCCCCGGCATCAACATCGTGCCGGTGAAGATCGAGGCGGACGACCGCGGCCGCGCCGTCGAGGCGGTGAGCGTGATGGGCGGCGACGTCCACGCGCCGGGCGCCATCCTCGAGCACGCCATGCTCATCCACCTGGGTCAG
>PVBE012564196.1_pt1 | contig 11517 bp, 14 predicted proteins | sample 1631181 | NCBI WGS metagenome assembly PVBE01 (sample SAMN08397723, study PRJNA350692) | Marine metagenome, whole genome shotgun sequencing project. | isolation source: water | place: Pacific Ocean | collected 2012-04 | reverse complement strand
CCGATTTTCAAAGCTTCTGCCAATGCCTGTTTGTCAGCCCCTGGATCAATAACAAAAAGTAATTCAGGTTCGGTGTATTTTGAATAAGAAGGATTTGTTAAACTACCAGGCATGAATCTTGTGATAATAGGAGTTGTTCCGGTAAGATCACAGAATTTCTTTACAGCTGGTTTGCCAACATCACGAGCGCAGACAATCATAACTTTTTCTGGATTATAATTAGCAATTAAAGTGGATACAGCTCTTATTCGCTGATCAATTGCAGAAACATCAAGAACAGAAAGTCCATCAGGTCTAATTTTGTAAATGAACTTTTTCATATCATTTAATTTTCTTTGAGTTCCGATGTGTATACCTGCGGATAGATACTGATCTAGAGGAACAAGAGTATCTTGATCCTGTATTTCAGATGTTTTTTCTGCTTCAATTTTTGGTTCGTCAGTCATTTTAAATCCTTAATTTAGCCATTTTTGCTTTTGACTTTTCAGCTATTCTGATAAGCTCATCAAGTTTTGCAACTCGCTCGCCACCAGTAACACCCGTTTTGATAATGGGTGCAGAAAAGCCCACAGCAATATGAGCTATAGATGTATCCGCAGTTTCACCAGAGCGGTGAGACACTACGGGAGTGTACTTACTCTCAATAGCCCTGTTTATAACCTTTTCTGTATCGGTCAACGAGCCCACCTGATTCGGCTTTACAATGATTGCATTTGCAGATTTATGAGAAATACACTTCTCAAAAATCTGAGGATTAGTAACTGTCAAATCATCAGCAACAATTAAACAGCGATCTCCAACTCGCTTTCGAAGCTCAGTAAATGAATCGAAATCCCGCTCGTGGAACGGATCTTCAAGATAAACAATTCCGAAATGCTTGACAATATCTTCCATGTGATTGAGATGCGCTTCAGGAGTTTGCTTGTGTTCTTTTCTGTATGCATAAACATTCTTCTTAGAATCCCAAAATTGCGTAGCAGCAATGTCAAGACCAGGTTTCACAGCGAAACCAAGATGCTTCGACGCAATCTCACAAGCAGTTGAAACTGTTTCAAGAGCATTTAGATTCGTCATCCTTGGAGCCCAACCCCCTTCATCATTTCTTCCGCGAGTGAAATCAGGAATTTTATCATAAATTAATTCAAGAACAATTTTGTGAACAAGTTCATTTGCATAAATCGCATCTTTTATTCTCTTTGCACCAACAGGAATTGCAAGGAATTCCTGGAAGTCTGGACTACCTTTACCAGCATGCACCCCACCACCAAGAACATTTCCAAGAGGGAAAGGCATTGTAGGTTTGTTTCCAAAGATTTGATAGAATTGTTTCCCAGAAACAAGTGCTTTCAATTTTCCAACAGCAAGCGACAGTGCAACTGACAAATTTCCACCAAGAATTTCAAAGTCAGGATCAGTTTCTCTGAAAAGCGCATCAGTTTTATGATAATCAATCTCAACTCCAACAAATCTTTTTGAATATTTTGAATTGAATTGTTTTATTGCAGAAGAAACTCCATTATCAGGAAATGCTTTAACTTCATTTGCACCAGTTGAAGCACCAGAAGGAGCAGCAGCCATTGTGCTTTTCTTTCCTTTCCAGACCTCAACTTCAACAGTAGGATTGCCTCGAGAATCAACAATTTCACGAGCGCGGAGTTTTGTGATGGTCATAGTAGGCGATTATGAGCACCTGTATTTAAATTTAGGGATGAATCAAAACCTTTATAAGTTCTGCATATAACACAATAGCAGAAGCAATTTTAAAGTTTTACAAAGATTAAAGGTGAGGATAGTGGATAAAGAAAAAATGGATAAATGTTTGAAAGGTACAACCACTGTTGGTTTTGTCTGCAGTGACGGAGTTATTATGGCGTCTGATTCCCGTGCAACAATGGGATTCATGATTGCTGACAAAGAAGCTCAGAAAATATTTGCAATTGACGATCGCATTGCAATAACAACAGCAGGAATGGTTGGCGACAACCAAGCATTAGTCCGCTTAATGAAAGCGCAGATTGCACTTTACAAAATGGATGGAAAGAAACTAACAGTAAAGGCAGCAACAACATTGCTTTCAAATGTTCTTCACCAGAATCGCTTTTATCCAATGTTCGTCCAAAACATAATTGGCGGATACGACAATAAAGGAAGAATATTCGAACTTGATATGGCTGGAGGAATGAGCGAGAAAAACGTTTCATCAACAGGCTCAGGATCTCCAACAGCATATGGTGTGCTTGAAACTGGATATACAGAAACTATGACAATGGAAGAAGGTGTCAAGCTTGCTGTAAAAAGCATACACACCGCTCTTGAAAGAGATGCAGCAACTGGAAATAATGTACGCGTTTGGAAAATAAAAGAATCAGGAATAGAAAAGATCTCAGAAGAAACAATTAACCAAATGCGCGCAGAATTAAAGAAATAAAACAAGCAATCCTTTTGGGGTTTTACAATCACTTATTTAGGAAGTTGATTTAAATGACAGTATTTCTAGACGAAATTCAAAATGATTTACCAAAACAAGCACAAGTAGAAAAGGTGCAATTAGAGGGATCTAAAATTGTAATCTACGCAAATAAGCCAGATTATTTTTCAGAGAAACCAGAAATTGTTAGAGGAATTGTTGACAAATACAAAAAACGTGTTGATATTCGTGCTACTGCTTCAGCTCTTGTTGATCCAGACAAAGCAAAAAAGAAAATTATGGAAATGGTTCCAAAAGAAGCAGAAGTAACTGAGATTATTTTCATGAGCGGTGTAAGCCGTGTAATTATCGAAGCAAAAAAACCAGGATTGGTTATTGGAAAAGCAGGAGCAACTTTACGAGAAATTAAAAAAGAAATTAAATGGTCACCTCGTGTTGAGCGAACTCCAGTAATTCCTTCAAAGATTATTCAAACAGTTCGTCATGTTCTTTACACAAATGGGGAAGACAGATCAAAATTCCTCGCATCTCTTGGAAGGAAAGTTCGACCAAAATCAACAACTGGTGAAGAGGAAGAAAAATGGGTTCGTGTTACCACACTTGGTGGAGCAAGAGAAGTTGGAAGAAGTGCTATTTTCCTTCAAACACAAGATAGTAAAATTTTGATGGATTGTGGAGTTAATGTAGCAGCTCACGGACATAATGCATATCCTTATCTAAATGCACCAGAATTTGATTTGAAAATGCTGGATGCAATTGTTGTAACCCACGCTCACTTAGATCACTCCGGATTTATCCCATACCTTTTCAAGTACGGATATGAAGGACCTGTTTATTGCACACCAGCAACAAGAGATTTAATGACCTTGCTGCAACTCGATTATGTTGATATTGCACAGCGAGAAGGAAAGAAAGTCCCATTCACAAAAAAAGATATTCAAGAAGTTATCAAACATACAATAACTCTAGATTATGAAGAAGTAACTGACATAACACAAGATTGCAGACTTACTTTTTATCCAGCAGGACACATTCTTGGATCTTCAATGGCGCACGTCCATGTTGGTGACGGATTGCATAATATTATTTACACAGGAGATATTAAATTCGAAAATACAAATCTGCTTCAAGGAGCAGCAAGCAAATTCCCTCGTCTTGAAACACTTATTATGGAAAGCACATACGGTGGGAAAAATGACATGCAAGCTCCACGACAAGATGCAGAAGCAAAACTAGCAGAAGTTATAAAAGATACAATTGCAAAGAAAGGAAAAGTTTTGATTCCTGTTTTGGCTGTCGGGCGCGCACAGGAAGTTATGATTGTTCTTGAAAGACTTGCACGACAGAAAAAAGTTGGAGAATTCACTATTTATCTTGATGGAATGATTTGGGATGCAACCGCAATCCACACAGCTTATCCAGAATACTTATCAAGAAATTTAAGACAGCAAATTTTCCACGAGGACAAGAACCCATTCATGTCTGATGCATTTAAGAGAATCGGAAGCAAAAAAGAAAGAGAAGAACTTATTGAAAGTGGAGAATCAGCAGTTATTTTAGCAACATCAGGAATGCTTGCAGGCGGACCATCTGTAGAATATTTCAGACGGCTTGCTGAAAGTAAAAAGAATTCTATGGTTTTTGTATCATATCAAGCAGAAGGATCTCTTGGAAAGCGTATCCAGAAAGGATTTGACAGAGTAACTCTTGAGAATAATAAAGGACACAATGAAGTTGTTGAAGTAAAATTACCGGTTCATACAATTGATGGTTTCTCAGGTCACAGTGACCGAAGATCTCTTATGAATTTCGTAGGAAGATTAAATCCAAAACCTGACAGAGTTCTTGTGAACCATGGTGATAATATGAAGTGTCTTGATTTAGCAAGTTCTATACATAAAGCATACAAGATAGATACATACGCACCAAAGGCATTAGAAACAGTTAGATTGAGATAACGCCTAAGCTACTTCTTTAATTCTAAAAAAGTTAAATCAAACTTATTCTAGTGGATTTGTTGATACTGGATCTGTAGGAAGCTCTTCAACAGCAGATCGTATAGGTTCAGCACCACCACGGTGGATCTTTATGCTTTGTGGTGTGATGACAATAATATCATCTTTAATACCAGCAATATCCCCGCCAATAGCAGAGCAAGTTCTCTGAATTCGTTTAAGAGCTCGTTTAAGCTCCATCTTTTCAGCAACTAAGCTTGGTTTGACTTTGAGAATAACAACGTTATTCCTATCACGTAGTTGATCAAGAATTCCTTCAACGTCTGCAAAATCATTAAGATTTAAAACTCGAAGAACGTGAGCAGCGTCAGCTTTCCCACTCTTCCAATCAAGCTCGAGATACTTTGGCTCGCGCGATACATGAGTAGGTGCTCTGGCGCCTACACTTGGTTTTAATATTCTATCTAGTAATCCCTTCATTATAACTCCCCTCGGACATTATCATTATCTTGTTTGTTTATAAAGTTTTCTCAGGAAAAGTGAAGTATGTCACTTCTGTCCGCTTCCTGATAAAGATTCTACCATACTTAATGCTCGATATATGAATGTGCGTGTTGACATGTCAATATTTGTATCAACAGACATATCTTCAAGATGCTGAAGCGCCTTGTTTTTTCTAGATTCAATAGGTTCATTCTCGTTCTTAAGAAGTGAAGATACCTCTTGAGCTCTAGCTCTGACATTCTGTGGAACATAGTCATCGGCAAACAGTTCTGAAAGTGTTTCAACAACTTGATTGATTATACCTGGATTCATTTGTTTAACCTCTGCGAAATTAACTCGACAGCTTTATCTAAGGCCTTATTAATGTTATCGGTATTTGGACCATTGACTCCAGCGGCATTTGGATGACCACTTCCACTACCATCAATTATTTTTGCGACTTCTGGAACAATATCAACACCGAGATTGATATTCGTTTCATTTGAAAAAGTTCTCTTTGAACGCATGCTAATACGAACTTCTTTGTCTTTGTGAGCTGCTACAATTGCAACATCAGCACCGCTTCTTAGAATTGCGCGAGCTGTTGCAGCTTCAAAAGTTCCAACAACAGTAGTTGCAATAAGATAATTAGAAACTTTTTTGAATTTTAATCTCTGTTCTCCTTTCAATACAGCAATTCTTTCAGAGATATCTGGGATAAGTGAAAGAATATCCATAACTTCAGATGGCTCGATTTGATGTTCTTTCATAAGACTTGCCATAATCTCAAAAGTTTCAACACTAGCGAATCTGAAATGCGCAGTGTCTGTGATAAGTCCAAGAATAATAGCAAGCGCCATCTCTCGAGATACTTTAACACCAAGAAGTGGTAAGAGTTTGTGAACAAGTTCTGTTGTGCTCTTTGCATTCTCATCAACAATTTTATGATCAGCTGTTAATGATTCACCTTGAATTGCATGATGATCAATTATTACTTTAGGAACTGAACAATTGACAACAGTATCTGCATAAGATGAAAGTTGACCTGGAGTTGAAATATCAAGAAGAATTACAAGATCACAATCAAGTTTTGGATCAATAACAACTTCTCCACCAAGAACCTTCATAACTTTTTTTGAAAGTTTGCTGATGCTTTCTGCAACACCAATTATTGTTTCACAATCAAGTTGCTTCAAAGCTTCGGAAAGAGCGAATGCACTTCCAACAGCATCTGGATCAGCATTATGATGCGCAATAAAAATTACTTTCTTACCTGAATACTGCTTTAAAAAATCAGCAATTTGTTCCATCTTTACTTGGACTTTTCTTTTGCTTCTGGTTGTTTAGGAATAACTCCTTGCAACCTATCTTGAAGCGATTTTAATTTTTCAGAAAGACTTTTTTCTTGAGTTTGAAGTGATTTCAAACGAACATCAATCATGTCTTTCTTTTCATTCAAGTCTTTTGTAATAGATTCCTTGTCGCTTTTAATTAAAATTTGACCAACAGCTTTGTGAATCTCTTTGCTTTCTGACTTTTCAATTTCAGCAAGAGCCATTTCAATTTCTTTAAATTGAAGCTCTAATTGATACTTCTGACCAAGAATCATTCTAATGTTTTGTTGAGCTTCTTGGAATTCCATAACTTGTTTTTGCATTTCTGGGGATATTTCTTCTGTCATTTTTTAACCTCCAAACCTTGAGCAATTTGCACAAGGCGTAGATATGAATTTAATGCTGCTTTAAGAGCAGCGATGTCACTTGCCTCTATTTTGAAGACAAGAATTTTACCAGAAACAGAAGCATTCACAGAGAAGCGATTTGCATCGTCCATATCTGGCTTCAATGAATCAAGAACCCTTTGTGGGTTATCTGTCTCAAGTTTAACTTCTGCAGTTATCATCTTATTAACGGGAAGAAACCTTTCTGGCAATTGGTTGGCGCACTTTGAAAAAAATCTTGTAACCGCACTTAATACATCGGATACTACCGGAAGAATCTCTTGCCTCAGATGTAACTTCTCCACAGTTCCAACATTTGTAATCAGCCATTATTGTTCCTCCTTTTCTGAAGTTTTAACTTCTTTAGGTTGTTCAGCTTCAAAATCTTCAACATTTACAGGTTTATTTACTTTTTTATCAGTTGTTGATAAAGGTGCATAAGCTCCGCCTGCGAATTTAGCTCCGCATTTTGAGCATGCCCAAACACCAGTTGCAACTCTTTTTACAGAAATCATCTGACATTTTGGACAAGGATGCTTTGCTTTTGCAATAGCCTCAATATCTCTAACGCGAATCTTAATTTTTCGCCCGTACTTTGCACCATATCGTCCAGTGCTTCCTACTTTTTTAGTTGTCATTTGTTGTCTTAACAGCTGCTAATGCTGCCTCCACTTTTTGCCTGGTTTCAGTAGCGCGTTTGATAGCAATATCAATACACTTTGAAACTTCTTCTTCAGTCCAAGAACCGGAATTTGCTTTTTGCATTGCGCAAACCATGTTGTTATCTTCAATTGTTATGGTAAGTCGTGCATCAGCAACGTGTTCTTCTTCTAAAGTTGGATCCAGCAATATGTCACTACCCACCTTTATAAAAGTATTTGCAATTGGTTTTTTGCTAATTGGTAGTGGACCAAAGTCTGGAACAACAGCATTATGTAATGCGGTTATAGCTGCAATTGAAGAAGCATCCATGTAATTTCCATCATTATCCATAACATATGAATCAATGAAAACTGCACGAGTTTTAACTCCTGGTTCAATGCAAAGTTTTTCTAATTCAATACATTTTGATTCTCGAATTCCTCTGTCTACAACACGAGCAAGCTCAATAGCTTCCTCTGATGGGGGACCAGCTTGGAATTGTGGATCAGCTGCAGGAACAAGTTCTGCATTGGATGAAAGAACACCAACATCAGGTGAATCCGGATATGGTTCTGTTTCTCCAATCTTGATTCCGCCAGCAACCATTGTTTTTCCGAGCCAGACAGTAGCTGAACCTTCAGCTTGTCCATATTCGCCAACAATGATTTTAACAGGTCGCATTTCATCAAATGCTCGACCATCTGAACGTTTTCCAGACTTGATAAGAGCTTTTGTTGCTTTCTTTACAAGAGTTGGAACTATTTTTTTACTCATTTGTATCTCCTCCGTAGTGCATCTTGCTGTGCTTTATGTATCGTACTGCACCCTTGTATTGCATATTTCATAGCCTGTTGTAATTCTGCTTTAGTCATAAGACCATCCATTTGCATCAAAGTTATTTTGTTATCTTTTCCAGTTGTTGCAACTGGAACATCTGCTTGTCCGCAGTTATCTTCAAGACCATCAAGATCGAGAACAACTGTGTCAGCAATTTTTCCTGCTGCGCATGAAGAAACAAGATCTTTCATCTGAATTCCTGCATCAGCAAGAGCTACAGAAGCTGCAGTGAGCCCAGTTACTCTTGTTCCAGCATCAGCTTGAAGAATGTTTATATCAATCTCAATTGCTGATCTTGGATACTTGTCAAGAAGTATTACAGATTCAAAAGCTTCTCGTGTAACTTTTGCAATTTCTCTTGATCTGCGATCAGGACCTGGTCTTTTTCTGTCAGAAACAGAGAAAGGAAGCATACTGTATCGAACTTTTAGAACTCCTTTTGCAGGATTCATTACACGTCTTGGATGACATTCCTTTGGACCGTAAACAGCAGCAATTGCATGTGTTTTACCAAGTTCAACATAAGCTGAACCATCGGCTCGGTCAAGAACACCAGCTTCAATTTTAATGTTTCTCATTTGATCAGCTGTTCGACCATCATTTCTTTTTCCATCGACCATTAAAGGTACGTCGGTTTTTGTTCCTCCCATTTTAAAACACCTCCATGTCATCTACATTATCTTTTTCTGGTTTCTCAGCACCTTTCAATTTTGGAAGAGCTGCTTCTCCTAGCTTTTTAACCTTTGGCACTGGCTTTGTAGCCGGTGTAGGTGCTACCGGAGCAGCTGGAGCTTTAGGAGCTACAGGTTTTGCTGGTGCAACTGGTGCCGGTGTTGCAGGTGCAGCTGCCGGAGCAGGAGCTCCACCATTAACTTTTGAATTTAGGAAAGTTTGTATTTCATCAGTTAGACCTTGTTTGTGTGCGTTCTTTTCAATCAATCGAATTGCTTCAATTGCAAGATCTGATCTGACTCCGCTTATCCAAATTCGTCCGTTCTGGCCAACAACAATTCTGCAACCAGTTTTATCTTTGAGCATTTGAATCATTGTTCCTTTCTTTCCAATTATTCTAGGAACTTTTGTTGGACTAATCTCTATGAGTTTTCCTTCATTTAATTTGTAGAGACCTCTGTCTTTCATTGTTAATCCAGCAGCCAAAGATTCAGAGACATTATCCACTTTTGCGAGGATAACATCACCAATGGCGTAGATATCTGATAGGCGCTCACTATTGAGATCAATGTAGCGCTCTACACCATTTGAAACTGAAAGAACTCCCGAATAATGGGAATTGATTTCTACATTCCACATTGAGAATGCAATATCTGTGATGACACCAATTAATAGGTCACCTGGCTTTGGAACATATTTTCCTTTAAGTGGAATCACTTTAAGAAAAGATTCCTTTGCGTCTAAGAGTCCAAGAACAGTTGAAAAAACACCTGTCCCTTCTCTATAAGTTCCTTCTCCTAACAAGTAGTCTCCTTCTGCGATTTTGTCGCCAGGAAGAACTAATTGTCTATTTTCTATTTGTAAAGTCATTTTATTTTTTATTTCTCCTTAATTATTTAATCGATTAAATTGTGCTTGCCCTTTTGTTTCGTTTTGAATTTCATCATAGAAGTCAGTTTCAAGTCCTGCAGGAATAACAACAATTGCTTTTAGGAATCCGTTGTCGTCCCATGTCTCTTTTTCAAGAGAATGGTGTTTCAACATTCCGTAAACTTTTCCAGTATATTCCGGCGGAACAATAACCTCTATTTTGAGCCTTTCCATACTTATTGGAATCAGTGGCTTAAGGTCTTGCACAATCTTTTCAACTTGATCCTCTGCTTTTACAGAAGGATTTATTGAAACGCGAGCCTCATCCATTGCGGTTTCGATTCTTTGAGGCGGGTGAGGCGTTTTGGTTTGTGGGTTGTATGCCTCTCGCGCGATTATCGCGATAATAGCTCGTTTCTTCTCATCCACCATTTGTTTTCTTTGTTCGGTGGTGAGTTGAACGCTACCTTTTGTTATGATTTCATACGCTACTTTTTCAACATCAGAAGTTCCAAAAACATCTTGCATGATAGTTTCAGATGCTTTGTCTCCTTGTCTAGCGTCTTTGTAAACTTCGTTAGCAGCAAGAACATCTCTTACACTAACATTCGGATCCGAATCCTTGAGTTTAACCGCAAGGACAGGGTCGACGTATATTTCGAAATTATGGCCACCTTGGCTAAAACGTGCAAGGACGGCTTTGTCGATACTTACCAATTTATTCTCCTACACAATCATCAAAATGAGATGAGTATGATTTTATTTTTTTACTTTCTTTACATTCCCAATTACTTTTAGGATGTAATCTTTTACTTTTTCTAAGCTGATTTTGTGGAACTTTCCTTTAAGATCAATGTATGCCACTTCGATGCTTTGTTCATTGAATCGTTCTTGTGTTCCTGTGTATAGTGCTTTTAAGCCTAGCTCAACAGCTTGGTCAAGATCCATTCCATCTTTGTATCCTTTCTCGAATATTTCTTTGACCTTTTCAATGCCTTCACCAATTGCAGTTGCATTGTACTCCCAGAATGATCCACTTGGATCTGTTTCAAAGAGCTGTGGTTTTCCATTGTCAACACCAGCAAGCAAGAGTGCGGTTCCGAATGGTCTGACTCCAGCGACTTGTGTGTGCAATTGCTTGTAATCACAGATTTCTTTTGTGAGTGTACTTACACCAATTGGTTCGTCATATGTTATCCTATGAGACTGCGCAATTACTCTTGCACGGTCTATAATCCTGCGACCATCAGCCACAAGACCGGAAGTTGCTGCACCCATGTGCTCATCAATTTGGAATAGCTTTTCAACAGAATGTGGAACCATAAGGTTTTCATTCACATTCTTGTCTGCAGCGAGAAGAACGCCGTCCTTGAAAACAATTCCAAGAGACACTGTCCCTTTCTTGACTGCTTCTCTCGCATACTCGACCTGATATAATCGGCCTTGTGGCGAGAAAACAGTTATTGCTCGGTCATATCCCATCATTTGTGGGGGTTGCATTTCCGTTCCCATTATTTATTCACCTCAATATAGTTGTATATAAGTTTAACTAATGAACGTTTGGTATTGATTTGTTGTATTTATACATTTGCTAAGAACTTCTCTTTCGCTTTCTTGATAGTTCCAGAAACACCTTGAACAACAAAAGCTGCTTCTGCGTCATTTAATTTTGTTATACTAGTCATTGAAGCAACAACTGTTTGAACTGCAGTATGTGAGCATCTAACAATTCCTTTTTTTGTTTTAGCATCATATTCAATAAGCCAAACATTTGTTTTTGATGCTCCAATATCCCCAAACATTTTTAGAATAGAACCTGTTATTGCTCTGACAATATCCTGTTCCTTGCTTGTGGTTTTTGATATTAAATCAAATACAATATAGCGCCAGTTTTCTTTCATTGTTGCTTT
>PVBE010955371.1_pt1 | contig 11517 bp, 13 predicted proteins | sample 1631181 | NCBI WGS metagenome assembly PVBE01 (sample SAMN08397723, study PRJNA350692) | Marine metagenome, whole genome shotgun sequencing project. | isolation source: water | place: Pacific Ocean | collected 2012-04 | reverse complement strand
GTGCTGTTGTTGGACGTGACGCCGCTGTCGCTCGGTATCGAGACCTTGGGCGGCGTCTTCACCCGCCTGATCGATCGCAACACCACGATCCCGACCAAGAAGGGCAAAGTCTTCTCGACCGCCGAGGACGGACAGAACGCGGTCACCATCCGCGTCTTCCAGGGCGAGCGCGAGATGGCGTCGGACAACAAGCTGTTGGGCCAATTCGATCTCGTCGGCATTCCGAACGCGCCGCGCGGCGTGCCGCAGATCGAGGTCGCCTTCGACATCGACGCCAACGGCATCGTCAACGTCCATGCCAAGGACAAGGCCACCGGCAAGGAACAGCAGATTCGCATCCAAGCCTCCGGCGGCCTCGCCGAGGCCGACATCGAACGCATGGTCCAGGAAGCCGAGGCCAACGCCGAGGAGGACAAGAAGCGGCGCGAACTGGTCGAGACCCGCAACCACGCCGAGGCCTTGGTGCACAGCACCGAGAAGACCTTGATCGATCTCGGCGACAAGGTGCCCGAGGCCGAGAAGACCGTCATCGAGACCGAGATCAAGGCGCTCCGCGAAGCGCTGGAAGGCGACGACCAGGCAGGGCTGCAGAGCCGCGTCGATGCCCTGATGCAGGCCTCGATGAAGCTCGGCGAAGCCGCCTATCAGCAGAGCCAGGCGGAAGCCGAAGGCGAGACCGATGGCGATGCGGGCGGGGCGGGCGGGGCGGAATCGGCCGAGACCCAGGGCGGCTCGGACGATGTCGTCGACGCCGACTTCGAGGAAGTCGAGGACGAGGACAAGAAGAGCTCGTCCGGCTGATCCCGGTGCCAGGAGCTGATCGAAAGATGGCGCACCCCTGTCCATCCGGCGGGCCGGCGGTGGCCGTCGGCGAGCCTTAGGCGGAACGAGGTGCCGGAGTAATGACGGTGGCGGGCCGGGCGGATTTCTACGATCTCTTGGGCGTTGCGCGCGGCGCCTCGGGCGACGAACTCAAGCGCGCCTATCGCAAACTCGCGATGCGCTACCACCCCGACCGTAACCCGGGCGACACCGAGGCCGAGCAAAAATTCAAGGAGATCAGCGAGGCCTACGAGGTCCTCTCGGACGGCGACAAGCGCCAGGCCTACGACCGCTTCGGCCACGCCGCCTTCGAGGGTGGCGGCGGCCCCGGCGGCGGTTTCGACTTCTCCACCACCTTCGCCGACGTCTTCGACGATTTGTTCGGCGAGTTCATGGGCGGCGGCGGCCGGCGGCGCTCCGGCGGCGCCAGCCGTGGCGCCGATATGCGTTACAACCTCGAAATCTCGCTGGAGGAGGCGTACCACGGCAAGTCGGCGCAGCTACGGGTGCCGACCGCGGTTACTTGTGACGCCTGCAAGGGCGGCGGCGCCGAGGGCGGCGCCAAGCCGACCGTCTGCGGCACCTGTCAGGGCTACGGCAAGGTTCGCGCGCAACAAGGCTTCTTTACCATCGAACGGGCCTGCCCGACCTGCAATGGCGTCGGTCAGGTGATTCAGAACCCCTGCCGCGTTTGCGACGGTGCCGGCCGGGTCGAGCGCGACAAGACGCTGGCCGTGAACATCCCGCCAGGGGTCGAGGAAGGCACCCGGATCCGGCTTGCCGGCGAGGGCGAGGCCGGCATGCGCGGTGGCCCGACGGGCGATCTCTACATCTTCCTCTCGGTGACGGCGCACAAGATCTTTCGCCGCGAGGGCGCCAACCTCTATTGCCGGGTGCCGATCTCGATGGTGACGGCGGCACTCGGCGGCTCGATCGACGTGCCGACGCTGGATGCCCGGCGGGTTTCGGTCAACATCCCCTCGGGCAGCCAGTCGGGACGCCAGTTCCGCCTTCGCGGCAAGGGCATGCCGCACCTGAATGGCCACGGCCTCGGCGACATGTACATCCAGACCATGGTCGAGACCCCGGTCAACCTGACCAAGCGGCAGAAAGAGCTGCTGCAGGACTTTCAAAAGGCCGGCCGCGACGAGGATACCAACCCCGAGAGCGCCGGCTTCTTCGCCAAGGTCCGCGAACTCTGGGACGACCTGACCGAATAGGGCGATTCCCAACCACGCGCCTCCAGTCATTCTTTGAGTTTTCCCGCTCGGTCGCCTGAAGCTATGCTGCGAGCAACCAAAACGCTCGGGAGGACAAGGCCATGAATGAGGTCCGTATCGGTGTGGTCGGCTGTGCCGGACGCATGGGGCAAGCGTTGCTCAGGGAAATTACCGCCGCCGAGGGTGCCGTGATCGCCGGCGGCATCGAGCGGCCGGGGCACGCCACCCTCGGTCAGGACGTCGCCGCCCAAGCCGGGCTGGAGGCGATCGGCGTCGCGGTCGGCGACGACGCGCAGGCCCTCTTCGCCAGCGCCGACGTCGTCCTCGACTTCACCGCGCCCGAGGCCTCGGTCGTCCACGCCCGACTGGCGGCCGAGAGCGGCACGCGAATCGTCATCGGCACCACCGGCATCGAGGCCGAGGACAACGCCAAGATTGCTGAAGCCGCGACCAAGGTCGCCATCGTCCAGGCCGCCAACATGAGCCTCGGCGTCAACTTGCTGTTGGCCCTGACGCGCCAGGCCGCTTCGATCCTGGACCCCGATTTCGACATCGAGGTCATCGAGATGCATCACCGCCACAAGGTGGACGCGCCATCGGGCACGGCACTGGCGCTGGGCCAGGCCGCGGCGCTCGGCCGGGCGGTCGAGCACGATCAGGTGGCGGACCGCGGCCGCGACGGCATAACCGGGCCCCGCAGGCGCGGCGACATCGGCTATGCGGTGCTCAGGGGCGGCAACGTCGCCGGCGAGCATTCCGTCGTCTTCGCCGCCGACAACGAGCGCATCGAGCTCACCCACAAGGCCGGCGACCGATCGATCTTCGCCCGCGGCGGCGTCAGAGCCGCGCTCTGGGTCCGGGACCAGCCGGCCGGGCTCTATTCGGTGGCCGACGTTTTGGGCTTCAGCGGCTGAAACGCTAGAACCTTTTCGGCTTGGCCCGCCCCAAGCGGGCTACGTGTCGGCTCGAAACCTCTCGCGCCGGTGGCGATAGGCGACGAGATCCTCGATCGTCACCACCGGCATTTCATGGCTGCGCGCGAAGGCGACGATTTCGGGCAGGCGCGCCATGCTGCCATCGGCATTCGTCAGCTCGCACAGCACACCGGCCGGCCGCGCGCCCGCCATGGTGACGAGATCGATGGTCGCCTCGGTATGGCCTCGACGCTGGAGGACCCCGCCCGGGTGGGCCCGCAAGGGAAAGACATGGCCCGGCCGGCTGAGATCGGCGGGCCGGCAATCGTCCGCGATGGCGGTCCTCACCGTCGCCAGGCGGTCCGCCGCGGAAACCCCGGTCGTCACCCCGTCGCGAGCCTCGATCGAGACGGTGAAGGCGGTGCCCATCCGGCTGGAGTTGTCGCGCACCATCTGCGGTAACTGCAAGCGATGCAGCGTGTCGTCGGTCAGCGGGAGGCAGACGATGCCGCTGCATTCTCGGATCAGCATCGCCATCTGCGCCACTGTCAGCGACTCGGCCGAAAAGACCAGGTCGCCTTCGTTTTCGCGGTTTTCGTCGTCGACGACGAGAATGCCGCCGCCGTCACGCATCTGCTCGACGGCACGCTCCACGCGCTCGAACGGGTCGCCGAATTCAGTGAGTTGAGATCGATCGTTTACGATCTGATTCATGGCTGTCACTCCTAATCAAGCGGCGAACCAGAATCAGGGCGTTTCTTGAAAGGACGCGTAGACCGCCGTGCGACACACGGCAACCGATGCACAAACCCCAAGATCGGCTGAGACGGAACCCGTCTCGGACCGACTTGTACGGCCTATCCTCTCCCATCCGGACTATTACCGTCGGCTCCGGCTTCGCACCGGATCAGCTGACCCCGCCACGTTGCCGTGGCGGGCGCTCGCGGGCTCCCTTCATGCTTGGAAGGATACCGCCGGTCGGGAATTTCACCCTGCCCTGAGAACAAGCGCCTATGTGGTCACGAACGCCCCCTCAAGGGGCGCGCGATGATGGTAGATCGCCGCTGGCGGCGCGACAAGCCGAAATCCCGCAGGTCCGGTTCAGGCGCCTCCGAGATGTGGCGCCAAGCGCCAGCGCCGCAATGCTTCCTCGAGCGCCCTGACGAGGGCATGGCGCTCCGCGGGGCTGAGAAAGCGGGCGACCGCGATCTCGCGGCCGTGACTCCCGAGATGGATGGCGCCGGGACCGAGGTCGCCGCCCACCAAGCGAACCCGAAGCCAGTTCGGCGGCAGCCGCCAGCTCTCGACCCGGCCATCGGGATGGACCCGCGAGACGCGGAGGTCCCGGGTCGACAGCACCAGCGTCTCGAACAGGCGGCCGCTTCTGTAGTTGAGGCGAAAGGCGAGATAGATCGCCGCCACGTCCAGGCCGAGGAAACCGACGATCGGCCAGGCGCCGATCGCCAGAAAACCGAGACCGGCACCGAAGCAGACCACCGCGACGAAAGCCATCAAGACGTAGAACCCCCTTGGGCTCAAGCTCCGGTGGGGGCTGAGGACGACGTCGAGATAGGACGTTTCGCGGGCCGCCTTCGGGTTCGACATGGATCGAGTATAGGTCGCCGACCCAATGCCGGCAAAGTTTCGGGGGTCCGCTTCAGAACTCCAGTTTGTCGGCGACGGCCTGGATGCCGTCGCGGCCACAGAGATCGTCCGCCGCGCCGCCCGGCGCGCCGGAGACGCCGACGCCACCGACGATCGAGCCGGCGGCCGTTACCGGCACGCCGCCGCCGATCATCAAGACGCCCTCGACTTGGCGAATGCCGGACTGCGGCTTGCCGGCTTGCGTCACGTCGGCCAGCGCCAAGGTGTCGGTGCGAAAGCTGACCGCGGTCCAGGCCTTGCGCCTGGCCGTCTCGATCGTATGCGGCCCGGCGAAGCGGTCGCGAAGCGCCACCTGCGGGATGCCGGAACGATCGACCACGACGACGGCGACTTGAAAGCCCGATTTGCGGCAGCTCGCCAGCGCCGCCTGGGCCAGCTCCAGCGCCAACGCCGGGCTCATCATCCGGAAGTCGAGCAGCGCCGCCTCCTCCGCCCGCGCCGGCGCCAAGGCGAGCAGCCACAGCATCAGGACGATCGTCATTCGCCTCGCCATCGCCTCATCCTCCCTTTGGCGCCGCGCTCTCGAGCCGTTGCAGCAGCGGCCCCAACAATCCCCAAAAATGCTCCTCGCCGCCATAGCCGAGAATGCGGCCGATCTCGCGACCGTCCCGCACCAGGACGAAAGTAGGGGTGTAGACGACCGTGGCGATATCGCGAAGGTCGCGTGGCATGGAATCGTGAACATCGACCCGGCGCAACGGTGCCGCCCGGGCCTCCGCCGTCTTCGGATAGATCGGGCCGATCTCCTCGTCCCAGGCCTCGCACCATTCGCAGGCGGACGACGAAAACATCACCAACTCGGCCGCGGCCAGGGGCGAGGCCAGCGATACCAGAACGAGCAAGCCGCAGAGCAGGCGCATTCTCGAAAGACCCCGCACTGTCCTAAGCGGCGCGCACGGCGGAGCGCGCGAGACGCTTCGTGGCTTTCAACATCGCTACTTTCCCCATCGATGAGCCGATATACCCGAGGCCGGTATCCGGCGGTGGCAAAGCTAGGTGACTTTCGATCTCTTGAATATTAAAGAACTCATGAGAACCGGCGTCCCGACGACCGGAAGCCGGCGAAACCACGGGAGGGTATCGCATTGAAGACCAGAATGACTGAACTTTTCGAGATCGAGCACCCGATCGTCCAGGGCGGCATGCAATGGGTCGGTCGGGCCGAGCTGGTCTCGGCCGTCGCCAACGCCGGCGCGCTCGGCTTCCTGACCGCGCTGACACAGCCGACGCCGGAGGATCTGGCGAAGGAAATCGACCGCTGCCGCCAGATGACCGACAAGCCGTTCGGCGTCAACCTGACGATCTTTCCAACCCTCCAGCCGGTGCCGTACGACGAGTATGTAGCCGCCATCATCGACAGCGGCGTCCGCATAGTGGAGACGGCGGGGCGCAATCCGGAACCGCATCTGCCGGCGCTGAAGGCCGCCGGCGTCAAGGTCATCCACAAATGCACTTCCGTGCGCCACAGCCTGAAGGCGGAGGCGATCGGCTGCGACGCGGTCAGCGTCGACGGCTTCGAATGCGCCGGGCATCCGGGCGAGGACGAAATACCGGGCTTGATTCTGCTACCCGCCGCCGCCGACAGGCTCAGCCTGCCGTTCATCGCCTCCGGCGGTTTCGGCGACGGCCGCGGCCTGGTCGCGGCCTTGGCGCTGGGCGCCGACGGCATCAACATGGGGACCCGCTTCATGGCCACCAAGGAGGCCCCGGTGCACGACAAGGTGAAAGAGATGATGGTCCTGGCCGACGAGCGCCAGACCCGATTGCTCTACCGCACGCTCCGCAACACGGCGCGCGTCTTCGCCAACGGCGTCGCCGACGAGGTGGTCGGGATCGAGCGCGAGAAGGGGCCGGAGACAACGATCGACGACCTCTCGCATCTGGTCGGCGGGGCCCGCGGCCGGCGGGTCTTCGAGGAAGGCGATCTCGAGCACGGCACCTGGAGCGCCGGCCTGGTGCTGGGCCTAGTGCACGACATCCCGAGCGTGGCCGAACTGGTCGACCGCATCGTCGCCGAGGCCGAAGCGCTGATCGCCGGCCGCCTCGCCGGAGTGTTGTCGGCTTAGACGGTCACCCGCCTACACGGAATCGTCGCTTCACAGGTAGTTCGGCTTGCGCTTCTCGCGGAAGGCGGCGACGCCCTCGGCGAAATGGTCGCTGGCCCGGACCCGGTCGCCCAGTTCCTGCTCCAGCGCTTCGCGCGATTTCGTGTGGGCGGCGATCGAGGCGCTCATCTGCTCTTTCACGGCCTGCACCGCTGTCGGGCTGTTGGCGGCGATGGTCGCCGCCGTCTCCAGCGCCCAGTCCATCAAGCCGTCCGCCGGCACCACCCGGTTGATCAGGCCGAGGCGCGCCGCCTCCTCGACATCGATCAAGCGGCCGGTCAGCAACAGCTCCATCGCGTGGACATGGCCGATCTGATGCGCCAGCTTCACCGTGGCGCCACCGAAGGGATAGATCCCCCAGCGCACTTCGGGCAGGCCGAAGCGGGCATGCGGCGCCGCGGCCCGGATATCGGTCGACAACATCAGCTCCAGCCCTCCGGCCGCGCAATCGCCATTGACGGCGGCGACGATCGGTTTTCGGTAGGTGTGCGTCTTCAAGAGGCCACGGTTGATGATCCGGGCCAGCTCCGCGTCGGCCGAGAGGTCGCCGCCGACGTCGGCGCCGGAGGTGAAGGCCTTGTCGCCGGCCCCGGTCAGTACGATGCAGCGGTGCGAGGATTTCTCCAGCCGGTCCCAAAGCGCGGCCAGATCGGCGATCATTTGCCGGCTCATGGCATTGCGCTTGGGCTGGTTGTCGATGGTGATGACGGCGACATGGGGGCCGTGCTCGGTGCAGCGAACTTCCATTTCTCGGTTCCCTAGCGGGCGTCCGGGTGGATTTCGACGACGACCTTGCCCATCGCCTTGCGCTCGGTCAGCAGCTTGATCGCATCGACGCTCTCCTCCAGCGGAAAGCGGTGCGAGACATGTGGCACGAGCTTGCCCTCGCCATACCAGGCCAACAACGCCTCGGCCGAATGCCGCAACTTCTCCGGCGCGTACCAGCGGAAATAGCGAAGCGCCGAGCCCAGTGCCGAGCGGTGCTTGACCAGCAGCCGATTGGCCGGAATTTTCGGGATGCCGCCGACGAAGCCGACCAGCAAGATCCGCCCGCCCCATCCGAGCGAGGACAACGCGGCATCGAACAGCGCGCCGCCGACGGGGTCGAAGCAGACGTCGACGCCCCGGTCGCCAGTCAGCGCCATCACCCGCTCCTTCAGGTTCTCCTCGGCGTAGTTGATGCCGTCGTCGGCGCCGTGCGCCGCCGCCATCTCCAATTTCTCGGCCGTGCTGGCGGCGGCGATGACCCGGGCCCCCATCGCCTTGCCAATTTCGACCGCGGTCAGGCCGACGCCGCCCGCCGCGCCCAGCACCAGCATGCTCTCGCCGGCCTCGAGCCGGCCCTGCCAGCGGATCGCGACGTCGCTCGAGATGTAGGCGACGGGAAAGCCGCCGGCGGAGATGAAATCCATCCCGTCGGGGATCGCCCAGGTCTCCGCCTCTTTCGCCAACACCTGCTCGGCGAGGCCGCCATGGGCGAGGATCGCCATTACCCGGTCGCCCGGCTTGAATCGCGTGACATCGCCGCCGCAGGCCGCCACCACGCCCGCCGTTTCCAGCCCCGGGCTGAAGGGAAATTCCGGCTTGGTCTGGTACTGGCCCCGGACCATGATCGCGTCGGCGTAGTTGACGGCGGTGGCCTGGGCCTCGATCAGAATCTCGTCGGCGGCCGGGGTGGGCGCCGGCACCTCTTCGATTGCCAAGTCCTCGACCTCGCCCCAGGCCCGACAGATCAGCGCGCGCATATTTTCTTCCTCCCTCGATGCAGAGCCATTATAGGGGCGGCAGCCGATCAATCGGCAAGAGAAGGGGGGAGCAGGCGCCGGCCCTCAGGCGAAGCGCGCATAGTCGATATCGCCGTGCCGGTCGAGGCTGCGGTCGATCGGCGGCAGCGGATATTTAAGGCCGGTGGCGCAGTTGAAGAGGACGACGCTGTCGCCCTTCTCGACCCGGCCATCGGCGAGCGATTGCTTGTAGGCGGCGTAGGTCGCCGCGCCCTCCGGGCACAACAACAACCCCTCGCGGCGCGCGATCTCCTCCAGCCCGGCCAGGATCGCCTCGTCCGAGACGGCGATGGCGAAGCCGCCGCTCTCGCGCACCGCCCTCAGAATCAGGAAATCCCCGACCCCTTGCGGCACCCGCATGCCGTTGGCGATGGTCCGCGGGTTCTCCCAGCGCTCGGCATGCTCGACGCCGGCATCGAACGCCCGCACGATCGGCGCGCAGCCCTCGGCCTGCACCGCCACCATGCGCGGGCGCTTGGCGTCCAGAAAGCCGATCTGGTTCAGCTCGTCGAAGGCCTTCCACATGCCGATCAGGCCGGTGCCGCCGCCGGTGGGGTAGAAGATCACGTCCGGCACCTGCCAGCCGAGCTGCTCGGCGAGTTCGATCCCCATGGTCTTCTTGCCCTCGATCCGGTAGGGCTCCTTCAGGGTCGAGGTGTTGAACCAGCCGACCGCCTGTTCGCCCTCGGCCACCAGCTTGCCGCAATCGTCGATCTGGCCGTTGACCCGCCAGACATCGGCGCCCTGGACCGCCATCTCCTCAACGTTGGTCTCCGGCGTCTCCTCGGGGCAGAAGATGGTGGTTTTGATGCCGGCGCGGCTGCAATAGGCGGACAGTGCGGCGCCGGCGTTGCCGTTGGTCGGCATCGCCATGTGCCGGACGCCGAACTCCTTCGCCATCGAGACCGCCAGCGCCAGGCCGCGGGCCTTGAAGGAGCCGGTCGGCAGCCGGCCCTCGTCCTTGACCAGCAAGGCGCCGGACGCACCGAGCGCCCGTGTCGTCGCATCCAGTTGCAACAGCGGCGTCACCGCCTCGCCTAGCGAGACCACGTTCTCCCGCCGGCGCACCGGCAACAGCTCGCGGTAGCGCCAGAGGTCGGCCGGCCGGGCCGCCAGCGCGTCCTTCGTCAAGGCCCGGCCGACGCCATCGAGGTCGTAGCGGACCAGCAGCGGTTTGCCGGCCGCCGAGAGGTTGTGCAACTGGTCGGCCTGGTAACGCTCGCCCGTCAGGGCGCACTCCAGGTGCGTGGTGAAGGTCGGCCGTTCCTGGTCGAGATTGCTATCGAAGCGCATCTGGCTCGATCCTCGCTTGGCGCCGGTGGAAGCTTCCGCCCGTCATAGCACCCGGGCGAAACCTTGACGAGGGCAGCCGGCGCATTGCCTGGCAACCGGACCGATTCACGGCAATTTAATAAAACCCGGCTAGCCTTCGAAGCGAACCGAGAAGTCTTGCCGCCACCGATCGACGAGAGCGCCATGCCGAAGCGAACCTTGATTTTAGCGATTGCGGCGATTCTTCTCGCGCTCGCCACTACGGCTCGGGCAACGACGGCGCCGGTCTGCGGGCCGCGGACGCTCTTCCTCGCCAAGCTCGGCGAACGCTATGCCGAAAGCCCGACCGCGATCGGCATCGCATCCAACGGCAGCGTCCTCGAGGTGCTGTCGTCGAGCAACGGCACTTGGAGCATCATCACCACCGGGCCGGACGGCAAGTCGTGCCTGCTGGCGAGCGGCGACTCTTGGGAGACGCTGCCGCTGGCCGGGAGCGGCCCCAAGGCCTGAATCGGCCAGGTAGAGACCGAGGCCGACAGCCGATGCTCTGGAAAGTGGTGCTCTGGTGCTTTGCCGCCTTCTGGCTGGCTAGCCTCTTGATCGGCGATACCACCTCGGTCGGGTTGACGCTCTGAGCCATGGGGCCTAGCGGAGCTTGCTCGCCGCTGCCCATTCCCCCACAATCGGCGAATCGGCCGGGTGGTGAGCCGGCGGGTTCCGGGGAGAGCGAACGAGTGAGCGCGCGGGAGCGAGCAGACGACGCGGACCTGGCCCCCTGGCAGGCGATCGACCCGTCCAGGCGGCGATTTCGGCGTTGGACGGTCGATCTCGAGGCCGAGCTGGGATTTCGGGATAAGGCCTTCGCTTGCCCGGTCAGCGACCTATCGCCGGGCGGTGCCCGCGTCGATCTCGGACCGGACGAAACTCTGGCGATCGGCACCGAGATCGTCCTGACGATGGAGCAGTACGGCTCGATCTCCTCGGAAGTGCGCTACGCGGCGGGCCCGGAACTCGGCCTCCGCTTCATCCACGATCCGGCCGACGAGATCAGGCTGGCCCGCTTTCTGGTCTCGCTGGCGCCGCCCCGCCAGCCGCCTCGCCATCCGGTCGAGATTGGTGGGCTGCTGACCGCTGGCAACGTACAGGTAAGCTGCACCTGCGCCGACCTGTCGGAAACCGGCGCCCGGGTCTGCCTGCGCGATGTCGGCGATCTCGAGGTCGGCGACCGGGTAATGCTGCATATCGACGGCCACGGCGAGCTGGCCGCCACCGTACGCCGCGTCGGCGAGTGCGAGATCAGCGTCGAGTTCAGCCAGGCCCCCGAAGGCGAGGATATGGCCGAGGATACGGGCGAGGCCGAGACGACCGGCTCGGTGCTGAGCCGGCTGCGCGGCTGGCTCGGCCGCAGGCCGCCGGATTAGCGACGCACGATAGCGACGCCGTTTTCGCCCGAAAAAATGGTGCCCACAGAAGGATTCGAACTTTCGACCTCTCCCTTACCAAAGGCACGAAGACGCGTTACCTTATTGTTTTTGTTGGTGCTGACAGTCGTTTTGCGTAGCCATTCGTAGCCCCGTGTCGCCCAAAATCTGCCCCTAATACCAAGCTGCATTGATTGGGACTCACGCGAGGGATTCCCAAACCGTCAGATTTCTGAATCAATCATGGTGGATCGATTGAGAGAGGTTCACCATGAGTGCTCCGATTGCCTTGCGGGAAGATTTTGAAGCTCGGG
>PVBE012179710.1_pt1 | contig 11518 bp, 7 predicted proteins | sample 1631181 | NCBI WGS metagenome assembly PVBE01 (sample SAMN08397723, study PRJNA350692) | Marine metagenome, whole genome shotgun sequencing project. | isolation source: water | place: Pacific Ocean | collected 2012-04 | reverse complement strand
CCGGCCGAACCAAAAGATTTGAGGCACTTTTTGTTTGCCCTGAAGCAATCAAAAGCGAACAAATGCCAATGTGCCAAAAGGCTTAAAACAGTTAAAATTTTTTTTTGAAATTTTTGTTAAATAATTTTGGAAAAAAGTGAAAAAAGTGCCTCGAAAATTCCAAAAGTGAGGGGGGGGGGGTCAGCGGCCTTTGGAAAAAACTCATATTTAAGCCACATATTTTACGTGGAAGTCTTCCCTTAGTCAGTTAAGTAGTAATTCTCGGAAGCCAATGCGCTCTCCGCCACTCCGCTTCGCTCCGTTCCGCGCATTGGTCCTCGATTACTACATCACCCCCTCCGCTCCGCTCAACTTGTGAGCCAAAACTTGTGAGCCAAAACTTGGACTCAAAACTTGAGCGCAAAAAATTGAGCCAAAACTTGAGGTTCAAAACTTGATCACAAAAAATTGAGCCAAAACTTGAGGTTCAAAACTTGAGCGCAAAAACTTGAGCTCAAAACTTGATCGCATAAACTTGAGCCCCAAAAACTTGAGCGCAAAAAACTTGAGCGGAAATTTGTTCTCAACATTTGGAGGTCAAAACTTGAAGGTCAAAACAAAAAAAACGAATGTTATATAGACACAATACCAACACCAAACCAAACCCAGGCCAGCATCACAGCAGCTTCTACCTGCCTGCTCATTCAAGTGCAAATAAACTCTAATGCTTAAGTTTTGCGCCTACTCAGTTTCTTGACTCATTTTCTTTTTTAGTGACTCATTTTCGTTTTTAGTGACTCATTTTTTCATCAAGAACAAACTTGTTGTAATATATTTCACAACAAGTATTCGAAACAGTTTCATTTATACCTCTGCTTCAGAAGAATGTCTGAAACTGCTGCGGACACACCATGGAATGAGGTTTGATTATATTATAATTTAAAGTAATTTAAAGTAATTTAAACTTTTCAGAGAGTTTGGATGCTAATCAATTCCTTTGTAAGTGGAGCTGCAAGGGGTTGCTTTTCGTTCATATTCAAATATGGTTTTGAAAAGGTGCGTGGCATCTTTGTTTGTGGTTCCGGCGTTGTTGAATAATAAACATACTCAAATCACATTATTTTATTCAAACATTATATACTTTGACAACTAAATGACTGTTTTCGTGGAGAGGAACAGTGTTCCCGTCAGAATCTTGAAGAGTGAAGCAAATCCTTTTGAGATTTTTCCATTTTTGTCCTTCATCACCTCCAACGAATATATCCGTAGAAGCTTGTTCGCACTGAATATGAAAACCTGAACAAGGATTTAATATTTTTAGATTTGATTATATTGTCACCTTTTTGCGTCGTATAATTTAGAAGAGCCGCAACACACTTTCCCCCTTGAACATCCCCAATATAGCTAATTTTTTGGCTATGCAAATCCAAATAGTTTAAAGTTCCAAAATTTTTTGTTGCTAAAATGAAAGGTTGGTTGAACCTAGGAATAAACTTAGGAAACGGTCTTATGTTTGGCAGCAGCTGGATCATTCCAATTGGTAATTCTTGCTCTGGATAAAGTGATCTTAAGAAAGATGATGGTATCCAAATTGAATTAGGAATCTTTTGGATATCGGGAGCCAGATACATGTGGAAGGCTGTTTCATTTGGAGCTCTAAAAAACACATCAATATTTGGCAAAGGAGTTTGATCAGGGTTCCTAAATCCAATGTTAAAAGATGATATCAACAGATTTGAATATTCAACTTCTTTATGATACAATTCTCCAAAGTAAGCATTCAGAAGTGAGCTGTTTTTAATGTAAAACATCAAATTGTTAGCAAACAATCTAATTAAAAGCTCGTTTGATTTGTCTTCCACATCAAGATAGTTGAAGTAACCATTTGTGTTGGGCTTAAAAAGAAAACTTTGTTCAACAGGTTCAACTGATTTAGTATTTACAAGCAGAATGACAATTGGCTCTATAGCTGTAATATCCTTTAAAAGATGTTCAAGTTCTTTTACATCTGTCTTGCATTTTATTGGGGTTGATAATGTTTTACTTTTTGGCGGATAAAAACCAAAGAATGGTTCCTGCCCAAATAAATTTTTGGCTGCTTCATAGTATGATGGAAATAATTTTTTATCACCATTTGAAAAAAACTTAAAGCTTTCTTCTGAGGGAAATTGAAATGTGTGTCTGTTAAACCGTTGCTCTGGATTCTCTGGCTGTAGGACCGAATACAAAGCCTTTGAGTTTGTAAGAACTAAGGTGTTTGGAGGTAACCATCGCATTTCCATATAACCATTGCTGGGGTTGAACTCAAAGAACCCAAGTGTGCGAGTCCAACGGGAAAAAGCCAGTCTCTGAAGGTTTCCAAGCAGTTTTCCAAAAGCGTTTAAAATTTGATGCTTTCTTCGGTTTCCCGTTTGATCGAGGGCTCCTACTAACCCTCTAAGCACCCCTGAAATGTTTTTTTTTGTTTATTTTATTTATTTTAAAAGATTCTAACCTGGATCTATAGTAAGGAGGGTGTTGGACCCCTCGGAGAAACTTATACCAACATCAATTTGACCTTTTGCTGTAGGTATTCTTTGGGGGTGAAAGGATACGTTGGTCAGCATTACTTCCTTTGTGTCTTCATGCCCGGTCCAATCACGTTGAAGTTTTCCTTCTATTACAGGTCACTTTTTTATGTTCTTTTGATTAGTTACTTACCAAAAGTTTCATGAGTTGAATTGTATCCACATCTTAGATAAAATGGTTTTTGATGATCAAAGACTGGAAACATATCTGAAAAAACTTTAACTGAAATATTCCTTAGCCACAGGATTTTTTATCATAGTTATTGGAATAACTACGCCACGATCTTTCAGCTTTAAGCACAACTTTCTCCACTTCTTATCCTCTTTTTTGCGTTGTTTAGTTTTCTTCCGCTTTATTATGGAGTTTTTTTCAGGAAACCCAAAAGTTACCATATGTGTGTTATTTTTTTCACTTCCACTATTGCTGCTACTGTCAGACATAAAATCACTTATTTGTTTCTGTGCAAATCTTTGGGTAAATGCTAAAAAATCCATCCAGCTAACCTTCCCCAAAATAAGTTGATCTGAATCAAGAACCCCTTTTGCTAAAAGACAGCGTGTAATTTTAAACATTCTTGCAAATTGTTTTTTGTTTGTATAGGTTAAACGTAGCTCATTTTCAAAAAAAGTTTCAAGGTCTTGTCCAAGTACAAGATTTGAGTTTTGGTGCAAAGTATTATTTCCCTTTGATGACAAATTTGTTATCAACCACCTCTCTTCCTCAATCCCACCTATTGAATTTTTGTCTACACTGTCAGACATTTCAGCAGCTTTGACTGGGTTTGGTGAATGATTTAAAAGTAATAGATCAATAAAGTTTACAATAATGCTGTGAATGGTGTTTACATAGCAAATATGATGACCGCCAACTCCTTCTTTCCAATTACTGTTAAAAAAACTTAAATATTTCCCTTTTGACAACGAGGATAAAAAGTGTTTAGAGTTTGAGCTGTAAGTCAGATATAGATTAGTGGCGTTTTTTAAAGTCGTATGGAGCCCTTCAGTGTTATGGTGGCTGTGAACCACAAGAAATATGCTTAAGTGAAAATGATGCGCGCAGTAATTCACAACTCTTTGCCACTTGTCAACTTTTGTCAAAAGTTGAAAATCATCAACAATTACAAATGACTTGGGTGGAAGTTTCTCAAGAGTTTCTTCGCTCAAGTGAGCTGTTGGAGGTAACAGTTCTACAGAATCAAATTTCGATAATTCATTTTCAACAAACTTCCCAGATGTATCCAAAAGGAAAACTTTCTTATCTTTGGGTATAGACAAAATAAGTTTTGAAAGAAATGTTGTTTTCCCCGTTTTAGAAGCTCCTAAAACCCAATTTACAGAATCATTGTAGTTCAGTATTTCAGAGAGGCTTGTCACATCACTTTTCGTCAGAGGGAAGGTCATGTACATGCGAGCTGCTGAAATAAAAAAAGAAGTTTATATTTAGTTTAACTTAATTTTTTTGTTTATTACCTGTTTTTTTTTGTGTATTCTCTGGACAACAACTTGGCTCACTCTATTGATATTTTGTTAATACTCTGAAAAAATTGATATTAAACTGTGTATGAGCTTCGTGGAGCTAGATCTGATAACAGGTACCACTCGTTGCTCCCTGTTACTTTGTATAACTGAATAACATTTTTTCCATTAGAAGCAAGTTCCCATTTGCGGGCACGTATTTTTCTTTCTTGATTTTTTGTTCTCTCTTGGTCTTTAGAATCCAACACCCTCCCTTCATCGTAACCGACTAAAAATTATATAGATATTAAAAATAATTCAATTACTTAGCAGCTTACCTAGAGAGCGTTTAAACCCTGGTCTGTCTCTTGATGCAACACCTTCTGTTGTTGCTAGTGCTTTTAAAACTACTAAGTCACCAATTTTATAAACAAAAGGAAGGTTAGGCACTCCAAAATATTGAAATTTAATTGGGTTATTGCCATTGAGCAAATTCTTGATCATTGAAAGGTCGTTTGACAATTTTTTATCTTCATTCATATTATCCACCGCTCTTTTTATGTACTTGGACCAATTTGAAACATGAACTTTCTTGATAAATATAATTTTACCAATTTCTTCTTTAAACTGAAGAACAAAATTACTTAGAAGTAATGGATCCTTACTGTTCTTATTGCCCTCTCAGCGATAGAAACTTTTCTTCCTGTTGTTGGCCAAATTCGAACAGCCTCCAAATCATCAATTCCTAGAGTTTTTATGTTTTTTTCAGAAAACGCAGACTCTCCATCGATCATAATTCTAGAATGTAAAATTATTTGCACTTTCATATAACAAGTACCTCTTTGTTTGTTCAAATCCGGGCGCCTTCAACATCTCTAAAATAGCAGGTCTGATATCGGACCACTTTTTACTATTTATCTTTTTAACAAATACACTCTTTGTGAGTGTTTGAACAGCAATAAAAAAGTTTCCATAATTTTTTCCTCTCAGCCTAAAAAACCCTGAGAAAAAAGTGCTTTATAAGAGTAAGTTACCTAGGTCAGAAGCTACCCAAGCTATATGCCTGAAGGCTCTTGGACCGTTAGCCGACCTTTTTGATGTGGCTCTGCCATCTGGCACTTTACTAGAAACTATTGGAAGGCTGTTTCTAAATCTTCTTACAATTTCCTTGACGTTGCTCCACTTTATATTTGGAAGAATTTGAAGAGTCCATTCTTTCATTGTTTTAATTTTTGGGGGTCTCAGGTGTTTTTTTATCCACATATCTGTTTTTGATGCCAAAGCATTCAACAACAAATCTTTTTCTGGGCAAATATATACATATAATTTCTATTTTTACCTTTCTTTGTAAGTGTTGCGGTCTTCTCTTTTTTAATGTATCTGCTTAATCTAATCATTTCTCTGAAAGGGAAATATTACATTACAATTACACTGCAAACGGAGAGATTGTTGTTTACATTCAAATCATACTACTATGTTTGGACTATTTAGTCTATAATATTTATATTGGTATTGCTCATATTTGTATATTGGTACTTTATGTTCTTTTTTTCATATATCTAAAAACTCAAAGCTCCTGACTGTCTTGCATTTCTTGGGTCTCTTTAATATCTTCGGACTCATTGGTACTTGTTTTCTCTTCGTTTGTTACGCTTTCTTGATTTTCTGGGTCTGCTTCACTCATAATAAATTTAGCTTTTGTATCTTCTTTTATCCATCGTCTTGTCCTATCATCATACCGCTTTTGCATTGCGGATGCCTCGTTTATTTCCTGCTGACCGTCTAAATTTGGAAAGACGCTCTCAATCTTTTTTCTACCAACAGCTGCCATGTCTGCAAAAAGATTTGTTTTTACATTTTTCAAACATTTAATGGATTTGCAACTGTTATAAAATAGACGAAACATTTCAAAACTTAATTTATTTAAACAAATTTAACAAATCAAACATATATAGCTAAAGAGTGACAGTAGTAAACACAAAGTAATTTCATATTTTTAACTGGAGCTAAACAATTTGAAATGAAGGGTTTCCTGTTATTGGATCAAACGTTAATGATACAAGATACTCAGATACAATAATCATATACCAGCTTTTGGTAAGTGGTGATGTAAATTCCAATTTTATTTGAATATTGTTGCTCTTCAAACCGTTTGATGAAAAATAAGCAAAATTTTGTCTGATGTTTTCATCAAGAAGAGAAACTGGAAAGTAATTGCTAATGCCAACATTACCAGTAGCAGCTGACCCTTTTGCTGACTTTTGGGCTTGTGGAAGTTCCCAAAAGAGTCTTTTTTGTTTAAAAGAAATCCACCCATTTTGCGCTGCATTTTCAACAAACTTCCACATGGATGGATCCAATTGCTCGTATGCTAAGTTATTAACATCCATGTCATTAAAAACAATTGGCTCCCCTCCTTGGTCTCCTCCCTCAAGTACTATTATGCGATTCAAAGAAGGTGGGCGGTAACAAGTTTGACTGGAAAATGCATGTGGTTTTGAACTATCCCTTTCCATTTCGAGTTCGCGTCTAAACATGATAACAAAACCCAAACCAAGACTTTGCTGGTCAATAAAGTATGATATAAAAGGATACTTATTATCATCTAATTTTATTTCTTGTAGCCTTCTGGCTGTGCAAAAAGTATTAAAAAGGGGGAGTCTGTTTTTTAAGGTTCCAGAAATTTGTCTGATAAAGCCACATAAATAAATTTTAGCGACATCAATTTTCACATTTGTTATACAATAGATTACACCGGTTTTTGTAAAATTCCTATAGAAGTAAACACCTTTTTCTAAAGTTGCTTGAGTACTAGCTATCATATCCGTTAAACCATGCCAATAAAATTCATGAAGATAGTTTTCTTTAGGTGTTTTTGAAAAATCAAAACGAAACATGGTTTTCGGTGGAAAAATTAAAGAGGAAACCTCTTCACGTGTATCGCCCCCACTGTTTTCAGCCATTTTCTTTTTCATACGAGGAGAAAACTTTGTGAATGGTACACAGGGTAATCTGCCATATGCATAGCGATAACCCTCCCCCTCTGGAGAAGATGATGGTGCTATAGGATCGGGATAGTTAAGGTTGGGAATAGAACCTAATTTCTGTTTTAGGTAAGTCTCTGTTTTGCCAAAATTGTTGTTCATTGGAATGTTGCCAAGATTCTGTAATTGGTCCAAATCGTTTTCATTTGGATTTAGAAACATGTCCATGGAACCCATTGTGTTCAGCTCATCAAGACTTATGGAATGAAGCACTTCCGTATCATTGGTGACAAATCCGTTGTAGCTTGTTCTCACTTTGCTAAAATATCCAGTGGCTCCTGTTGATGGCCAGGGCCAGCAGTTGTGCTCTGAAGGCTTCAAATCCATGTTGACTTCGGGTTGGGTTTCATCCGGTTTCCCTGTTGTGGGGTCTGCTTTCCTCACAGTCAATGTAAATTTCCAAAGAATCATTAATTGGTGGGTGTCATTAAATTTGAATTCTGCATCTCGAAAAGGTCCAATATTCCAAGACAAATGATTTGCGTCATTTATATTAGCTTCGTTTGGCACAAAAAGCATAGGGCGCCATTCTGTTCTGTCTGATGCCGATACCTTGAGTCGAGACTTTGCTTGTTTAACAGCTGCTATTTCTTCCAATTCTGCTGCACTTAGAAGTTTTATGGAACTTTTATTTCTTTTTTCATGCTTCTTTTCATTCTTTTCTTTCTTATTCTTTTTGGATATCTTAGGAGACTCCATATTTGATATTTATTTTGTTTTTTTTGATGCCAAAGATGCAATCTTTCTAGTTTTTCTCAAGGCTGCTTTATTATGTCTTTGCTCAGCAGAAACAGTTTTGAGCACCAAATTTAATTTTTTGTTAACTTTTGATGTACGACTCTTATTTTTCGCAATTATTCTCTTTATAAGTTTTATGCTTTTTGTAGCTTTGGTTTTTTCTTTTTCTGATGCTTTTTCTGATGGTTTTTCTGTTTCTTTTTCTGCTTCTTTTCTTTCCTCTTTAACTTTATCAGATTTTGTATTTTTATTGATAGTTCCTTGTTCTTTTTTTGTACTTCTTTTTGGACCTTCTTTATTTGAGTCACCCTTTTCTTTAGAGCGCTCTCCATATGATTTTATTAACGAGTCATTTATATCGGTGTTACTTCCACTGCTACTACTGCTGCTGCTGCTGCTGGAGTCTGTATCACTACTGTCACTATCACCCCCTCCGATGACAGTCGCCATTGAACTATGTGAGTGCGGGAAAGTTGGATATTGCATGACACATTATGACGAAATATATATAAAATCAGGATTCAACAGGATCGTGCTAGAATCATACTATTGGTCAAATATTTGTGTCGCAAAATGGTTGACTACCGCAATATTGACAATATGAAAGTCTTTTGCTCGATAACTTTCCTTTGTTACCTTGGTTGCAGAGACATTGCGAAAGGTAGTTTCGGTGCATTTTGGGTTATTTCATATGTTTCTTTAATCTTTAAAACCTCGATAAACCTCGGAAAACATCGATAGAAGCTAGGCTCTTCAAAGACAAAAGAAAAGAAAATAAAAAAAAAATTAAACAAGTTGAAATATTTGTGAAAAATATTTCAACTTGTTTAATAAAAGTCACTCCCTCACTCGCTCACTTAAATTACAACAAAATAATAGGGTCTCATTGGCGCAATTGGTACCGCGTTGGGAGTTTCACGACACCCCAAAAGTTGCAGGTTCAAGTCCTGTATGAGACAACAGTTTTATAAATACTACGACTTTTTTTTATTTAGGGAGGTTGAGAGCGGCACCCTCTTTTTTATTAGTAAAGTGTGTTGCTGCTCATTGGCTACACATATAGATGAGCCTGTTGTTGTAGATAGGTCTCAAAATGGACAAGGCTCATTGGCACAATAGGTAGTGCGTTGGGCTTCTAACCCAAAGGCTGCAGGTTCAAGTCCTGTATGAGTCATACATTTTATATAAATAAGTATGAGTAATCTTTTCCGTTGTTTTGGAGTAAAAACGGTTTCCTACGTATTCAAAAGGGAAGTTGCTGTTTGAATCCGTTTGAATCCTTTTGTATCCATTTGAATCCGTTTGAATCCTTTTGTATCCGTTTGAATCCGTTTGAATCCGTTTGAATCGCCAGGAGGCAAGAACCTGGCAGGAGGTCTAGAAGCATGCGTTGTAGTTTCTTTTCAACTCTTTTGAAACGTATTCAAAGTAGGGATTGCTGTTTGAATCCGTGCAAAAATCGTCAGGAGGGCAGAACATGGTTGGAGCTCTGGAACTCTGGAGCTCTGGAACTCTGGAGCTCTGGAGGTCTGTGGTGTGCTTTCCCCCGGTTCCCTGGATCGATACATGGTGCGGCTGGGGTTACCAGTCACAGCACAGCTGGAGTCCCAGGGTCGAAAAAGGGTAAGAAAAACTACCCAAAAGGGTCAAAAAGGGTCAACAACCGTCAGGAAGGGTGAACAGGGGTGGAGGCCAGAGTGCGACTTTCTCAAGGTTCCCAGGGTCGATACAGGGTCTTGTCAGTCGCAGCACAGCGGGGGCCTTAGAAGGTTGATAAAAGCTAGATAGTAAAAAAAAGTTGTTGGAGTATGGGAAAAAGGGGACGGCCCGCTCTACCGGTCACCTCCACAGCCATCACCCCAAAGCCTAAGGAGGGGCTCACTGAGTGTGAGCGGGAAGCAGCAGCCTTCCGGAGAATGAGGGAACTCAACAACCTAGCCTCCAGGAGGTGGCGTCGAAGGAGGGGAGAGGAGGGCAGGCTGATGGAGGAACAAGTGGAAACGCTGATTAACAAGAACGCTGAACTGAAGATCAAACTAGCTAAAATTGAGGAAATGGTGATGAACATGAGGAAAAGTTGCCTGAGCAGGAATCTGGAAAGGATAAAGAGGTGACAGAGGTGTTAGTGAAGCTGGGGTGCCGGCACCCTCGCCCGCCCGAGTTCGCTGAGCCGAACTTCACCCTGAACTTCCTGGACACACGCCTCTAGTGGTCAGTCACGCAACCCAATTTCAGATGCTAGCAATTGTGGGAGAGGATGTTGTGGTCGAGGTGGTTGGGGATCTGTTCTCGGCATCACCCTCAACCTCCCTCGCCCACTGCATTAGCAGGGACTGCAAGCTGGGGAAGGGTGTGGCAAAGCTTTTCCGTCACAAGTTTGGGCGGGTGGCTGAGCTTGAGGAGCAGCACGTGCCAGTGGGCGGCGTGGCTGTGTTAAGGGAGGGCAATCGGTTCATCTACAACCTGGTGACGAAGGAGAAGTATTACGACAAGCCCAGCATCCACACCCTCAAGGCCTCCCTGGAGGAACTTCGGAGGAAAGTGGAGGAGTCAGGGGTTGAGAGGGTTGCCATGCCACGGATAGGCTGTGGCCTGGATAAGCTCCGGTGGGAGGACGTGAGGAAGCTGTTGGTGGAGGTTTTCACGGGCTCGTCGGCCACTCTGGAGGTCTTCACCCTTGATGCGTCAGCCCCCGGCGGGCAGAGCTGTGAGGGGTTGTCTGGATAGAGGGCTTCATCGGCGCCCCTACCCCACCGGACTGCTCTACACAATGCGGAAGGGGATGGGGGAAATGATAAAAAATACAATAGAAAATATCATAAAAATGTGAGTTGATGCTTGGTAGTTAGTGTGTTGGTTGGAGTGGGCTAGTGGTCTGGTGCCCCTGGCCTCCATACCTGTTCTGCTCTCCTGTCACTGGGAATGGTGGTTTGGAGTATAAAACCTTTACTGACTTAGTATAGCTAAAATCTGGAGACAAAACTTAAGAGCAAACTTTAAGCATATTTTTTGGGTAAAATTTGATGGTAAAATTTGAAGGTAAAAATTTAGGTGAAAAAGTTGAGGATAAAATTTGAGGTAAAATTTTAGTGCAAAAATACTGACTCCAAAATGAACACAAGTTTTGTGGTTGAGTGGGCTAGTGGGAAGGTGCCAGTGGCCTCCATACCTGTTCTGCTCTCCTGTCACTGGGAATGGTGGTTTGGAGTGTAAAACCTTTACTGATTTAGTATAGCTCAAATCTGGAGACAAAACTTAAGAGCAAACTTTAAGCATATTTTTAGGGTCAAATTTGATGGTAAAATTTGAGGGTAAAAATTTAGGTGAAAAAGTTGAGGATAAAATTTGAGGTAAAATTTTAGTTCAAAAATACTGACTCCAAAAAATGAACACAAGTTTTGTTCACCAAGTTTTGTGGCTCAAGTTTTGTGCTGAAAAAGTTGAGGATAAAATTTGAGGTAAAATTTTAGTTCAAAAATACTGACTCCAAAAAATGAACAAAAGTTTTGTTCACCAAAGTAAGGCTCAAGTTTTGTGGCTCAAGTTTGTGGGTTGGTGTACAAAAATATTTGAGATCTCCAAAGCTTGTTCTTATGCATCCATTGCATTTTTTTTTCATCATGGAAGCATAATAGAATTTCATATCCAAAACATTTTTGGATTTTGGGCTGAGCACCTTCCCAATTTTGGTCAGTTTTACTCAAACTCATCTCCAAATATCACAGCAAAAATTGG
>PVBE011645240.1_pt1 | contig 11518 bp, 9 predicted proteins | sample 1631181 | NCBI WGS metagenome assembly PVBE01 (sample SAMN08397723, study PRJNA350692) | Marine metagenome, whole genome shotgun sequencing project. | isolation source: water | place: Pacific Ocean | collected 2012-04 | reverse complement strand
CTCATTAAGCACCGAAAGATGTTGAAGATAACTGCGGTATCGATGATCATGGAACTTGTTGATGCCACAACCCTTGACCAAAAGCTTCCAAAAAATCATGGGCAAGCCGTAGAAATATTTTTGCAAGTTGCTCAAGGGCTTTCTCACATGCATGGGCGTGGGTTTGTGCATGCTGATATAAAACCCAACAACGTTCTTGTTGATGACAGTGGTTGCGTAAAGATCATTGATCTTGGGCAGGCCTGTGCAATTGGAACCATCAAGAAACGAATTCAGGGCACACCTGGATATATGGCTCCCGAGCAAGCTCACAGAGGTGAAATTACGCATAAAACGGATATCTATAATTTAGGTGCGATGATGTATTGGGTTCTAGTAGGTGAGGTTATTCCAACCGCTATGCCACCCAAGCAATCGAACAACAGCCTAGTTGGTGGGGCAGTTGACGCAGACAAAGTTGAGTTACCAACTCCTCCGAATGAACGAAACTCTCGAATTCACACGTTGTTATCAAAGCAAATTATGGATTGTGTTCAACCAAATCCAGACAATCGGCCAGAAACTATGCAAGTAGTTGTAAACCGCCTTGAACTTATTCTAGATGTATTAAACGAACCCGTTGACTCTTCGGTAGGAACTCGTTTCTAAACGTTACTCGTTAAACACTTTCCCGTCTGCGGTCCAAACAATCAACGTATCACCTTCACCGATTGCTACTCCAACCGGCTCCTCACTCAGCCATGAAGCTTCGGTTGTTTCGCCCGTCAAAAATGAATATTTGTATGCCTTCCCGTTAGAAATATACCCAAGAACTGTTGCTTGAATGTTGAGTGCGGCGTGTGCGATGTCTGATTCGAGGGAAAGTGATATTTGTGTTTGGTCTTTCTTGTTTGGTTCATGGACAACCACAACACCTCCCGTTCCAACAACAACAATCCTACGCCCAAAGCTCCCAATACAACAGGGATTATGAACCCCCTTAAGTTTACGAACGCCCTTGGGAAATGTTTTCGTTAACCACATATATACCCATTGGTCTGTTGCAGCTACAACTTGTTCACCCGTAGTAGCAAAGGAAATGGCTTTATATTCGCCCGTGTTGGAAAGTGCGCGTTTCTCTTGATTTCTTGCGCCAATGAGTCGTATGGACATATCTTCAAACGTGAGAGCCAATTCCTTTTCGCTTAACGCAATTGAAATTGGGTTTTCAAAATCACCCGTCAGTTTAACTGGAGGGGCTGGAGAATTAAGGGAATACACTCTGCCTGAAGATCCTGAGAGAATTGCCAACTTTGTTCCTCTGTCTGACAGTTGTAACATAGCGTTGTTTGGTTCAATCGGAACTGATGGCAACCTAAGAGATTTGCCATCGAGTCCTATGGCAATATAGTCTTCTCCAACAATTCCGGCGAGTGTTTTGCCGGAAGTTGAAACCACAATATTGCTTGGTGTGTCTAGTGCGATTACAGGCTCAACATCTTTTTGTTTTTCTTCTGCAGGCTTTGGAGGTTGATTTGCCGTGTTTTGAAGATTTTGATTTTCTTCTTTTTGCATATCTATTTGTGCTTGCAGGTCTCCGATTTGTTGGTCTGATTCTGCGCGCAGAAACATGAAGGCAACAAGAGCGATTATAAAAAGAAGTGCAACCGCTCCGCCTATCGTTAGCTGGTTTTTATGTCTTTTAGCGAAAAGAGTTACACGATCAAGGGACGATGCCTTCCTTGCTTTTATTGTTCGATTTCCGAGATACCGCAGAATATCGCGACCAAATGCTCCGGCAGATTGGTACCTTTTTTCCCTATTTGTTTCCAGAGCCATCATGACAATGGCTTCCAAGTTTTGATCAATAGTCCCATCGTATGTCGTGGGGCGAGTTGGGGTTTCTTGGCAAATTTGACGTACTGCTTCATAGATCGGCAACCCCTCTAGGGTTCGTGGAAGCCTGCCAGTTAACATCTGATAGAGAACAGCGCCCAGGGCATACACATCGCACCGCGCATCTATATCTGTGATTTTTGCATCAACCTGTTCTGGCGCCATAAACTGAACTGTCCCCACAAGCCGCCCTGCTTCTGTCATCGCTTCATCCCCTACAGTCGTTCGATCGAGAGACCTTGCAACCCCAAAGTCAATAATTTTAGGCTCACCCACTTTATCGATGAGAATATTACCGGGCTTTAAATCACGGTGCACAACTCCACGGTGATGCCCATGCTCAACCGCTGAAGAAATCATCGCAAACAATTTAAGAACTTCTCGCCTATCCAAATCAACCTCTTGCAAATAATCTGTGAGTTCCTTGGAGCCACCAACGTGCTCCATCACATAATATGGGGTTGCACCATTACCATCATCGTGTGTACCAGCATCAAATATTCTGGCAATCCATGGGTGGTCTAGTCGACCTAAAATTTCTACTTCTTGGTGAAACCGTTTTGCTGCTGTTGGGCTGTACATACCGCCACGCAAAACTTTTATTGCTACTTTTCTCCTTGGGTGTTCTTGCATTGCCGTGTAGACAACCGACATCCCGCCTTCGCCAAGAATCTCAACGATTCGGTAGTTGCCAATTGTTTTAGGAATAGAGTGAGATTTATCCATCTTGCTCTTCGTGTGCACTCTTCCGTTGTTTGTACGCATCTCGACGTTCGACATATCTGGTCTGTTCTATAGACAAATCCATCTCCTTGCCTTCTCGGTGCAACTTGTGTAGTTTTTCTAAAAACGGAATACACCAACCACACGATGTGCCTGAATCCAAACAATCTGCCAATTGCGATGATACCTTTGGGTTTTCTCTCAGAATATATGCTTGTATTTTTCTCAGAGTAACTCTGTGGCAAACACAAATGTTGTCGTCTTTGTTCATTGAATTACATCACACCCAAACCTGACAAATAAGGTGGGGTTCTTTTACCTTACCAGTAAAAGTACCAATTGTTGTTGTTACAAGTTTTACTTCAAACTCTGGGTGGTCATCGAGCCAAGCATTTATTTGGGTGTCTACATACCCAAGAGCATCATCGGTTAGCTTGCTGTGAAATGTCCGAACGTGTGTTGCACCAGTCCCTGTTGAATTTGGAACGCGAGCCCAGGAACTTTCCTTTTTCTTAGATCCACCAAACGCGGTTATTTTCCTTTGTAAACCAAATTTTTGTTCCGCGCTTTCGACAGGTACGTCGCCAACAATTTTTGGTTTCGGAAGTGGCGGCGGAGGCTCTTGAGATTGATCTTCAAAAATTCTCCTAAAGGCAAGGACACCCTCTCCAGAAAGTAATTCGAACTCTGCCAATTCCCCAACTTCCCACTGCACCATCATGCTCCAACCGTTTGGAATTTCCTTCCACATAAAGATTGAGCCTTTTGCAAGACGTTCAACCTTGCCACGATCTCCCTCAAGTTGACCCTCAATATGTAAATATTCGGGCTGATGATCTGGCCTTGCATCCAAATCTACCCATCGGCTCTCGTGTAACAAATCTGGGCGTTCTTTTACCCTAAAACTAACCAAGGGTTTCTCGCCAGCGGCATCTACCGAGAGCAACCAATCAAAATGTGACGTGCCGTCTGGCAGGTCGTGTTTCAGAATGACGGTGATGAATGGTGATTCTTTTGTTGGGGCAGCCATAGCAAACTCCTTTGAAATTCAGTACGTAGCGTACCATGTCAGGACGTTCGTTTTATGCGATCCAAACTAAGAAGGGGGATAAATCCGTTTTCCACACCGCAAGATGCGCGATGTGCAACATTTGCCACACTGCCGTATCATGTTACTATTGAACAAAACACACAAGCGCGCTACTAACAGGGAGAAGGATTACCCATGAATTTACGTATTATTTCAACTAGTATTATGAGCGGATTGTTACTCGTGGTCATCGGATGTACCGAGCAAACAACAACGGAAATTATCGGAGAACCAAGCAACCAGCCGCTTCTCGAAAAAGGGAGTTATGCGATGTGGCAAGGCAGATGGGCTGACGCTGCAGAGTTATATTCACAAGCGGTCAAGCGACACCCAGGTGATTGGATGGCTCAATACCACCTTGGGCAGTGTTATATGGAGATGGATCAACCACAAAAAGCTAGCCAATCCCTCGCTGTTGCAGAATCTTTATCCCCAACAAATACCGACATTGCTGATTTGTATGCAGAAGCACTTTTACAATCTGGCGAACAAAACAGGCTATACACATTCCTTCAACATCGTGCACAAAAATTACAAACCGTTCGTGCGTGGATGGTATTTGCGCAATACGCAATGGATTTGGATGATCCCGATTCCGCAATAAATGCTATAAACACCGCAATTGCTATAGGTGATGGCGGAAATGCTGAACCATTTATCATTGCAGCTATCTTTGCTGAACGACTTGGTGATGACTCGTTGGCAGTAACACGTTGGCAAGAAGCATGGATTATTGAACCAACAAATACTGAAATATCTGATGCCCTTCGTGGACATGGAATGGTACCTGGACCAACAATGACTGGTGTTGATGATTCGCAGTGACAACCATTCGCACATCGCAATTGCTCGATTCACTTTCAGCGCTAAATGATTGCGTACGGTTACGTATATTGCGGGTTCTATGGCAACATGAATTAAGTGTTGGTGAAGTAGCAGACGTTGTGCAACTCCCTCAGTCCACTGCCTCAAGGCACTTAAAACTACTGCTTGAAGCGCAATTTGTCTCCAGAAGAACTATTGGAACAACAGGGTTGTACCGTATAGCTGACGAGATGCCAAAGGAGGTCAAAGACCTTTGGGGCATTGCTTCTGACAATTCTGAAGATTTGCCTGAGGCTACTGAAGATGACGAGCGGCTTGTTTCTGTGCTCGCCCAAAGGCATGCTGACAGTAGAACATTTTTTCAAAATATTGGCAGTGAGTGGGAGGTGTTGCGCGGTGAACTCTTTGGGTCAGAATTTACATCGCTAGCGCTCCTGTCGCTTCTTGACCCATCTCTCACAGTCTTGGATATTGGATGCGGAATTGGGAATGCTGCGGTAATGGTTGCACCATACGTTAAAGAGGTTGTTGCAGTTGATCGAGAATCATCGATGGTCACGCAAGCAAAAGCGCGACCAGATATTGAAACTAATATTACATTCAAGGTTGGAGAAGCAAGCGAATTACCTATTCAGGATAACACTGTTGACATTGCTCTCTTTTGTTTAGTGTTGCATCATATTGATCTTGCTCAAGAAGCTATTGCCGATGCAGGTCGAGTTGTAAAAAAAGGTGGTCGTATTCTTATTGTTGATATGCAACAGCATTCACGTGATGAGTTTAAGCACACGATGGGGCATGTACATCTTGGGTTTTCGGAAGATGATATTGAGCTCCTTGCAAAAAAAGTGGGATGTTCATTACAGGCTTACCACCGGTTGAAGCCAAAATTTGATGCTCGGGGACCTTCTCTTTTTACTGCAATTCTCAAAGTGCTTTAAGTAGTAACCCTTGGAAAAAGAGCAACTTTTTCTATTTTAATTCCTGCTTCTAGACCACCCCAAGCAGTCTCTTTTTCAAATGTGTGATTCGTTGTTTCTGCACAAATAGCTGTTCGAAACTCATTCATTTTGATGGGGATGACGGGATCTAACAGGATTGATGCGATTCTAAGTGTTTCTAGGCATTGATACAAAATCGCTCCGAGTTCTGGTGTTTTTGATTCGTCTTTGGCCAGTTTGAAAGGAGCGGTTTCGTTAATGAATACATCAACTTCTCGAATCAACACCATTACAGATTCTATTGCCTGCGAGAGAGAAAAAGACTCCATAGACGATGTCCATGAATATATTGTTGCTTTACATTTCTCAGGCCAATCAAAACCACCGAATACTATTCGTGCTCCATCCTTGGTTTCTGGTTGAACCGCTCCATTGAAATACTTTCCAATCATGGCGGTAACGCGGCTCGTGCAGTTGCCAACTGTGTTTACTAAATGCGCATTGTACAGGTCTTGAAATTTCTCTGCTACAAAGTCTGCGTCAGAAGCGCCAAGCGGACCCTGTGTAACGATGTAGTATCGCCAAGCATCCATACCATAGGTTTCAAGGTATGAATCAATCATTTCCAAATCAATAAAGTTCCCCATTGATTTTGACATCTTTTTGCCTTCACTAATCCAAAAACTATGTGCGAAAATACAATTGGGGAGAGGGAGTTCGAGCGCCATCAATACCGCCGGCCAAATCACGGCGTGAAACCATAATATTTCTTTGCCAATAACGTGGTATGCGGCTGGCCAGTATTTTTCTCGATCTTTACATAACGTACTTTCTGAATCCCCAAGACCAAGTGCCGTAATGTAATTAAAGAGTGCATCAATCCAAACGTAAATGACGTGCTCTTCATCGCTAGGCATTGGAATACCCCACGAGAAATTTGTCCTACTTATTGGTACATCCTGCAGACCTTCTCGAAGTCGTCCAAGTACCTCGTTAAAACGAGATTCTGGTCGGACGAGGTTTGGTTGTTCTGCAAAAAGCGTTTCAATTCGTTCTTGGTATGCACTAAGTTTGAAATAATAGTTTTTTTCAGATGAACGGACCAGTGGTTTACCACTGATTGGAGATTTGTACTCCAAATCTCGTGCACTGGTTTCTGTGTGGTACTCTTCTTGACCTTCGTCGTACCAGCCTTCAAATGTTCCAAGGTAAATATCGCCTCTTTCCAATAGGGTAGATACAAATGCTTGCACTTGCTTTGTGTGTTCGGGATCAGTCGTTCGTATAAATTCATCGTTTGTTAACTCAAAAATACCCATAATTGATCGAAATTCTGCAGAATTTTTGTCGGCAAGTTCTTGTGGCGACACACCCCTCTCAATCGCGGATTGTTCTACTTTTACCCCATGTTCGTCGGTTCCTGTGAGAAAAAAAACGTCATGACCAAGCCACCGCATTGATCTTGCATACACATCACACAATGTTGTGGTGTACACATGACCGATATGCGGTCTATCATTCACATAGTAAATTGGCGTTGTTACGTATCGAGTCTCTTTTGACATACGACACAGTGTAGATAGGATGACGCCTGAAAGGAACCACGCCGTGCACCACAATTTCATTCTGCCTTTCTTTGTCCTTCTCTTAAGCAGCACTGCATCTGCACAAGACGCACTTGGATCTGGCAATGCCCTCGATGCAAACACCTTCTCTGGCGGAACCACGAATAGTGTAAAAGAATTGCCTGCGGGTGTTCGGAATAGTGAAATCAGAAATCAGAACGTGCTTAATGGAAGGGGATTTAATGAGGGAATCGGGCGTGACTCTGCAAGTTTGCGCCTCTTGGCAGATGCTGAAGGGGAAGGCAGTGCCGAATATCAAGATGTTCTCAACAACTCTCCTTGGTATTGGAATAACTGGAATCAAGAATCTGCCCAATTCCTCTCAGAAGGCGAGTCGAGTTACTTTAATCCAAACTTTATCGACAACTGGTCAACGTCTCCATTGCAGATGTCTTCTGGGCGCAACCTGCGCTCTTTCTCTCATGAATGGAGCGAGGAATCTGCAAAAAAATATGGAGGTGATGGGGAACTTGAATTACCCGACGAGTGGACAAAACGGCAAGTTAATCAATATAAGTTGGGGCAGTTACTTGGAAACGGAGATATGCCCAACTCTCTTGATACTTCCCCTCAACCTGTTGGCACACTCCGAACGAGTACTAAAACTGGGTACCTTGCTGCATCACCTCTTACTGGTGTTGGATTTGAGGATACTGCGCAACCAACTTCGGCGCTTGGTTTCACTGCGTGGGATGAGGCTAGGGTGTTAGAGGATGCACAAAATGGAATCGGAAACGACAAACTTGTACAGCCTTGGCGGACAGAAGAAAACAGGCTTGTACAGGGCGAACTGCAAAATCAAATAGACATCTCTGATTCATACAACCGTGTTCTTGCTTCAGTTGCTGATAGAACAACCTCCGAACTCGACAAAGACGGTGAGGGTGCAAAAACCGAAGAGTGGATTGAGGGTGAGTATGCAAAACTGCAGTCAGATCTTACCGGTGTACCCTTTGAGGGGGATGATGTAGATGAATTGGATGATGCTACGAGCACATTAAATACAACTGAAGGTGTGGCTGATGATATCGATGCTGCCGAAGAAATTACCGCTGCGTTGCGACATGGAGAGCGAATTAATGGTTTTACTGGAAAGTACAACACGCGATTTGATGAACTTGTTGCACTTGGGGAGACAGAGTTAGCAAAGGGAAACTACTTCGATGCTCAGCGGAGATTTGACCAAGCCTTGCAATTTATTCCGGGACACCCGCTAGCCACCGCTGGTCTTGGACACGCAAAAATTGGATCTGGGCTGTACCTCTCGGCTGGGTACATTTTGCAGTCTTTGCTTTCGTTTCAACCTGAAATGATTGATGTTGAATACGACGACTCACTGCTCCCACCAAGAATAGAACTCGTTCGAGCAGCGGTTACTGTTCGTAGCCGGCTTGATGGTGAAAGAGATGGTGGAACATACGCCTTTTTGCTTGCATATCTTGGACATCAACTTGGTGATACAGAGATGATTGAGCAGGGTTTATTACGTTTACAACTGTATTCAGATAGTGATGACCCACTTGTCCCATTACTTAAATCAATCTGGCTTCCAAAAGAGGTTACACCAACGGAGCCAGAGTAGCGAATCTTGTAATTCCTGCACGAACACTATCGCCTTTCTCAACGTGGACAGTTACGTCATCTGGTCGTGGGAGAATGAGTTCTGTTGTTGAACCAAATTTAATCATCCCAAACGGCTGCCCTTGAGTAAACTCATCGCCATCTTGAACTGGACAAACAATATTTCGAGCTATCTTTCCTGATACTTGGCGCAAACCTATTGATTCGCCATTGTGTTGAAAAAACAGGGTGTTCGATTCATTCACCTTTGCCGATTCTTCCGATCGTGCATCTAAAAATTTCCCCTTTCTATACAACGTTTTAATGAGTGAACAATCACATGGTGTTCGGTTGATGTGTACATTCAACACGCTCAAAAAAATTCGAATGATGACCGCCCTTCCCTCTACTGTTTCGTGGGAGTCAACAAATTCAATTGCAGATATAACCCCATCTGCTGGACTAAGCATCATGCCTTCGGGTAAATCTTTTGGGATAGATCGCCACGGGTTTCTAAAAAACGAAACCAACGCAACCCAAAGAATACCTATTGGAATCAAAGCCAGCCACCACTGAAAATATGCTGATATTGCGGCAACAAACACGAGAATGAGGGTAATAGCAAGCCATTGCTTCCACCCATATCGTGTAAGTGTCAAAAGAGTATTACTCGCTTGCTTTGCCGATAAACATGCCAATCAGACCTGCAAGAATTGCAAATGCTGCAAATCCGCCGCCCCAAATCATCAAATCGCCAGTCACCATAGCACCCAGTTTTGGTGATACGTTCATAATGCTTGCCATAAGCATCATGCTTACAGCTATAAGACAAATTATTGCACCAAGTAAGAATCCAACACCGGCTCCAGACCATTTGCCATCGTAAACTTCAATTGCGGCAACAGCTAGTCCCATTGGTGTGTCTGATTCTGCAGCCACCTGTTCTGGTTCTGCAGAGTCAAATAAGCCCGATGCACTTGCAGCAAACTCACCACTTTCTTCGTCCCAAACTTCATCAAGAAGTTCAGCTCCGAGCGATGTGTCATCAGATTCTCTGGTGAGATCAAGAAGACCACTGCCACTACCAACAGATTCTAAATCTAGTTCTTCGTCAAGTGCTTCGGCAACTCGAGTTTCTGCAGAGTCGTCGTCTTCTCCACCCTCAAAAGCGATACCAACGCCACTGTCTGAGTTCGTATCTACACCTAAGTTAAGACCAGCAGCGCTTCCACTTTCACCGAGGTCAAAGCCGAAACCGCTTCCACCCAAATCTAAACCTGCTGCGCTTCCCGAAAGACCTATACCTGTTCCGCTGTCGCTTAAACCAAATCCGCTACCGTCACTACTTTGTTCATCGATATCCGCAGTTGCTTCACCGCCAACAACAGGAGTATCGGTTGCTGAATCTGTAAGGTCAAAGCCTAGTTCAGAACCGCCTAAGTCCAAATCTAAATCGTCAGTGTGACCAGCATCACCGACGAGAAGGTCCACTTGCTTTACTTTAAAGAGGACTTGATCGTTATCGAGCATCTCATCAAGTTGCCCGGATCTAGCCATTTCGCGAACCTCGTCTTCGGTCTTTCCGAGTTTCTCGCTTGTTTCAGCTAGTGTGTAGAATAATTTTGCCATAGATGTTTAACTCCAATTGGAATTTGTAATTCTACGCCAACCGAGCCTTTGTGGCAATACCAAAACATAAGGGGTCTGACCACAAGGTCATACATGTATTTGTGAGATCGATTACCACAGGTACCCCCAATTTCCAACGACCTCCAACAAATCGACTACATCGACGAATCAATCACCATTTAGATCGGCTAGACGCCCTCACAAGGTCCCCAGACGTCCATTACAGCAAGTAGATCGGTCACGTTGTTACTACTCGCTTCGTTATCAAGATTAAGACACGTTTCACCAAAATATCATTTATTTATGCCACTCTGCACCAATTAATTGACTGTTTTGGCATTGCTTGAAAAAAAGTACGGTTTTAGAATTGGTATGGTCGAAGAAATATGGTTGGGCAGTGATTGTTCACTACGCCCGTACATTGCAACACGTTTCAGGGAAGAAACCACAATGGTCAGCCATCTTATGACAGATGGTGGCGATTTCTTGCCACCATTCAACGAACTAATAGAAACATCTAAAACGCAAGCAGAACGTGCGGTTGGAATTATGTTGTATTTCAAGGAAACAAATTGCGTCGAGGCGAAAGATTGGCTCCTAGAACACTATATGCATACATTTGTTCGAAGCACTGCGAGGCGCCTTGCTTCAGGGCTACCAAAAAGTATTGAAGCTGACGATCTAGAACAAGTTGGTTACTTTGGTCTCGTGGATTGCATTCAAAAGTACAACCCTTCTTTGATGTATAAGTTTGAAACGTTTGCAAGGCAGCGAGTCGAGGGTTCAATGAGAGATCACCTACGCAAAGAGGATCCTGCTTCGCGCTTAGCGCGTAGCCGAACAAAAATGATTGCACGAGGTATAAGTGAATTTAATGCCCAGTTTGGACGAAAACCCACTGATAAAGAGTTGCAAAATGTTCTTGGTCTGGAGGATAAAGAATTTGCAAGTGTCATGCGCGACGTACATGTACCAAACACTATCCCATTCCACCCAACTGGCGAAGACGATGGGGGTGATGGGTTAGGAGCAATATCGATTGAACTCAAATGCAGCGGGCATGAAGATGTTGATAACCGAGATTTGCACGATTGGCTTTGCGGGACACTGGGAACGTACGACAAACTTATCGTTGTATTGATGTACAAAGAAGGACTCACCATGCTCGAAATTGGGCACACAATTGGATATAGCGAGTCAAGAGTAAGCCAGCGGCTCAAACACATTCACGCTGTACTCAAGAGTAAACT
>PVBE010708229.1_pt1 | contig 11518 bp, 8 predicted proteins | sample 1631181 | NCBI WGS metagenome assembly PVBE01 (sample SAMN08397723, study PRJNA350692) | Marine metagenome, whole genome shotgun sequencing project. | isolation source: water | place: Pacific Ocean | collected 2012-04 | reverse complement strand
TCGTCACAGACGCCGTCGTCGTCGGTGTCACTTTCGCAGGGGGGCGCGCCGCACGGGCCCTCGGCCGCGATGTTCATGCGCACGCATTGGGCCTCACAGGGGTTGCCGTAAGTACGCCCGTCCTCGCCGCAGACGGGGTCGCGCTCATCGGGACACGCACACTCCAAACAGCCGCCGGCGTCACACCGAAAGCCCGGGTCACAGTCCGCGTTGCCGCCACAGCGCTCGTTGCACTCGACGACGCAGGCGCCGTCGATGCAGCGCGCGTTACAATTGGGGGCGCCGGGGGCGATACAGTCCTCGTCCTGCCGACACTGGTTAGGCGCCACTTCGCCGCACTCGCCCCAGGGGACACATCGGCCCGTGAAGCATCCGTCACCGGCCTCGGGAACCTGTCCGTCTCGGCACTCCGGGGGGACCCCGTCACAGACGATCTCGCCGTCATCGAGGTTGCAGATGCGGTCGTTGTTGTCACAGATGCCGTCATTGTCCGCGTCGCCCTCCATACAGGGCGGCGCGACGACGCCGCACTCACCCCAGGTGACGCAGAGACCCGTGTAGCAGCCTTCGCGAACCTCGGGCACCGTGTCTTCGGGGCACGGAGGCGCCACCCGCCGACACTGAAGCATCACACCGTCGGCGTTACAGTCGGGGTCCTCGGCGTCACAAACGCCGTCACCGTCAGCGTCGGCCGCACAGGCCGGCGCGCCGCCCATACCAGGTGCGCCCCCTGCGCCGGGATCACCGCCCATGCCGGGCGCGCCACCCGCGCCGGGGTCTCCGCCCATGCCGGGCGCGCCGCCCATACCAGGCGCACCGCCCATGCCGGGCGCACCGCCCATACCAGGCGCTCCGCCCGCGCCGGGGTCTCCGCCCATGCCGGGCGCCCCGCCCGCGCCGGGATCTCCGCCCATGCCGGGCGCCCCGCCCGCGCCGGGATCTCCGCCCATGCCGGGCGCCCCGCCCGCGCCGGGATCTCCGCCCATGCCGGGCGCTCCGCCCGCGCCGGGGTCTCCGCCCATGCCGGGGGCTCCGCCCATCCCAGGACTCCCGCCCGTACCGGAGGCGCCGCCGTCAGCCATAGACCCGCCGGCGCCGGTCACCGAGCCGCCGGCGCCGTCGTCATCACCGTCATCGGTGGTCGGTGTACAGCCATAGGAGATCAGGGCGACTGACGCAAAGAGCGTCACGAAGTGCTTCATCATCATTGGTGTTCCCCACACATAGGTTCAGCGCAGGGAGATGTGTACCACCGGCTCCGAAAGACGAGCAATCTGTGGGTCGTAGGCGGCCGCAATCACCGGGCTTCGGAGCAGGCCGGATGCATAGATGCATGTCCTTTAGGGACGCCTCGACATCAAACGCCGGGGGGCGCTCCGGCGCGGTGGGTTTGCGACTCGGACGCGTCACCGAAGCTCAACGAGAGACCACATGGTAGCGCCCGGTCGCGGGACGAACGAGGGTCTTTGTCTGCCCATTCGGCCAACGAACGACCGCCCGCTCCACACGGGTCTCCGCGCCGAGACCGAAGTGGGCGGTGGCGGGATGTTGAGCCAGAAAGGAGTCCCCCGTCACGAGTCGCTTGACCCGTCGCTTCCCTTTGGGGAGGTGCAACACCACCTCGGCCCCGATGGGCGATTGCCCAATATTGATGGCGTGCAGATTGAAGCCGATCCAATTGCCCGTGGCCGGCAGACGATTTCGGAACAGCAGCAGCTTGTAGTCCGATCGGCTCCCCGCCACTTTGGGCGCCGCCGAGACGAGGAGATCCATCCGACCGTCGTTGTCGAAGTCGGCGCTGACGACGCTGCGCGAGTCCCGCTCGGTCGCGACGCCCATCAAGTAAGCGATGTTTCGAAACGCGCGGCCACCTCGATTGAGGAAGAGGTGATTGTGCTCGAAGCCGTTCCACGACACGCCCTGAGTGATTCGACCGACGATGCTGTTCATGAAGAACTCGTTGAGGGCCGGGGTCTCGCTCGACTCTTCGGCGTAGATGTCATGGCGCCAAAACTCAGTGCAATAGTCCTTGGCCGTCTGCCCGCTGATGTGCCCGTTGGCCACATAGACCTCGGGGTCGCCGTCATTTTCGAGGTCGAAGCTGGCCGTACCCCAGGACCACCCTGAGCGAGCGATGTCGTCAGCGAAAGAGGCATCGCGGAGTCGTTTCCCTCGGGCCAAGTGAACGCGATTGCCATAGCCCATGACCGCGCGCATCTCTTGGAGTCGGGCGAACTCGGGGCGACCCAAGCCCATGGAGGACAAACGACGGGCGGTGGTGGAGCTCATCCCGGTGACGAAGAGATCTTGAGCGCCGTCGCCGTCGAAGTCCCCGAAGGTGTGGGCCATCCCAAAAGTGTTTCGGGTCTCGAGCATCTTTTCGGACACGTCGGTGAAGCGCCCCGCGCCGTCATTTTGGTACACATCCACGCCGGCGAAATCGCTGACCACCACCAGGTCCAGATCTCGGTCTTCGTCGAGGTCCACGAGAGAGGTGCTATACGTTCGGCGGTTTCGCTTGGCCGCCAACCCTGCGGCAGCGGTGATGTCTTTGAAGCCACCCCGGCCGTCGTTTTGGAGCAGCACCGACGGGAAGCCGTCGTTGCTGTCAAAATAGGGTGTGGGCATCTGACCGCCGATATAGGCCGGCTTGTACTGGGTGATCCACACATCCAGATCGCCGTCGCCGTCGAGATCACCGGCGGTGATGGCGCTGGTCTGGGTGTGCGGCGCGGTGGGGAGGACGATGGGCTCGGCGGCGTATCGCCCCTCCTGGTCGGCCAGGTAGAGCTGCGGCGCCTCGTCGAGGGCGCCCACGATCAAGTCGACTCGTTGATCCCCGTTGAAGTCTCCCAGAACCCCGGAGGTCACGTCCCTCGGGCGATGTCGAAAGAGGCGCTCTGCGGTCATTCGGCCGCCGAAGTTTCGGTACCAGAGATCGTGGAGGGGCAAGACGATATCGGGGTAGCCGTTGGCGTCCATATCGTAGACCAAGAGGGGAACGGCGGGGGCCGGCCCGTCGGCCAAGGTCTCCTCAACCAGCGGCGGTGGACCCGCTCGACGCAGAAGCTCCACCCGAGGCACGCGGATGTGGGCCGCCCGGACGGGCGCGTCTGCCCCGACGGTGCGACGCCACTCAATGTCCATCTGCGCCTCGATGAGGAGTCGCTCGCTGGGCATCTTTCGTTCGACGTGAAGCACGACTCCGAATGTGGAGCGGGCCGGCTCCGCGTCGGTCTGGGGCACGAAGCGAGCGTGGTGCCACTCCGACTGGGTCAGGCCGTAGCCCGCGCGCAGCCAAGCCGAGAGTTGGGCCCGCCACGTCGCCACGGTGTGCGCCTGCTCGACCCCCTTCACGGTGATGGACTCGATATCCAAATCCATGGCGGCGCGCTGAGTTCGAGTCCCCCAGTGTAGACTGTCAAAGGGGAAGTCCCCGAGGACCGTGGCCCAGTCGACCCGGGCCCTCAGCGCATCCCAGAGGGTGACGACGCGCTGCTCGTACCTTTGGGCGGAGACCTCGTCTGCCCACACCGTGTCGTTGAGCCGCGCCCGCGCGTCCGCCAATCTTCGGGCGTCGGGACCCATGGGCGGTAAGGCCGGCGGCCCCGGTGGACGGGGCGGCGTCACGGCCGGCGCCGAGGCGGGTTGAGTTGGAGGTGCGATGGGCACCGGCGCGGCGGGAGGACCCAGATCGGGCGCCGCCCGAACCGCGGGCGCCGACGCGTCTGCCGCCGTGGGGACCGTCGGCCGGCATCCACTGCAGAGCCACGCGGCGGCGAGCCCGAAGACGAGGGCCCAATGTCTGCTCATACCGGTCTCCATGGCGGCATCGTAGACAGGCCCATCCGCCGAGGCCAGGGTGTTCCGGCCCGTCGGCCGACGTCGCGAAGGGCTCCCCCCACTGCGCGTCATTGGTTGCAGTTCACCTCGGCGGCCTTTTCGGGGTATTCGATCGTAGGATCATCACCCAAGAGCGCCTTCAAGGCGTTCAATTCGGCGGCATCAGCCGTCAGACCCCACTCCCGCTTCACCTGGATCCAGGCGCGGGCATACTCCTGTTGGAAGACCTCGTTCTTAGGCAGCCACTCGGCGGGATCCTTGGCCCCTTTGATTCGATTGGCGGCCGCCTGAACGGCGAAGAGTTGACCCTTCGGCGTGAGCTGATTGGCGAACGCCTTTCGGTCCTCGGCGTCCCACGCCCAGGCGCCGGACTCATGAGCCTCCTTGAGGGGCACCACATGGTCGATGTCCAAGTACAGCGGGTTGTCGAAAGAGAGCCCCGTGTACGGATCGTTCCAATCGCCGGCGAAGACCCGGCACTGCCGCTTGTCCAGATAGGTGATGGGCCCGGAAGCGTCGGCGATGAGGGACTCTTGGCGCGTGTCCTGACAGTCGCGGTCTTCGTCGCTCCAATGACGATACAAGCGGCGACTATAGGGTACGCATTCGGGTCGGCTCACGGTGTTCTCGCTGACCAACTCGAGGTGATGGATGTAGAGCCCGACTTTCGTCTCCACCACCCCACGGGGCTTCCGCAAGACAACGCGGAGCTGGCGAATCTCGCCCGCGTGCTCGCTCAAATCCAACTCGATTCGCTGCGTGCCGTTGGCTTCTGTGGTCTCGTAAATCGTCGTAAAGGCCGACTTTCGGCGCGCCTTCGCCGGGCCGATCTGTACGGTCATCCCCGTATACCCGTGGCCGCGAAACTCATATTTGAGGGCGAACTTAGGCTGCATCAAATCGCTCAGGTCAAAGACCTGTCTGATCCGCCAATAATAGGTGGCTTTAGAGCCCGTGGCGCTATTGCGCAGGGCCTTGCCGCCGGACCTGCTGACGATCTTCCATCCTGGTGTCTTGCTCCGCCCGATCCTCTGGGGGCTGGTCCGCCACAGACCCACCCCCTGGGTGAAGTCTTGAATGAGCTGACCCTGGGCGCTCCCGATGCCCCCGGCGAAGCAGAAAACCAGGCCCAACAGGGCGCTCTTGACGGCGCTCATTCGGCCCTCCTCGTCGCCGTAAAGCGGCCGGCGAAGTCACCCCAGCGGTAGACCCCGGTCCCCTCGAAGGTGTCCTGGTCGATCCGAGCCTCGGCCATGGTCTCCTCGAGGGTGCCCACCACCCCCGTCAGCACCGCCAACCCGTCGGAGGTGACGTAGCCCTGCATCTCCAAGAACTCGTCCTCCCCCACGGGGACGCGCCCGGTAAATCCGCTGTTCTCCACCTCGAAGCGCGCCAGGCTGCGCACGTCTTCACCGAGGTAGAAGAGGAGGTCATAGGACCCATCGAACTCCGTGTGGCTCTCGTCATGGGCGCGATTGTCCAGGGAGCCGCTGATCTCGCCCACCACCATCCCTACGGGGGTGGTGACGCTGTAGGCGCCGGTCACCACACCGTCGTCGATGACGGCCTCCACGGTGATCGGGACGTCACCCGCGGATTCGACCCGCTCAAAGACGACGGTCCCGTCGGCCTCCACACAGCCCTCGCCGATGACGTGGGCGTTGAGACCCATGATGTCCCCCAGGAAGCGGCCGTCGGCGACGGTCACCGAGCCCACGGCCGTCTGCTGGCCGTCGGCGTAGAACGTAACTCCATAAACGCCGTCGTAGGCGGCATCCGGGACCGCGCAGGGGGCCGGAGGCTCGGGGGCCTGTGCCTCGTCGGTAGACGCGTCACCGCACGCCATGAGCAGAAGCCCACAAGCCAGCAGCCTGCCCCCTGATCGCCACTTCAATTGGTGTCTCGACATCCCGACCTCTCCCGGCGCCCTTGAGACGCTCACCCGACAATTCATGGGCGAGTGTTCCAGGGTTCGCAGAGCGTGGCAACGCCGTGAACGCAAGGGCCCCGACACCGTGTCGACGGCACAGATGACGCGACCAGGCTCGCCCTGCCCTCGGAACGGTCTCGAAATGAGCCGCCGTGACCGCGCAGTCGGACCCACCACTGGACAGTCCAGTCCCGGACCATTGGACCGTATTCATCGCCCCCCGTTCGGGCGTGTCGAGGATGCGCCCTCTAGACGGCCGGATGGGCCGACGTCTACCGAAAACCGGGACCGGAACACGCTGAACCAAGCCTCCGAAGCGCGCTCGTATCATCCCTCGGACCGGTCGGCACACGACGTGCAATCTCATCGGTTGAACAGCGATTTGGAGAACCCGCCATGATCAACGACTCACTCACCCGCCGATCACTCCTCAAAGGGGCCGGTTCCCTGGCCGTGATCAGCGCCACCCTCGGCGGCGCCGACCGCAGAGCGCCGGCCCAGGGCATGGCCCCCCAGCGCGTTGTGGTGATGAACAACCAGGGCAATATGATGGACTCCTGGGTCCCTGCTCGAGAGGGCGCCCTGGGCACCTTGGGCCCCACCCTGGCCCCGCTCCAGGTTTGGCGAGATCGCATCACCTTGGTCTCGGGCGTCGACAACGCCGCCGGCCTCCTCTGCGATCGCTCCGACAGTCACGAGCGCGGTCGCACCACCCTCATCGCCGATGTTTTCGCCGAGAACATCAATCGGCGGGGTCAGGTGAAATCCAGCGACCAGGTGAGCAACGGCAGCTTCGCCACCCCCTCCTTCGAGCAGGTTCTGGGCCGGCGATTACGCACCCGGGACCAGTTCGGTATCGTTCCAGGGTCTTGTCGGGGGACGATGTGAGCGGAATTGGGAACCGATGGCCGATAGTCGCCATTCTGGCGCGCCTGCTCTGGTCCCCTTCGCTCCACGCCCAGCCGGAGGGGCCCGCCTGTGGTGACGAAGGCGAGAGCCTCTCACCCACCCGGTACCTGCGCGCCTTGAGCATCGACCTTCGCGGCGCCCTGCCCAGCCTCGCCGAATACGAGGCCGTGGAGGCCGCCGGCGAGGTGACCCCGGCCGAAATCGAGGCCATGCTCGCGAGCGAAGCGTTCGGGTGGCAATTCGTGGAGTTTCACCGAAAACTCCTCTGGCCCTATCTGGGCCCCACTCGCCCCCTCTCGCCCGTGGAACTCTACCCGGACGCCGGTGTGGGGGACCGGGCCCATGCTCTGGTATCGAGCGGGCAGCTTCGACACCACCCCTTTGCGGGGGGCGCCCTTTGTCAGATGCCGAGACGAGCCCGAACCGGATCCGGATAATATTCGGCCCGTAGAGATGGAGGACGGCACCCGACGGGAAGGGGATGTGTGCGTCCGCCCCTATTACAGCGGGAGCGAACACGATTATCTCGCGCACATCGAGACCATATGCGCGCCTTGGGCTTCGCCGCCGGAGATCGAGGATGAGGTGGATAATGGGGCGGTCTATTTGTTGCCGTTAGATTACCCCCCCTCCGCCCGAGTCGCCCTTTTTGTGTTTATTATCAAATGCTTGTGCCGACACCATCTTCTCGTCGATGGTTTGTTTCACCCTCATAAAAAGGATAGACTGACTGTTACGAGGAGGGGGATATGCCGAAGTTGAAGTTCATTGTGATGGTCGGCCTGTGTCTATCGGTCGCAACGGTGCACGCCTATGCCCAGGATGAAGGCGAAGCCTGCGAAGAGACCGGTGAATCTCTCTCTCCCACCCGGTATCTGCGGGCGCTCAGCCTCGATCTGCGCGGCAATATTCCCACGATGGAGGAGCACGATCAGGTCTTACAAGCAGGCGAAGTACCCGAACAGTTGATCCGAGACATGATCAACAGCGACGAGTTCGAATCCGAATTCTATCGTTTTCATCGAAGCCTCCTCTGGCCGAATCTGGCGGGCTTCTCCAAATTTCACGCCACGGCGGATAAGATCGCCAGCATCGTCAACGGGTCCAACATCTATGACTTCGGCGACGCCACGCAGCTGCAAAGAGGGTTTCGCGGCGCGAACGTCACCTGTCGAGACGAACCCGAAGCCGACCCCCAAAATATTCAGCCCCAAGCCCAACCCGACGGCACCCGCCGGGAGGGCTATGTCTGTGTCCGCCCCTATTCTCCTCAGGGGCGATACGTGGACGACGGCAGCTGTCCCGAAGGCGAGATCAAAGTCTGCGCCTACGCCGCCCAGGAACACTTGGTCAGCCCCGCGACGGGCCAGAGATGCGATCGACCCACCAATGGATTCGACCCTGGGTGCGGCTGCGGACCCAATCTCCGCTGGTGCAGCGGGTACTACCAGTTCGTCTATCCGCTCATCGTGACCATGAAAGACCAGATTAGGTGGGTGCTGGAGAACGACCGGCCCTACCATGAGATGCTGGCCGAGGCGCCGCCCATGATCAATGGCCCGGCGGCGCACTATTTCAAATATACGGCACCGGCCAAGGGCTACGAGCTGACCATCCCCCCGGAGATGGTCCCCGATCTCCCCTACGACGATTGGGACTCGATCCCTCTAGAGGGGGCCGGGCGCCACGCGCGGGGCGTGTTGACCCACCCGCTGTACTTACTGCGCTTCATGACCCAACGCGCCCGTGTGGATCGCTACTACAACAGCTTTCTCTGTCAGCCTTTCCAACCCCCGAGCGGCGGAATCAACACCAGCGCCGGGCCGCCGCATCCGGATTTACAGCAACGCAACGGCTGCAAATTTTGCCACGGTATCTTGGAGCCGGTGGGGGCGCACTGGGGCCGCTACGCAGAGTACACCCTGCGCTATCTCAACCCCGGGGACTATCCCGACTTCGCCCCGGAGTGCATCGTCTGCGTCAACGAGGGTCGCTGCAGTCAACGCTGTCTGTCAGCGTATAATCTCTCCACGTCCCCGTCCCATCTCCCCTTCTTGGGCTACCTAAAGCCCTTCTTGTTTCGTGAACCCGCGCATATTCCCAATATCAACGAGGGGTTGCCCTTGCTCGTTCGGCGGGACGTGATCAACGGCCGAATCGCGCGATGCGCCGCCAGGAACGTGGCCCGCTGGATGGGGGGCCGAACCCCCAAGCCCGACGAAGAACCGTGGCTCGATGAGCTCGGGGCAGATTTCGCGGCCCACAACTACGACTTCAAGCATCTCGTGTACGAATTCGTCACCAGCGACTGGTATCGGAGGGTCCGATGAGCCTGTCCAAGACCCTCTGCTTGTGGACGCTGCTGCTCGCAGCATGTGCCCCCCACCACGATCCCACCGTGAATCGGGGCGCCGAGGTCCAGACGCCTTCGCCGACGGCGCAACCCGAGCCGGTCCAACGCACCGCACGCCGCGTGCCCCGACACAGACGGTGTCCGACCAGCCGTTCGATTTGCCCGAACAGGCGGCGAAGACGCCGGCGGAGTCTGCCTTCGCCGCAATCGAGATCGGAGGACGCCCCGAGCAAGATCCGGCGCAAACCCCCACTGACCCTCAGGCCGCCGAGGCCGTCAGCCTGGCCCCCGACGCTTGGGACCCGAGCGCGTTCGTCCGACCTCTCCGCCGCCTCAACATCGACCAACTCGACGCCGCGCTCGCCCGCGCCACCGGGATCCCGATGATTACGCGGCTGGCGTCGGGGAGCTATCAAACGCTCTTTGGAAAGCCCGATTACCTGACCAGCAACCAAGAAGATCTGCGTCCCGGGGTGGTCTTTACCAAGCTCTACCAAGACATCGTCTATCAGCAGTGCTGGAAGACTGTTTACGACGAGTGGCGCGGGCGGATTCCCGAGCCGGTCTTCTTGGTGGACGTGCCGGCGCTCTCACCCATCGTCGAGGCGGACTCACGGACCAATTTGGCCTACCTCCTGCTCCGGTGGCACAGCATGGACGTGGCCCCGGACAGCGCCGAGGTCGACAAATGGTACCAGCTCCTCAATCAACTGAACGCGGCGAACGGCGGCAACACTGAACAGGCCTGGCAAGGCGTCTGTGTCTCCCTCGCGCTCCACCCTCGATTCTTCACCCTTTGAAAGGCGCTCGAATGACCCGCAAACGATACAATCGGCGCCAATTCATCGGCACCACGGCTTTGGGCGCCGCCATGACGGCCGGCGCCTCCTTTTGGGGCGCGCGTCCGGTCTTGGCCCAAGCACCGAACATCGCGCCCCTCGGCGCGCCCGAGAAAGACCGCTACTTCATCATCTGCTACTTCAAAGGCGGGTGGGACACCCTATTGTCCCTCGACCCCCGCGATCCCCAACTCTTCACAGATCAGGCCGTCGCAGAGACCCGAATCCAGCCGGGGTATGACCGACTCACCTCGACCTTTCAAGGTGACGCCGTCTACCTCGGCAATCGAATGGCGCACGCTGGACACGCTAATCGGACCGCCATCGGCGCCTATATGGGGGAGCTGGCCGACGAACCTTATCGCTCTCGAGTCGCCATCGTTCGCGGGATCAATATGAGCACCTTGGCCCACGACGTGGGTCCGGTTCGGGCGCGCACCGGTCGGCCCCCATCAGGGAACAACCCTCGTGGTTCGTCTGCGGCCACCTGGCTGGCTCGCCACTACTCGAGAGGGCATGAGATCGCGCCGAACTTCTCCATCGGTGAGCCGGTCTATAATCAGGACCACCCGGTGGGCTTCGACCCTATGGTGAGCCGCGGTGATTTGGTGGGCATTTTACAGCCCGCCAGCTTCGTGTCGCGGATGGGCGCACCCAATAGAGCGATCATCGACGGGTTCCTCGCGGGGGAGTATCCCTGCGCCGAGGCAGGTCAATCGGCCTATATGGAGACGGCGCACGTGGGCCGCCTCGGGGCCAGCGGCCTTTTGTCTCGGAACATCGCCGGCGCATTCGACTTTACCGCCAACACCCAGACGATGTCCGATATTCGGACCCACTTCGGATTTCGGGCCAACGAGAAAAACACCCCGGAAGTGCGAGCAGCCACCGCTGTCCGCGCCCTGACCACGGGCTTTGCCCGGGTGGTCAGTCTGCCCCTTCACGGGGCCGACCCTCACTTCGGGGCCGATTGGCGCACCGTCGCCGGCGACAATCAACTCGACTCCTTCAACCTCATCGCGCGAATGATGGACGCCCTCGAAGCCACCCCCATGGGAGACGGGAGCGGAGAGAGCTTCCTCGACCGCACCACCATCGTGATGTACAGCGACTTCGCGCGCTCCACGATTCTAAACAGGTTCGGCGGCCGCGATCATTGGCTCATCAGCGGCATGTTCTTGGCCGGCGCCGACATCAACGGCGGCACCGTGGTGGGCTTCTCCACCAACGTCGGGATGCGCGCCGGATTAGTCGACACCACCACCGGCGCGAGCGATCCGGTCAATGGGGTCGAGCTCCGCCCTGCTCACGTCTGGCAGAGCCTCTTTTATGCCGGCGGCTTCGACATGAACGCCGACATCGCCGATATGCGAGTCAACCCGCTCTTGCCGCTGATTAGAAATGGGTAAATTCCAGATGAATAAATCCTACGATACTTCTGGATCGATTCCGCCTCAGATTCACCGGGTCGACAGAGGTTCAACCCATCTCCTCTGGGGTGCCCTGTGGCCGGCCGTTCTTCTGGCCGCGTTCGCCTGTAATGGCGAGGATCCCGCCCCACTCCCCGGGCCTGACGCCATGGTCGCGGCCGACGTCGCGCCGCCGCCGGCCGATGCTGAGCCCGATGTGGCCCCCGCGTCCCCG
>PVBE013000040.1_pt1 | contig 11519 bp, 11 predicted proteins | sample 1631181 | NCBI WGS metagenome assembly PVBE01 (sample SAMN08397723, study PRJNA350692) | Marine metagenome, whole genome shotgun sequencing project. | isolation source: water | place: Pacific Ocean | collected 2012-04 | reverse complement strand
CGCCGCTGGTCACGGCCAGTCCCGCCACGACGGCCGCCGCCGCCAAGGCGGATAGTTTCATCGATCTCGGATGCATGGAAGTCCTCCTCTGTATAGTGCGGCCGGCGTCTGCCGATCTTCTCGACCCGAGCTTTCGTAGCCATCCAGGGCTGGCGGAAGTGTAACCAGATCAATGGGTTCTGAAAAGCCAAACCGTGCCAGATCACGTATTTGTTAACCGGTGCCGAAAAGCCTGACCAGAACCCTTCAAGCCTCGGCACGGCCGGACTGGACTGGGCGCATGATCCGGCTTGCCCAGCGCCCCGCCACGGTCTAATTTCCGCGCCAACGAACGAACGAGCGACCGAACGGGGAAGCAGCCATGGACATGACCGGCGAACATCGGATCACGGCGTCGCGCCAGGAGGTGTGGGACGCGCTCAACGATCCCGAAATCCTCAAGCAGTGCATCGCCGGCTGCGAGGAAATGGAGAAGACCTCCGACACCGAGTTCACCGCCCGCGTTCACTCCAGGGTCGGGCCGGTCTCGGCCAAGTTCTCCGGCAAGGTCGAGTTGTCCGAGGTCGACCCACCCAACGGCTATCGCATCAGCGGCGAGGGCCAGGGCGGCGTCGCCGGCTTCGCCAAGGGCGGCGCCACGGTCAAGCTGACCGACGATGGCGGCGTGACGGTGCTGACCTACGAGGCCAGTGGGACCGTCGGCGGCAAGCTCGCCCAGATCGGATCGCGACTGATCGATTCGACCGCGCGCAAGATGGCCAATGACTTCTTCACCAAGTTCGCCGAGGCGGTGGGCGGTCCCGCCGAGGCGGCGGAGGCGACGGAGGCGGAAGTACCGACGGTGGAACAGGCGGCCCCGGAGACGCCCTCGACGACGCCATCTGGCGGTCTTTCGCCGGCGGTCTGGGTCGGCGGCCTGGTGGCCATCGCCGTCGTCGTTCTCATCATCGTCCTGTGGTAGCTCACCGGCGTCTGCCGCCTTGACCTGCCCCGCCTCTATCGTGCTACTTTCGCCAATCAAAGGGGACGGGGCCAAGGACGGCGCGCCTAACCAATCGGGCCGGCGGTTGACGCAACGACCGGCTGTTTCAAGGAGGGTCCAATGACAACAACCGTTTCAATGACGGTGAACGGCAAGGAGGTTTCGGCCGAGTGCGAAGGCCGAACGCTTCTCGTCCAGTACTTGCGCGAGAAGCTGGGGTTGACCGGCACCCATGTCGGTTGCGACACCAGCCAGTGCGGCGCCTGCGTGGTCATGGTCGACGGCATCCCGATCAAGTCGTGCACGGTGCTGGCGCAGCAGGTCGAGGGCGCCGACGTGGTCTCCATCGAGGGCATCGCCGACGGCGACACGCTGCATCCGATGCAGGAGGCGTTCCGCGAGAACCACGCCTTGCAGTGCGGCTTCTGCACGCCGGGCATGGTGATCAGCGCCATCGGCATGGTTGATCGCAACGACACGATCGACAAGAAAACCGTCCGCCAAGAGCTGGAGGGCAACATCTGCCGCTGCACGGGATACCACAATATCGTCAAGGCGATCCTCGCGGCACACCCCGTCATGAAGGGCTGACAAGAAAACAACCTGGCCCTACTGGCCCGGCCCTACTGGGAGGCATTACACATGGCCGATAGCGGAATCGGCGCCGCGGTGCGACGTAAGGAAGATCAGCGTTTCCTGACCGGAAACGGGAACTACGTCGACGACATCAACCGGCCGGGACAAATGTTCGCGGCTTTCGTGCGCTCGCCGCACGCCCACGCCACGCTCGGCGCCGTCGATACGTCGAAGGCCGCCGCCGCGCCCGGCGTGGTCACTGTGCTGACCGGCGACGACGTCGCCGCCGATGGTATCGGCGGGCTGCCGTGCGGCTGGGGCATCACGTCCAAGGACGGCACGCCCGCGGTCGAGCCGGCCTGGCCGATCCTGGCCCAGGGCAAGGTGCGCTTCGTCGGCGACGCGGTCGCCGTGGTGATCGCCGAGACCGCCAACCAGGCGAGGGACGCGGCCGAGCTGGTCGAGCCGGCCTATCAGCCGCTGACCGCCGTCGTCGCCACCGCCCAGGCCAACAAGCCCGGCGCACCGCAGGTTCATGACGAGGCGGCCAACAACACCTGCTTCGACTTCGAGTTCGGCGACCAGGCCGCGACGGACGAGGCGGTCGGGAATGCCGCCCACGTGACAACGCTCGAGCTTATCAACCAGCGCATGGTGCCGCACGCGATGGAGCCGCGCGCGGGTATCGGCGAGTACGATTCATCGAGCCAGTCGATGACGCTCTATGCCAGCGGGCAGGCGCCGCACGTCCTCAGGCTGTTGCTCGGGGCGTTCGTGCTGCAGCAGCCGGAGCACAAGTTCCGCGTCGTCTGCCCCGATGTCGGCGGCGGGTTCGGATCGAAGATCTACCCTTACGCCGAGTACGCCGTCATATGCTGGGCGGCGCGCAAGCTGCGCCGGCCGGTCAAGTGGACGTCGTCGCGCACCGAAGCGTACCTCACCGACGCGCACGGCCGCGATCACGTCACCAAGGTCGAGCTCGCGCTCGACGGCGCCAACAAGTTCACCGCCATGCGGGTTCACACCTACGCGGCGATGGGGGCGTATCTGTCCGCCTTCGCGCCGCTGATCCCGACCTTCCTCTATACGACGCTGTTCGCCGGCCAGTACACCACGCCCGCCATCTACGCCAACGTGATCGCGGTGTTCACCAACACCACGCCGGTCGATGCGTTGCGCGGCGCGGGCCGGCCGGAGGCGACCTATCTGATCGAGCGCGTCATCGACAAGGCGGCCAATGAGCTCGGCATCGACCCGGCCGAGTTGCGCCGTAACAACATGATCCCGGCCGATGCCTTCCCCTACGATACGCCGGTGGCGTTGCAATATGAATCCGGCAACTACGAACAGGCGCTCGATCTCGTGATGAAGAGCGCGGACTACGCCGGGTTCGCCGCCAGGCGCGATGCCGCCAAGACGCGCGGCATGCTTCGCGGCATCGGCATCTCGACGCCGATCGAGGCCACCGGCGCCGCGCCGTCCGCCATCGCCGGTGCGCTCGGCGCCCGCGCGGGCCTGTTTGAATCGGGCTCGATCCGGTTCAACGCGACCGGCTCGGTGGCGGTAATCTCGGGCGCCCACAGCCACGGCCAGGGTCACGAGACCACCATGGCCCAGATCGTGTCCGACCAGCTCGGCGTGCCGATCGAGAACATCGATGTCGTCCAGGGAGACACCGACAAGGCAACCATGGGCATGGGCACCTTCAGCTCGCGCTCGACCTCCGTCGGCGGCAGCGCGCTGGTCAAGGCGGCCGACAAGATCATCGACAAGGGCAAGAAGATCGCCGCCCACCTGCTCGAGGCCTCGGCCGAGGACATCGAGTTCGACAGCGGCACCTTCCAAGTCGCCGGCACCGACAAGTCGATCACCATCGCCGAGGTCGCGTTCGCCGCCTACGTACCGCACAACTACCCGCTCGAAGAACTCGAGCCGGGGCTCGACGAGACCGCGTTTTACGATCCGGTCAACTTCAACTTCCCGTTCGCCGCCTACATCTGCGAAGTGGAGGTCGATCCGGAAACCGGAGTCACGGAGGTCGTCAAGTTCACCGCGGTCGACGACGTCGGCAACATCGTCAACCCGATGATCGTCGACGGCCAGGTCCACGGCGGCATAGGGCAGGGCATCAGCCAGGCGCTGCTGGAGAACACCGTCTACGACGAGGCGGGCCAGCTCGTTTCGGGCTCGCTGATGGACTACACCATGGCGCGCGCCGACGACGTCCCGAGCATCGATACCGACAACACGGTTACGCCGTCGCCGTTGAACCCGTTGGGCGTCAAGGGGGTCGGCGAGATCGGCGCCATCGGCGCGCCGCCGGCGGTGATCAACGCCATCGTCAACGCACTCGCCGAGTACGGCATCGATCACGTCGACATGCCGGCGACATCGCAGAACGTTTGGCAAGCAATCCAATCGGCCTCGGCCGCCTGAGGAGGAGAAACCGAACCATGTACGATTTCACATACAAGAAGGCGGGCTCGATCGACGACGCGACCGCTTCTCACGGCGCGGCCGACGAGGCGAGATACATGTCGGGCGGCATGACACTGCTGCCGACGCTGAAACTTCGTCTCGACAAACCATCGGACGTCATCGACCTGGCCGGCATCGACGGGCTTGCCGGCATCACGGTCGACGGCGGCACGGTCACCATCGGCGGCATGACGCGCCATGCCGCGGTCGCCGCCTCGGCCGAAGTGCAAAATGCGATCCCGGCGCTGGCCAAGCTGGCCAGCGGTATCGGTGATCCGCAGGTGCGCAACCGGGGCACCATCGGCGGCTCGATCGCCAACAACGACCCGGCGGCGGACTATCCCTCGGCAGTGGTCGGGCTCGGCGCCACTGTCAAGACCAACAAGCGCGAGATCGCGGGCGACGACTTCTTCACCGGCTTGTTCGAGACCGCGCTGGAGCCGGGTGAGATCGTCACCTCGGTATCGTTCCCGGCGCCCAACAAGGCGGCCTACATGAAGTTCCCCAACCCGGCCTCGCGCTACGCCATCGTCGGCGTATTCGTCAGTCAGGGCTCGGGCGGCGCGCGGGTCGCGGTCACCGGCGCCGGCGGCTGTGTTTTCCGCGTCACCGAGATGGAGCAGGCACTCGGCGCCAGCTTCTCGCCCGACGCCGTTGCCGGAATCTCGATCCCGGACGGTGATCTCAACAGCGACATCCACGCCAGCGCCGAGTATCGCGCCCACCTCGTGACCGTGATGGCCAAGCGTGCGGTCGCCGAGGCCAACGGCTGACGCTCATATCCACGCCGTCTCGGCGGCCTGGTCAAATACGGGGAGACCGAAGAAACCGTTCGGTCTCCCCGAGTCTTGTGTCGTAGTATGATCTTAGAGACTGAAACCGAACCTCTGCGTTAACTTAGCGACGAGTGTAATGACAACAGCCATCCCCGAGTCCGTCGAGGCGGTACTCGATCTCCTGACCGAGGGCAAATACGTCGCCGACCGATCGCTGGCGACGGCGCTGTTCCTCGCGCTCAAGCTCGGTCGACCCCTGTTCCTCGAGGGCGAGGCGGGCGTCGGCAAGACCGAGATCGGCAAGGTGCTCGCCGAGGCGCTCGGCCGGCGCCTGATCCGACTCCAGTGTTACGAGGGGCTCGACGTATCGTCCGCGGTCTACGAGTGGAACTACAGCCTGCAGATGATCGACATCCGCATATCGGAGGCCGCCGGCGACCGCGACCGCGAGCGCATCGAGGAAGGCATCTTCTCGGAGCGCTTCCTGATCAAGCGTCCGCTGCTGCAGGCGCTCGAGCCCGATGTCTCGGGCTTGCCGCCGGTGCTGCTGATCGACGAGCTCGACCGCACGGACGAGCCGTTCGAGGCGTTCCTTTTAGAGGTGCTGTCGGACTTCCAGATCACCATCCCGGAGATTGGCACGGTTACCGCGGCGACGCCGCCGATCGTGGTCGTCACGTCCAACCGGACGCGCGAAATCCACGACGCGATCAAGCGGCGCTGCTTCTATTTCTGGGTCGACTATCCGGACGCCAAGCGCGAGCTCGAGATCCTCGACGTCAAGGTGCCCAACGCCGCCAAGGAGCTGTCGCGGCAGGTCGTCGCCTTCGTCCAGAAGCTGCGCGAGAAGGATCTGTTCAAATTACCCGGCGTCGCCGAGACCATCGATTGGACCAACGCCCTGGTCCAGCTCGACAAGATCGACCTCGACCCCGAGACGGTGAACTCCTCGCTCGGCGTACTGTTGAAGTACCAGGACGACATCGAGAAGATCCGGGGCTCCGAGGCGGCCGCGCTCCTCGACCAGGTCAAGGCCGAGCTCGCCCAGCTGCACGGATGACAGACAAGGCGCTCTCGCCGCTCGACCTCCTGAACCAGCTGGAGGGTAGCCGGCTGGTCGCCAATATCATGCATTTCGGGCGCATCCTGCGCGCCGCCGGGCTGCCGGTCGGCACCGGCAAGATCCTCGATGCGGTCAACGCGGTATGCGAGGTCGGCGTCGGCAACCGGACGGATTTCTATTGGTCGCTGCACGCCGTATTCGTCAACCGGCGCGACCAGCACGAGATGTTCGACCAGGCGTTCCACATCTTCTGGCGCGATCCCAAGATCATGGAGCGCATGATGGGGATCATGCTGCCCGCGATCGATGTCGAGCCACCGATCGAGGCCGAACCGCCGAGCCGGCGCATCCAGGACGCGCTGTCGTCTAAGGACGAGGGCGACGACGACGAGCGCGAGCGCGATGAGGAGATCGAGTTCGACGCCGCCATGACCGCGTCGGCCCGCGAGCTGCTCCAGGAGATGGACTTCGAGGACATGTCGGCCGACGAGATCGCACAAGCCAAGGCGGCGATCCAGCGCATGCGCCTGCCGCTCGCCGAGATCGCGACGCGGCGCTTCGAGCCGGCGACGCGGCGCCGCCGGATCGACATGCGGGCGACCCTGCGAACGGCGTTGCGCTCGGGCGGCGCCACCATCCCGTTGCGCTTCCGCGACCGGCGCACCCGTCCGCCGCCGCTGGTGATCCTGTGCGACATCTCGGGCTCCATGAGCCGCTATACCCGCATGTTCGTCCATTTCATGCACACGCTGACCAACGACCGCGACCGGGTGCACACCTTCCTGTTCGGCACGCGCCTGACCAACGTCACGCGTTATCTCCGTCACAAGGACATCGACATCGCGCTGGCCAAGGTCACGGACGCGGTCGAGGACTGGTCGGGCGGCACCCGCATCGGTGAATCGCTCAGCGACTTCAACCGCCATTGGTCCAGGCGCGTGCTCGGCCAGGGCGCCGTGGTGATCCTGATCTCGGATGGGCTCGACCGCGACGCCGGGCGCGGGCTGACCGAGGAGATGGACCGGCTGCACAAGTCGTGCCGCCGGCTGATCTGGCTCAATCCGCTCTTGCGTTTCGAGGGTTTTGAGCCCAAATCTCAAGGCATACGGGCAATCCTGCCACATGTTGACGATTTCCGCCCGGTGCATAATCTTCAGAGCCTGAGCGAGTTGATAGAGGCGCTGAGCCGGCCCCCGGGCCGCCGGCGAGAAGGGATGGACGAATGGCTGAGGGCAATGTGATGGATCTGAGCGCCGCCGAGATGTCGAATCTGTCGAAGGACGACGACGTGCTGACGGAGGCCGCGCTGTGGCGCGAGGAGGGCCGCTCCGTCGCGCTCGCCACCGTGGTCAAGACCTGGGGCTCGTCGCCGCGCCCGATCGGCAGCCACCTGGCGATCGATGGCGACAGCAACTTCGTCGGCTCGGTCTCGGGCGGCTGCATCGAGGGCGCCGTCATCCACGAGGCGCTCGAGGTGATGCAGGACGGCAAGCCCCGGGTCCTGAAATATGGCGTGACCGACGACATGGCGTGGGAGGTCGGCCTCGCCTGCGGCGGCCAGGTCCACGTCTTCGTCGAAAAGCTCGACTGACGGCGGAACGGCGATGAAGACCGAAATCCTCAATCGGCTGCTGCAAGACCGCAAGGCCAAGCGGCAGTTCGCGGTTCTGACCCACATGGACTCGGGCGCCCAGGCGATCGTCTATACCGACGGCGAGATACACGGCGACCTCGCCGTCGACGACAACATGCATGTGGCGGCCTTGAACGCGGTCCAAAACGACCGCAGCACCACCTATGAAGGCAGCGACGGCGAGGTCTTCATGCAAATCTACAATCCGCCGCTTCGCATGATCATCGTCGGCGCCGTCCATATCTCCCAACCGCTGGCCAGGATGGCGGCCGTTACGGGCTACGACGTCAGCATCGTCGACCCACGCGGCTCGTTTGCATCCGACGATCGATTTCCCGGTGTTCACCTGGTCAACGAGTGGCCCGACGAGGCGATCCCCGGGCTCGATCCCGACCGCCGCACCGCCATCGTCACGTTGACCCACGATCCCAAGATCGACGACCCGGCGCTTGCCGCGGTGCTGCGCTCGGACGTCTTCTATATCGGCGCGCTCGGCAGCCGGAGGACCCATGCCGCGCGGGTCGCGCGGCTGACCGAAGCGGGCTTCTCGGACGACGAGATCGGACGCATCCACGGCCCCGTCGGGCTCGCGCTCGGCGCCATCTCGCCGGCTGAAATCGCGGTCTCCATCCTTGCTCAGCTCACCCAGGAACTGCACCGCAAGGAGTCGGCGGAGGCGGCGTGAAGTTCGGTCCGATCCCGCTCGGCGAGGCCGACGGCGCGATCCTCGCCCATTCGATCCGCCTCGCCGACCGGGCGCTCAAGAAGGGCCGTGCTCTCGATGGCGGCGATCTCGACGCCCTGCGCGCCGCCGGACACGACACCGTCGTCGCGGTGCGCCTGGAAAACACCGATCTCGACGAGAACGAGGCGGCGAGACGCGTCGCTGAGGCCTGCGCCCGCGCCTACACCACCGTCGATGCAGCCTTCACCGGCCGGGCCAACATCCGCGCGGCGCGCGCTGGCGTGCTCGTGGTCATGCGCAAGCGCGTCCATGCCCTCAACGCCATCGACGAGGCGGTCACGCTGTCCACCATCGCGCCGTACGAGACCGTCGCGCTGGGCCAACTCGTCGCGACGGTGAAGATCATAACTTTCGGCGTCGCCGCGGAAGCGGTTGAGCGTTGCGTTATCGCCGTCGGCGCGGGCATCCTCGGCGTCGCGCCGTTTCGCCCGACGCGCATCGGTCTGGTCCAGACCCGCCTGCCGGGATCCAAGGAAAGCGTGCTCGACAAGACGGTCGAGACCACCCGGGTACGTCTCGGCGCGCTCGGCCTCGGCTTGGATCAGGAGATTCGTTGCGGCCACGACGTGGCCGAGGTCGCGACGGCCCTGAAGACACTCGGCGATAGCGAATGCGACATCGCGCTCGTTCTCGGCGCCTCGGCCATCGTCGATCGCCGCGACGTGGTGCCGGCGGCCGTCGAACGGGCCGGCGGCGGCATCGAGCATTTCGGCATGCCGGTCGATCCGGGCAACCTAATGCTGCTTGCCCATTGCGGGCCGATGCGGGTGCTCGGGCTTCCGGGATCGGCGCGTTCGCCCCGGCTGCATGGCTTCGACTGGGTGCTGCAGCGGCTCGCCGCCGGCATCGAGGTGACCGGGCGCGATTTGATGGGAATGGGTGTCGGCGGGCTGCTGAAGGAGATCCCGAGCCGGCCTATGCCGCGCGGAGACTCCCCGACCACCACTACGCCGAGGCCGCGCATCGCCGCCATCGTCCTCGCCGCCGGACAGTCCCGGCGCGCCGGCGCGATCAACAAGCTGCTGGTCGAGATCGACGGGGCGCCCATGGTGGCGCGGGTGCTGGAGACGGTCCGCGCCGCCCATGTCGATCCCGTCATCGTCGTCCTCGGTCACGAGCCGGACCGGGTGCGCGGCGCGCTCGCCGGCCACGACGTCACGCTAGTCGAGAACCCCGACTACGCGAAGGGGCTGAGCACGTCCTTGGCACGCGGCATCGCGGCGCTGCCCCGGGAAGTAGATGGCGTCGTGGTCTGCCTCGGCGACATGCCGGACGTGAAGACGTCACATATCGAGCGCCTCATCGAGGCGTTCGGGCCCGACGAGGGCCGCGACATCTGCGTTCCCACTTTCAAAGGCAAACGCGGCAATCCGGTGCTGTGGGCCCGGCGCTATTTCGACGAGATTGCCGGGGTCGCAGGTGACGTGGGCGCACGCCACCTGATCGGCGAATATGCCGATTCGGTCTCCGAGGTGGCGATGTCGGACAGCGGTGTGCTACTCGACCTCGATACGCCCGAAGCACTCGCCGCCCGCGCGCGGGCACGCGAGGGCGGCGAGTGAGCGGACGCTATATTACTTGGTCGCTTTCTTGAGATAGGCGAGTAGGTTGACCCGGTCCTTTTCCTTCTTGAGACCCGTGAAAGCCATCCGCGTCTTGGCCTTCTTCTTGCCGACCAGATTGCCGATGTACTTTTTGGGTTTCTTCATATAGGCCAGGAAGGTCTCGTCGGTCCACACGAGGCCTTTTTCGCCGGCCTTCTTCATGTCCTTGGAAAACTTGAATTTCTTCGCCGTTCCGGCCTGGCGGCCGAACATGCCGTGAAGGCTGGGCCCGACCGCCTTCTTGCCGGCGACGAGCTTGTGGCATGCCTTGCACTTTTTGAAGACCTTCTTGCCGCGCTTCACATCGCCATCCGCCCAAACCGGCGCCGAGACGACCGCGAAGCCCATCGACATCGCCAAGGCGACCGACAAGATCTTAAGAAACTTCATTCCGGGAGCTCCCCATCGATACCGTGATGATCAGTGACGTTATTATGGGTATGTCGGCGGATCCGATCAACAGGGACGTCGGCCCTGAACCAGGTTGAACGTCGAAATTTCGTTGTCGAAAAAAAAAGGGCGGGCCGAAGCCCGCCCAGAGGTCGACGTTTCCGCCGAGCCGAAATCAGTTGCGCCGGACCTCATCGGGCAACAGCAGCATGGAATCCTGGTCCTCGGCCACGCTCATGTGGCACTCGGCGCAGAATTTTACGTTGTTCGAGCCCTTGCCCCCAGTAACGCCCACGGTCTGTCCGGAGGGCATGATCAGCGTATAGCGCCAGTCGCCACTCGCCCGCGAGAAGCCGGAGTGCATCTTCTCCATCAGGAACAGCGGACCGGCGGCCATTTTTCCATTCGGCTTGACCGCGAAGCTGTCCTTGGCGAGGACCGAGCCCGGCGGCATCCTGCCCGCCTCCTCGTAACGTCCATAGGCTTTCGCCTTGGCGTTGGCGTAGTTGTTGACGAACCTGCCGCCATGGGTGCCCGAGGTATAGGGCTGGGTGTTGTAGATCTTCCAGTTGGAATACGCCGCGGCGTACTTGTTGCCCGACTTGTTGTAGCCGGCCTGCATCTCCCTCGACAGGCAGCCATAGGCCGAGACCGCCTCGGCCTTGGTCAACTCGACCTCGTCCGATGCCGCGCAGGGATTGCAAGGATTCGCGGCAGCGCATGGGTTGCACGGATTCTTGGCCGCACACGGGTTGCACGGGTTCTTCGCCGCACAGGGATTGCAAGGGTTCTTGGCAGCGCACGGATTGCATGGGTTCTTCGCCGCGCAGGGATTGCACGGATTCTTGGCAGCGCACGGGTTGCAGGGGTTCTTGGCCGCGGCCGTTTGCAGTCGCGGAATGACGCATTTGGCGCTCGCCCCACCGCTCGCCGCGCAGGGATTGCAAGGATTGCAAGGATTGCAAGCATTCTTCGCCGCGCACGGGTTGCACGGATTCTTGGCGGCGCAGGGGTTCCTGGCGGCGCATGGGTTCTTGGCGGCGCAAGGATTGGCCGCCACCGCCTTGGGCTGCGCCGCGCTCGCGTCCATTATCTCACAGCCGGTCAGGATGCCCGCTGCCACCATCACAGCCGGAACCATCGTGCTGGACAGCAATGTCGATTTGTAGGGTCTCATCGGTCCTCCCTAGTGTACCGATTCTAACGCTTGTCGTCCTCTGGCGACCTTCTTGAGGATATCAGGGGCGGAGGCGGTCCAGACGAAGGGTTTGG
>PVBE011936008.1_pt1 | contig 11520 bp, 11 predicted proteins | sample 1631181 | NCBI WGS metagenome assembly PVBE01 (sample SAMN08397723, study PRJNA350692) | Marine metagenome, whole genome shotgun sequencing project. | isolation source: water | place: Pacific Ocean | collected 2012-04 | reverse complement strand
CTTCAGCGGAGCGAGGTGCTCGAGGCCCAGGAGGCGTTTACCAAGGGCCAGAAGGGCAGCAGTGCGATGCCCCACAAGAAGAACCCCATCCTGAGCGAGAACCTCACAGGCCAGGCCCGGGTGCTCCGGGGCTACGCGAATATGGCCATGGACAATGTGGTGCTCTGGCACGAGCGGGACATCTCGCACTCGAGCGTGGAGCGGGTCATCGGCCCGGATGCCAACGTGACAGCCCACTTCACCCTGGTGCGGCTCAAGGGGCTCATCGACGGGCTCATCGTCTACCCGGAGACCATGCGGGCCAATATGGAGAAGACCGGCGGTCTGTTCTACGCCCAGCGGGTGATGCTGGGGCTGGTGGAGAGCGGCATGTCCCGCGAGGATGCCTACGCCCTGGTCCAGGGCCACGCCATGACGGGCTGGGAGACAGGCCGGCCCCTGCTCGAGCTCTTGCAGGAGGACGGAGCGGTCACCAGCCGCCTGGACTCAGAGACCCTGGCTGGGCTGGCAGACCCAGGGTGGTATGTCCGCCGGGCGGATGTGATCCTGGGGCGAGTGTTCGGCAAGGAAAGCTGAGCCATTCGCCCTCCTGGGGGGGAGCCTCTGCGTCCTCACGCCTGTACCCAGGCGACACGCTCACGCTCGGTTCACAGGTCTTCAGCCTGCATCTCGGAGAGGTCTTCAGCGCCAAAGAGCGCCTGCAGCAGCGCCTCATCATGCTGCGGGATCTGACAAAGCACCCGCGCCGCACCATCCGACTGCCAGCACTCATGGCGGAGGCCTTCGTGCTCACGGTGATCGCACTGATGGTGGTCAGTGGAATCGGCATCGCCCAGGCCGGCTTCTTTGGACTCTTTCTAGCAGGCGCCCCACTGAGTGGCCGCTTCCAGACGCTCCTGCAGGAAAACAAGGACCTGATCTTCGTGAAGAAGCAGCCGTCTCGGCAGGCCAACGCGACCACGGCGCTTTCCATCCTCGCGATGTTCCTGGGTATCTGCGGGGCCTATCTGCCCTCCGCCATCGTCTTGTCCGAGGCGGATCTCGCCACCTACTTCGGCTTCATCTTCGAGAGCACCCAGAGCCTGGAAGGCACGCTGCTCACCCGCGACTTCAGCAACTTCTTCCCGATCCTGAAGCACAACCTCCTGATGCTTTTGACCACCGCCGTACTGTGTCTGATCTACCGGTCGTATGGAGCCCTGCTCACTCTTGGGTGGAACGCCTGTGTCTGGGCCATCGTCCTGGTCTCGCTCACCCGTCGGCTCCTGGGACCGGATCTGGTGGACTCGGCTGTGGTCTCAGGCTGGGCCTTTGTGGCCGTGGTTCCCCACCTGGTGCTCGAGGGCGCGGCCTATGTGCTGATTGCGCTGGCAGCCATCTTGTACTCAAAGGGTGTCACCAAGTACCTGGTGCCCCTGACCCTGAATGCGCCAGGTTCCGAGGCCTCCCTGGTCGCCCAGGCCATGCCCAAGGACACGGTGTTCTTCGACATCACCGTGGTCTGTGCCAAGCTCACCCTCACGGCGGTGGGGGTCCTGGTCATCGCCGCCCTCCTCGAGGTGTTCTACGCCACCTGGATGCTCTCCTTGCTCAGAGCATGGATGGGCGGCTGAAGCCCCGGGTGATCGCGGGGACGGGCCGGGCCTCTACCCTCAGGGCAGGAATCGCTCCCGAAGCTCCGGCGGGAGCAGCGGACAGGCCTCTTCGGTCTGCCCAAAGAAGCGGGTGCGGTTGCCCGCCACGAGATCGTACAGCGCGTCCTGGACTCGCCCGGGCAGGGGCCGAAGCATCCACCCAGGCAGTCGCCATAGGCCACCGAGGTCGGCCAGCAGGACCTGCACCGCCTCTCCCTTGACCCGGAGCTTGGAGTCCGGATTCACCACCACCAGGCTGTCCGGGAGCTGACTGCGCACCTCTTCGGGAACCCGCTCGGCGAAGGTGGTGCCTTGTAGCGGAGCGAACCGGAACCGGCGTCCGTCCGGGTCCTCGGCGATCAGCAGGCGGATCGCCCGGTGGCATAGCCCGCAGGTGCCGTCGTAGAACACCACTCGGGGATGCTCATGGAGCGGCCTGGAGAGCCAGGAAGGATCAAAGGTGAAGGCGTGCAGCACCAGCATCCCTGTGGTCAGATCGGCGAAGTTCAGCAGACACAGGAGGCTCAGGTGCATCAGCACCATCGCCAGCCAGGCCCAGCCACGGGTCCGTCTGAACAGGGCCAGGACCACGAAGAATAGCTCCACGCCTAGCGCGGTCCAGGTCAGGACCCGGTGGTAGATCGGTGGCAGGTCCAGGAGCCACAAACGGAGTGAATTGTCACGGGCCAGGGGATTGTCCAGGAGGTGGGTGAAGGCGGTGCCATCGATCCATGAAGGACTCACCAGCTTGGTGTAGCCGGAGTACGAATAGCCAAGTGCCATCACCACCCAGGCAGCGGCCCAGATGGGCCAGGGCATTCGCCAGCCACCGCCGGGGTCGGTCCGCCCGATTGCAGACACGCTGCCGTAGGGCTGTCTGGGGAGGAACAGGTGGGCGAGGAGCAGCCAGCCCACGAAGGGAAGGCTCGGGTTGCCGATGAGCGGGTTCCGTCCAACGAGGCAGGCCAGGATGTACCAGAGGATGAGGGCACTGAGGCGGTCTGCCCAGCCCACTGTGAAGGTGATGGCGGCCACTACCCCAACGGTGAGCATCACGCTGACTGCTGTGGGGTCATCCCAGATGGCCAGGATGTTGGGGAAGGCCCGGATCAGCGGGCTGACAGTAGCGTCCGGCAGGACGCCTTCATTGGAGAAGACCTCCGCTCCGTATGGCCGGAGCAGGGCGAAGTGGATGGTCAGGTATAGGCCCAGGAAGACCCGATAGAGGCTGTACTGGCCTCCTGTCCATGCGCTGGCCCCGGCTACATGCATGGGGCCACCAGGTCCAGCGGGATCCCGTCTTCGACTTCGTGCATGGGCTGGACTCGAAGCACGACCGGGTCGGTGACCATCTCCGGATCCGCGCCAAGCTCAGTGAGGAGCAATCGCTCGTCGCAGATCGCTGAGCGGGCCACGGCCATGAACAGCGGGCGAGTCGCGGGGTGGGCAACCATGATCGGCCCGTATGCAACTACCCCGCCGTAGACATTTCGTCGGTTGTAGGGACCCATCAACCTGGCGTAGCGGCTCGGTGTGATGTCCATCGCCACCTTGGTGCCTTCGGGGTCGGTCCAGGTGAGGGTGAGGCGGCTGCTGAAGGTCTCCAGGCCGAGGACCATGGAGAACACCTTGGGTGCGGGGGCGGCGCCCGTGGCGGCAGCAAGGCCCGCGATCTTCCGGGCGCCGACCAGGTGGGCCACCATCCGGCTCAGGCCCAGGACCAGCAGGAACCCAGCCCCCCATCTGGCTCGCGTGTTCAACTTGCCACCACGTCACGGCCCATCAGCATCTTGCCCAGCCGGTGCTCGCCTTCGCCGAAGCCGCATGTGCTCTCCCACGCTCGTGGGCTGTAGAAGGTCCCAAAGAGCATGTCCCACAGCGGGAGGTCCCCGAAATTCTGCGTGTGGTGGTCGGTCTCGTGGTGGACACAGTGAGACTCTGGCCGCTGGAAGACAAAACCCAGCCAGTGCGGGGTCTGTACATTCCAGTGGTAGATAAGCTCAGCCAACCCGGTCATCAGGACCGCGATTGCAGCAGACCCGGGGCTCAGGCCCACCAGCAGGTAGACGATGGCGCTGGACAGGGCGCCGTTCAACAGGATCTCAAAGGGGTGCTTGTAGAAGCTGGTGATGACCTCGATTCGCTGGGGGCTGTGATGGGCCTGATGAATCCACTTCCAGAGGAGGTCCACTTCGTGCCGCCAGCGGTGCCACCAGTAGTACACAAAGGTGATGACCAGGTAGCCTATGATGGCGCCGGGAACAGGACCGAGGGCATCGAGGGACCAGAGGCGATGGGTGGCCATCCAGTCGTCCCACACGACGCCTGCCAGGTAGGTCGCCCCGACCTGGCAGAGGTTGAGCAGAACCGCGCGAGGCCACCAGCCTGAGACCCTCGGGAAGAGTCGCCCTGGCTTGATTCGCTCCACGAGGAGCATGGCCATAGCGACGCTACCTACGACTGCGACGATGGGCATGGAGGTCCTCTGGAGTCCGACATTAGCAGGAATGTCCAGAAAAATGCGGAGACGTGCCACGATTTCGTTGCAATCTGGCCGATTTGGTTTCACACTGTAAATACAGCAATGCTGTTCGTCCTTCTCAGCGCCTGCGCCCACCTCACTGCGACCTGGGAGTCCACCCCGGCCGCGCGGGTAGATGTGTCTGGCGCGGCCATGGCGATCGTGGCCGATGATCGGCGCTGCCAGGGGATCGCCGATGCGCTCGCCAGAGAGATTCGTCGTCGCGATGGCGTGCGGGTATCTCCGGACGCCAAGGTGCGACTCGCGCTCTCTCGCTGCGAGGTGGATGTCCGTACAGAGGTGGACATCACCCAGCTGTATCCGGGACTGGGCGGTGGACTCACCGGCGGCTCGGAGGAGCGGGATGAGCTCATCCGTGCTGTGGGCAGTGTGGCGCTCACCGTGGAGGTGGATGGACGTCCCCAGGCGACCCTGGGTGCCAAGAGCCATCGGGTTCGAAGACTGGCCGGTCAGGAGCGGATCGCCAGTCGCCTGAGTGTCACGGAGGGTGTGGCCAGGGACCTGGCCCAGGATCTTGCCCAGCAGGTGGCTCCAGAGCCCGAGATCGTCCGACGCCGATTCTATCGGGATCCGGAGCCTGGCTCCGCCCGCGCCTTCCACAACCAGGCAGTGGATGCGGAGCGAGTCGGTGACCTCAGGCGGGCACTCGAGCTGGCCAAGAAGGCTGCAGGTGCCTCTCCGACCCAGGCCAACCAGCAGTATGTCTCAGAACTGGAAGACCGCTTGAGCGGGAGCAAGTTCGTCGAGGGCCGCTAGACCTGTTTGTTGATTGACCGTTGTGGTAACTTCAGGAGCTTGATTCTGAAGGGCACAATGATGAAAACGCACTCTCGGTCAGCACTTCTTCTACGTTGGTCCCTTGTGCTGCTGGCCTGGGTGGTCTTCATCGGCCCGGCCCGAGCGGCGGATCCGGGAATCACATTAATGAAGGCCTGGAAAGCCGATAGGTCCGGGAATGTGGACAGTGCGCTGGTCAAAGCGGTCGCAAGCCATCGGCTGCAGCGGGACATGGCCGCGCTCCCTCCCTCGATCCAGTCTTCCGTGAGCCTCCAGGGACTGGCTGATAAGCAGGTCAAGCGTTTTCGGGATCTGCCGCATGACAAGGAGCAGAGACGGCGTGGACTCAAGGCCCTGGTGGGCGGTGTCTGGTCAGCCAAGGACCTCTCTGAGCAGATCGGCCTGCCCTTGCCGGTCTGGATCACTGGGCAGAGGCCCTGGGGTGGCTCACACTCTCTGGCGGACAGAATCTCGGTGACTGAAGCAAGCAACATCGTGAAGGTGGATGTGGGGCAGTCCAAGCTCAAGGGTGAGTTCGGTGGCGGTGGCTCCCGAAACGGACGCCCAGATGCAGGTGAGTGGGTTGAGCTGGACATCGCCCTGATGAGACGCCCCAAGCTGCCGCTCTTCAGTACCTCGGCGTTTGAGATCAAGACGACATCTATGTGCGTGTGGATGGACCGTGACCGTGAGCAGGAGCTCGGTGAATTCCGAGACGGTGATCGCCCTGCGTCAGTGAAGATCGAGGCCTGGATCTCCCACGAGTGTGCGGATGCTGGAAAGATCGGCTTTTCCATGCAGATCGCTGACTCTGGATGGCGGAACGGGGCGAGGGAGCCCCTCACGTTCGACCTACGGATAGATAAGCCACCGGTGGCAAGGGACTTTCGTGCCCGCCTGGAGAGCGATCTCCCCGGCTACTCACAGGGTGCGCAGACTCCGAGGATCCATCCGAAGCGGCACTTTGAGTTGAGCATCGGGCTGGAGGCCTCGGGGGCGGATCTCGTGTCTGCCTTCCACCATCTCGGCCCCCTCGGTCAGGTGGTGAGGCATGATGACAAGCTGGCATTTCCCTGGGCTCTCAAGTCCCACGAGGGTCGCTACGTGCCCACCAATGACCACGACTTCCTGGTGGCCAATGAGAGCGAATATGGCGCGTGGTTGCTGACCAATCAGGTATGGCAGTGGATGAAAGGTGCATCACCGCATGCGCTCGTCGCAGTCGATGCGATCATGATGGTCGAGACTCTCGCGCCCGATGACTCCAAGGAGAATCGCCCCTATGTCCAGCGCGGCTATGTGCTGGTGCCGATAACCCAGGTCAAGGTGCGGCTGCCGCCGCCCCCCCCCCCGCCGCGGGTTCGTCCAACGCCGGTGCGCCAGGCTCCCGTGGTCAAAAAGACTCGCAATGGTCGAAACGTGGTCCTTGGGGTCGGCGTGGGGATTACCACTGGAACTCTCGTACAGGAGGTATCTTCGGGTCCATCTTCGGTGGAAGGCGAAGAGTTGCCATTTGTGCTGCCCACTGTGGTGCTCTCGGCCAAGGTCGGCGGGAAGCCCAAGTTGTTTGGTGACCTCTCGATTCGGAGCCAAACCAATTGGTACAGCGTTGGACAGTTTCGGGTGGGCTTGAGATATGCGATCCTCTATGGGAAGCGTACGGAGATAGGTCCATTCCTGGCAACAGGGATTCGAACCGTCCAACTCGAAGGCTCAACACTCTCCTCGGCCCTGATGCAGCTTGGCTTCAGCGGGGAGACCTACTTCACTGATATTGCCATCTCGACCGTCTCAGGGGGGGTGTACTGGAACGTGGCCCTCGCGAACACGTCCCAGCGACACTTGTCAAGAAAGAGCGTCGAAACTGCCCCTGTGTGGGGAGACTTCGGCCTGGTCCTCGGGTTCTGAGCGGTACCACTGTGCGGCTCGTCAGGACCGCGGCCGCCTCCGTAGCCCCCAGCCCAGGCCGAACAGCGGCAGGAAGATCCAGCTGAAGTCGGTGGCCTCGCCCTCGATGGTCAGGTGATTTGGCTCTTGGTCTTCCACCATGTCGAAGACCACATCCTCACTGTGAACCTCGCGCGAAGCGTAGGTGTCGAACCGGGTCACCCAGGACCCATCGACCTCACCGGAGAAGACCTGGGCGTAGACCGGGTCCACGCTGGCCATGCTCTGCAGATGCGCCTCGTAGAACTCTGACGGCTGTTGGTCATTAGAGTCCAGGTAGGCGACCATCTCTTCGGTCCAGCCAGACTGCACGATAGCCCTCTGGTCACCCTCCACCCAGACGATGGTGCGGACCCACTCTGGGGCACCGGTCTGCGCCATCCGGGCAGGGAAGCGCAGCTCGGTGGAGTTGGTGGTGATGTCCAGCGGAGGCAGCTTCCGTCCGCCATCTGGTGTGGAGGCCTCGTCCGGGGTCAGGGTGACGGCCACGAAGCTGTAGCCTCCCTCGTCCACGTACTCCGCAAGCGTGGTCTCGGTGCCTCCGAGCTCGAATTCGTGGTCCTCCAGCCAGTCGATCAGCGCCGTGTCATCGTCGGCGGAGAGCACGGTGTACTCATAGGGGCCGCTGAAGCCCTCGGCGAGAATGTCCACCCCGCCCGTGTCTGCGAAGTTGGCGCCACCTCGCTCGCCCCCCGCATCCATCTTGGAGCTGCCGCAAAAGCAGCCGCTGGATCCGCTACCACCGCCCAAGGATCTCAGATTCACCAGCGGATCTGTGGCATCTCTGAGGGTATCGAAGCGAGAGGCATCGCCCTCGCTGACTGATGATGCCTCGCCAGGTACTACGATCAGCCATCCAAACTCGGTCGCGTCCCCATCATAGGTGACCTGGTAGCTGATTTCAGATCCACCATCGGTTCGTCTGAGGATGACCTCCTGAGCATCCGAGCTCGCGAATTCCCCATCTCTTACCGTCATTGCGGCGCACGGCATGGCGGGCTGCGAATGCAGCAGAAGTGTCCAGAACATCAGCGTCTCCTCTCCGTCCCTGGGTATCATCTTAGCGCCAGATTCCCCGGCTGTCGGCACCGTGATAGCAGTGGCACCATGCGCATCATCACCATCTCTGGAAGCCTTCGCCCTGCGTCTACTACCGGTCGGGCGCTCGAGCTTGCAGGACGTGCGGCATCCGCTGCCGGAGCAGAGGTCTCCGTGGTGGACCTGGGCCAGCTCGAACTTCCGTTTTGTGATGGTCGGGAAGATGAGTCCTCGTATGGTCCACACATTCAGGACCTTCGGCGGCAGGTCACCGAGGCCAACGGCCTGCTCATTGGTAGCCCGAACTACCACGGTAGCTTCACCGGCGTGCTCAAGAACGCGCTCGATCTACTCGGCCCGGAAGCCATGCGGGACAAGCTTGTGGGCCTTGTCGTGACCGCTCGCGGGGATGCCGGCGCCATGAACACCCTGAACCACCTGCGGCATGTCTGCCGGTGGATGAATGCCTGGGTGATTCCTGCAGAGGTCAGCATCCCGCGTGCCCAGGATGCCTTTGACCAGGCCGGCGCTGTGGCTCGCCTGGAACTCGGAGCACAGCTCGACACGCTGGGTACTGAGCTTGTGCGGTACGCGGGGCTGCTCCAGCGGAGCTGACCGGGTCCGGCCTCCACCCCTCGGGCCGGAAAGTGGGGGGGTATAGGTCGAGAATGCGAGCTTTCAGGCTTGGTCTGTGGCAGTCTCTGTGTGCCACCAATTCTCAGGAGTGCACCATGCAGACCTCTCGATTTCAGATGACCTTGACCACCGCGATGGCGGTGGGCTTTGGCGCGGCCATGACCTGGGGCCTGGGTGCGGGAGAAGCCATCGGCTACCCAGCCGGCGCTGCCATATCCTATGGCTCCAACCCGACGTTTTCCTACGGTGGGGAGGGAGATGGTGGTACGTCCGTCACCGCAGTGACCGTGCCGTCCGGCCAGAGAGCCATCATCACGGATGTGGTGCTCACGACCTGGAACTCATCGATCACCGGGTGCGCAAGCGCAGTGACCCTGTCGGCTGGTTCGGACACGCTGGGGCGCTTCCAGGTTGGCTCCAACACCAGCACCTATGACGTCTCCTATGGCGCGGACGGGGTCTCCCACGCCTTCAGTAGCGGGCTGCCAGTGCCGTCGGGGGCATCCTTGAACATCAACATCAGCGGCAGCTGCACCATCTCCTACACCGTCTCTGGGTACTACGCAGAGGCCTGAGACTGGCGGGCACGCATGGCGTCAGGCCAGCACAGCCTCACCCTTCTGAGGAGCTGCCCTTATCGGCCAGAGCTCGAGCCAGGATGTGGAAGCTCTTCAAGGTGGGGAATTGCCACAGGAGTCCGGCGAGTCCGAGCGCGGCGAACGGTAGGATCACGACGGGCATCTTGCCGACGAAGGCCAGAGAGAATCCGAACAAGACGGTGGCCTCACACATGGCCATCCCGACCAACAGTCCGGTCTGGTAGCGGGGCAGGGCGGCGGCGAGAGCCTTGTCAGCTGCGCCCTCCTCGAGGCCCTGGTGCCAGGGGCTTGGTAGGTCTTCAGCCAGCATCGGCAGTGTCTGTACGCCCATCATCCGCGTGCGGAGGAATGGCATGGAGGCGGTTGTGAGGAGTGCGATGACTCCAAGCGGCAGGCCCAACTGCATGATCGCATCGGGATTGGGTTCTTGGCCTTGCAGAGTGAAGAAGACGACGCCGATGAAGATCAGGAATGACTGAGCGAAGGCCGCCCACAGGATCCGAGGTATTCGAAGAGGCGAGGGGTTTTCTACCAAAACTGGCTCCGTATCTTTAGGTATTGAGACGGCGTCAGCCGCCGAATTCGATAGGTATTGAGACGGCGTCAGCCGCCGAATTCGATGCCGACTGCGCGACCTGCTGCGATGAGTGGGTGGTCATTATCGATCGTGCGGTACTCAGCGACTGCATCTCGGATGGGTACGCTGCCCACCTTGCCCTCGCTCAGGCGCACCATGTCTCCCCAGCGTCCAGCCACGATGAGCTCCACGGCCTTAACGCCGAACTCAGTGGCGAGCACCCGGTCGAATGCCACCGGCCCGCCGCCACGCTGGAGGTGTCCGAGGACCGTCACCCGGGTCTCGACATCAATCCGCTCAGTGATGAGCTTGGCCAGCGTCTGTGCGGCGCCCCCAGTCAGGATGCGTCCCTTTCCGTGATCGATAGAGGAGGGCAGTGCCTCGCCCTCTGCGGGTACGGCCCCTTCTGCGACCACGATGATGGTGAACTGCCGGCCCCGCATTCTCCGCTCGCGGATCTTGGCCACAAAGCGGTCCGGGTCGTAGGCCACCTCCGGGATGGCGATGCAGTCTGCACCGCCGGCGACGCCGGCCCACAGTGCAATCCAGCCCGCATCCCGCCCCATGACTTCAAGCAGCATGACCCTATCGTGGGCCTCAGCCGTGGTGTGCAGGCGGTCAAGCGCATCGGTGGCGGTCTCGACCGCGGAGATGAAACCAAAGGTCAGATCGGTGGCAGAGAGGTCATTGTCGATGGTCTTGGGCACGCCCACCACGGGGATTCCATGCTCATCCATCAGCTGCAGGCCAATCGCCTGGGTGCCGTCTCCTCCGATCACGATCAAGCCCTCGAGCCCCTCGTCCCGGATGGTGCTGGCGAGCTCTGCGCCCCGATCGACCTCGCCACCACTCCCATCGGGAAACGAAAACGGATTGCCCCGATTGGTCGTACCCAGGATCGTGCCGCCTCGATGGAGGATCCCCCGGCAGCTCTGCGGGGTCAGATCCTGGAGTCGGCGCGGGACCTCGAGGAGGCCATTGAAGGAGTCCTCGATGCCGACCACTTGCCAGTGGAGCTTCCCGACCGCGTACTTGATCACCGCGCGGATGACTGCATTGAGGCCGGGTGCGTCCCCACCGCCTGTGAGGATGCCGATTCGATGGGTTGCCATGACGGGGAGCCTACACCAGGAACCGTCTTTGAGGGGTCATCTTTCTGCGGGTGGCGTGCGGATCACGAGCAGTCGAATCTCGGTCATGTCTTCCATGGCATATCTCAGTCCCTCACGGCCAAAGCCGGAGTCCTTCACGCCACCGTAGGGCATGTGGTCGACCCGCCAGCTCGGGATGTCGCCGATCACCACACCGCCGACCTCCAGGCGGTCCCATGCGCGCTGGATCTTGTAGATATCACGGGTGAAAACACCAGCTTGTAACCCGAAGATACTGTCGTTTACGTCATCGAGTGCCGCGTCAAAATCAGTGAAGCTGCTCAGGCACATGACTGGCCCGAATACCTCGTTGGACCAGACCCGACTGTCCCGGCTCACACTCTCGAGGAGAGTCGCCTCGACCATGACGCCGTCGCGGCCTCCGCCACACAGAATCCTGGCGCCAGCACCTCTTGCCTCCGCGATCCATTCTTCGACCCGCCGGGCCTCCTTCTCGGAGATCATGGGCCCGATGAAGGTCTCTGGATCCTGGGGTGGCCCCATCTTGAGTGCGGTCGCGGCACTGATGAGCCTGGAGCGAACCTCGTCGTAGATGTCTGCATGGATCATCACCCGCTGCACACCAATGCAGCTTTGTCCGGACTGGTAGAAGCCGCCG
>PVBE012712637.1_pt1 | contig 11522 bp, 14 predicted proteins | sample 1631181 | NCBI WGS metagenome assembly PVBE01 (sample SAMN08397723, study PRJNA350692) | Marine metagenome, whole genome shotgun sequencing project. | isolation source: water | place: Pacific Ocean | collected 2012-04 | reverse complement strand
CGGCGGACCTCCAAAATCCATATGGGAGAAAGTGTACCCGGCCCGTCTGTGGTAGGTGCCTCGACGCCAAAATCCATATGGGAGAAAGTGTACGGAGGCCGTTTGTGGTAGGTGCCTGGACGCCAAAATCCATATGGGAGAAAGTGTACGCGGCCCGTCTGTGGTAGGTGCCTCGACGCCAAAATCCATATGGGAGAAAGTGTACCGAGGCCGTCTGTGGTAGGCGCAAATACGCCCAAATTTGTTTTGGGTGCAGTTGCGCCAGCCAGTCCTGAGATAAAAGGGGTGTGACCATAGGAGGTTTCGATGAATCGAGAACTGTCAACGATCTATCCCTGGGATGCTACGCCTGAGGAGCTCGCTGCCATTGAAAGGCTGAAGGAACAAAACTGGGAGGACTTTCAGGAGCGGTTTCCAGGTCTGAAGCGCGTGAACAGGCACGCATGCGCGGTGGGCGTCCGGGGCTGCAACGGAACCGACTGCTGGACCGGCGGCAGCTTTGGTGTCTCCGATCATGTCGCGCTCTACGATTTTGACGGCGGCAGGGTTTTCGTGTCGCACCCCTACCCAGATCGTGTCCAGCGAGACCAGCAGTGTGCCGTCGATTTCTGCGAGCGACACAACCTGCACCTCGAAATCACGGAGGCGGGGAGCTGGTACAGTCACCGGACTTGGCTCGTGGTCGTGACGGAGCCGTCCCTCGATGCGCCGCTCCCCGATTCTTCGCGTCGCGCTCTAATCGTCACCGAAGAAGGGGCCTAAGACCCACCTCTCGCCGTCCCAGGCTTCGATCACTTCGAGTTGGTCCCAGGGTACGACCCGCCAAGAGGGATGATCAGCGACGAGGGCGTGGGTGTCGTCCCACGAAAACGCCCGCCACCTCTCCCTTGGCCACCCTGCTGGTGCGGATTTTGGGCGGACGGTCACCTTCCTGTGGGTCGATTGTCCTACCCGCCGCCAAGTATTTTGGCTGAGTGAAGGGTGCGGGGAGCGCCCAGACCCAAAGAGGGGCACGTCGTGCGGGCGGACATAGGCACTTACAGATCGACGCGGAGTACTCCCCCGTTCGTACCGGAAACCCCCGCGGCTGTACCCCAAGCTATGTCGTTCAGCCGCATTCATTAGATCGCGGAGTTCGTGCACGTCTGTAGCGTTGGCGACCCAAGCGGCCAGGGTCTCGTACACGGTCTCGACAGGAACGGCGAAGGGTGGGCGCATAGCGCCTGGGTTGTTGGGATGGAACGCCCACCATGTTCCCAGGTCCGGGCTCAAAAAAACGCGCAGGTCCAAGATCTCGATGCCTAAGGCTGCAAGAACGGCGCTGGGGTGTCCCTCGAACCCTTCGTCCCCCATAAGCTCCAGCATCTTCCACCAGTCGCTGAGAGTCATGGGCAGGTCGGAGGGTTTGGCACTGGGGCCGACCGCGACGGAGAGCGAGTCGAACTGGCTGGCAGATCCGCGAGAGCGCCGAGACGTGCTGATGCCGCCAAGACCCGCCAAAAGGATCGCTCCGGCCAGCCAGGTCATAGTCGCCCCTCGTAGGTCGCCCACTCGTCTCGGGTGAGGACCGAGAATATCGGCCTGCGCTCTCCCCGTTTTAACGAAGGGATCCCGCGGGGTGGAACGATGTCATGGACGATTACCTCGTCTTCATCCCAAGCGATAGGGACACTCGGCCTCAGTTCCTGCCAGCGGCGGCCCGCCGGGTGTGGCCATGCCCGGTCGTGCATCATGTGGGTGCGACCGCTCGTAGAACGAAGCCACCACTCCCTCTCCGCTGGAGATGTGGGGTCGGGGCCTTTCCTGATCAGTTGGTCAAAGCGCACATCCGTCGATTTGCCGACGCCATAACGGTCCACGCCGTACAGCGATAATCGGGTCTGGATATACCGCTCGTCGTGTAGGGGCACTTTGTAGCCACCGAAACCATGAAGCCGGCGTATTGCCATTTCAAGGTCGAACAGCGCTTGGGCCAAGTCGTGCAGATCTCGCGGATAAGGAGGGCCCGGCGGTGGAGGCCAGTCGTCCTCAAAGCCCGCCTCGAACCGACGGTCAAAATGGAAGACCTGGGCGGTCAGGGTCTGGGCAAGCAGATGCAGCAGGGCGGCAGACTGACCAGCGTGACGGTTCTCAGGCGCTGGCCACAAGCGTGGTGGAGAGTCCACCGGCTCCACCCAGGACCGCCATGCGCCGCCCCGTCGCTCGAGCAGTGGGATGAGGTCACGGGGTGTGACCCCCAACGTCGCGAGGACCTCCAAGCCCTGAGCTTGGAGCGACGGGTCCGGGGATCGGAGAAGCTCCAGCACCTTCTCCCACGTCTCAGCGTCGGGAGTGTTGGGGCTGCCCAGGCGGCGGCCACCAGCGACAACCACCGTGAGGGCGGCCGCGAGTGTCAGGGCCACTCCTCGGTTCATCGTCTCGCCGAAGGCGGGCGCAGGTTTTCGATTCGCGCCCCTACAGTGCTCAGACTCTCAACGGTGGCACGGTTGATGCGGGCGTCGACCAGATGCGCCCCGTCCAGCACAGCACCGCGGAGGTCAGCGCCTGACAGGTCGGCACCCGTTAAGAGTGCCCAGTTGAGCCGCGCGCCTGCCAGGTTCGTGTTGTGGAGCCGCGCTCCTGCCAGGTTCGCAAACCGCAGGTCTGCCCCCTTCAGGTTGGCGCCGCGGAGGTCTGCACCTGACAAGTCGGCCCACAAGAGGTTGGCGTTTGGCAAGTTGGCTTTGACCAAGTCGGCCCCGGCGAGCTGGGCCCACTGGAGGTCTGCGTTGGGAAAGAACATCCGCATCGCCCGCCCAGATTGTGCTCGAACCTTCGGTACGTCCTGCCCCTGTGCCGTCCGTGGGTCACCCGATGCCATCGCTCTCCAGAGATGTTTTGCCTGGTTCCACCCGACCTGGCCAACCTGTGTAATCATCTTCCCCGCGTCGGCCTCGAGCCGGGGCCAGAGCCGGTCGGGAATCACAATCCGCGACCCGGAGCGGGGTGCCGAGGCGACCGCAAGGAGTGCCGCTGAGGTCAAAAGAGCAAGGAAAGGCGCCATGGTTACTCTCGAAGTAGGCTGAAGGCCCACTCGGGCCAGGTAGACAAGATATCGCGGAGGGGCACAAACGAGGAGATGTACTGGTGCTGACCGCCCTGTAGATCTTGATCGTCTGGGTCGGGGAACAGGTCGGATAGATGCCGTCGGATGACGAGGACAACTGGCTCTCCGCCGTGCTTGGCCACCGCAGCGCGTGCGTATGACTGGGCCAAGCCGCCGCCGCTGCTCTCCAAGTATACGCCACTGTGGGTGTTGTAGCCGGCGCCGAGCCACTCAGGGTCCTCGCCAAACGGGTTCGTCGTGAGGCCTCGATCTTGGACGATCTGACTCAGAAGCGCAGACGAGGTGCCGTGGTACAGCGCAATAGGGAGGCCGGAGATCACTCGCTGCAGTAGGTCTGAGTCGGCACCGAAAAACAGGGGGTTGGTCACTTCGATCAGCTCGTGTTCACCCACCGACACGCCGAGCTCATCATCGAGGTAACGCTCCACCCAGTATTGGAGATCGTCCGACAAGGCCGCTTGGGCCTCGGCACGATCTCCGTCGAATTCAGCGCCGACCCAGACCTTGAACTGAGGCAACATCCTAACACGGTCCGAGAGGAGGCTCGCGAGGTCTTCGGCAGAACTACCACGTCTTGTGGCCGACCCGCGCGACGCGAAGATAGCGGCAAGCCCCGCGGCGGCGGCCAGTGCAGCAAACTTCGCCATTTTCCCACTCCTCGGTCATCTCCACTGTAACGCTTGAGCTGCGCGACGACCCAGGGATGAGTCACGCAGAACCGCGGAAGGAACAGCAGTGAGCGAAGTTCCGACACCCACGCCTTCCAAATGGGCCCATCCTGCCATCCAAGCGGCCAAAACATGATGGGGAGCGAGGACGTGGCGGTGGACGCGATGGTAAAGGTGACTGAGCGCGCAGACGGGCGTGCTTTCGTTTGGCTGGCTTCCGGGCTCCGGGAGTAGGGTCCGAAGCTCGAACAGGCGCCGCATAGCCACCTGGGTATCCTCCGCGCTGGCCGCGAGCACGCCGGCGTGGTGCAGGTTTAGGCAAAACGTCTTGTAGCTGACTCCAGCCTTGATCTGGGTGGTTATCACCGCCCTACAGACAGCATCCGCATCCGCTTCGATCCCGCAGTCGGCCAACACCCAGGGCACTACCTGCGTAAGCGGCGCCGGACCGTCTGCGTAGAGCCGCCCCGTCACCGCCGGGCCAAGTCGGCCCGCCACTTCCCGGCCGCAAGTCCGAAGCCAGCAGGAGTGCGACATCAGCTCACACCGCATGGCTTCCACGATCTTGTAGATTGGCGACAATTCGTCGCCTGACCACCAGCCCGGTCGTTCGTGACGCAAGGGGCGCAAGCGTCGATTGCCATGCCAGTCCAGGTGATACACAATGAGCCGTACAAGGTCGGTCCCTGCGTCGCGCATGTCCGCGAGGTGGGCCGTACGAGTGTGCGGATCGTAGGTGCTGACCGGTGCCAGGAAATGTCGGCCGGTCGTGCGGATATACAGTGACTTGAGGTCTCGTGCGCTCCCGGGAAATACACGAGAGAAGCCAGCCAAAATATGGTCGTGCGATAGGTGGTCCATGCCCCACCCTATCACGATGGGTCTTTTGTCCTTTTCAGTGTGCGGTCGCATTTAGACCTGGACAAAGCTGAGGTCGTGCGAGCTCACACCCCGGACGGGCGCCACCAGTGCCCCTTCCCCGCGGACGCTACCCGCCGGTGCTCAGGCGTAGCGCCCCCCATGACGGCGTCTTCTTCGGTGAAACCGGCAGGCCACGTCGTTGCGGCGTCAAAGCGCGCTCCTTGGAGGTACTCGACGACGACGTGGTAGGGCAGCCGACGCTGAAGCCGCCACGGTTGGTCGAGGCGTGCGCCCTGGAACTGGGTCCCGGCCAGCCTGGTGTCTTGCAGGTTCGCGCGGTGGAAGTTTGCCTGCATGGCATTGGCATCGTTGAGGTTGGCTCCCGCGAGCACTGACTCCGTGAAGTCTGCGCCGCTGAGGTCCGCTCCGGTCAGATCTGCCCCACCTAAGTTCACCGAGTTGAGCTTGGCGTCGGAAAACAGGGCGTTTTTAGCGCTCACCAGTCGCATGATGGCGCCGGTAAACCGAGCTCCGCTCAGGTTGGCGCGGTTGAGCGTCGTGCTGGTCAGGTTCGCACCCCGCAGGTCCGCGTAGCCCAGGCGCGCCCTCGACAGATTTGTGTCGATGAGGATGGCGTCGCGGAGGATGGCGCGCTCGAGGTCGGCGCCTTCGAGCCTGGCTGCGGAAAGGTCGATGCCGGACAGGTCAATCGGGCCCTCGTGACCGTCAGACAGCCAGCGGTCCTTCATTCTCTCCAGACCGTCGAGCCCATCCCGGCGGATCTCCGCCTGTGCCTCTTGCATAAACATCCAGTTGGGCGACCCTTTCTTCGAGCCCGCCACGGCCGCTACGGCAAGGGTGGCAACGGCACCGATGCGGGCAATCAGGTCGAGGGGCGAGGACATGCTGGGCATTGGACTGCTCCTGCCGCTACCGGATCGAATCCACGCGGCCACTTGGTCTTGGGTGTATAGGACGCGCCCGCAAATTTCGCCGCGCGAAACCAGGCGAACCCCTCATCGTAGGGAAAGTTGACTTCAAAGTACGCTCGGTGAAGGTTCGCGCCACTAAACGTGGCCCCGGTCAGATTGGATCCGATTATCGTCGTCCCGTCCATGTCGGCCCGCTCGAACGATGCGTTGGTGAAATTGCCGTAGATCAGCGTGGCGTCATGTAGGTTGGAATTACTCAGGTTCGCGTTGGTGAAGTTACCCCCCTGAAGCTCACCCCACTTGAGGTTCGTCTTCGACAGGTCGGCCTGCGAAAAGTTAGCGTCGGTGCCAACGACTCCCTCCAGGCTGCCACCCCGAAAGCTGGCGCCCTCGAAATTCGCTTCGTCGACCAAGGCGTCTGTGAGGTTCGCACCGTCAAATCTCGCGTTGCGCAGGTCCGCAAACGACAGCTCTGCGCCGGTTAGGTCGGTCCCGCTGAGGTCGAGAGGCTCGTTGGTGAGCGACCGCCAGATGGCGAGCACTTGGCCCAGCCCGGCCGGGTCTCCACCCCTCAAGAGTTCAGCCAACTTCTCGCGTGTGTCCAAGGGGACGACGGGCTTGGCTTCCCGTCGCCTTGAACACCGCGACCCTCGGTGTTGGGTGGACGCTGCGGATAGGAGGCCCACTGTCACTATGGCGGCCGGTATCGTCATCGTCGTTTTCCTATTGGGTGACCAGTCCCAGCTTCCCAAAGCGCGGGTCGGTCGTAAATGCGGTGTCGAACAGGGTCTGCGGCGTGATCTTCGCGCGATTCCAGTTTACCCCGTCGAGCCTCGCTCCCTTGAGGTTGGCGCCGGCCAGGTCCGCGCCATGCAGGTCTGCGCCCCGCAAGTCGGCCATCCGAAAATCGGCGCCACGCAGGCCGGAGTACTCAAAAGTACTCCCCCTTAGGTCGGCCTTCATGAATTTCGCTTCCGTGAACAGGCCGCGACTCGCTGTCACCGCGCGCAGGTCCGCTCGGCCAAAATGGGCCCCAGTCATGTAGCAACCACCCAGGTGGGCACCTGCTAACTTGGCCCTCTCGAAGATCGCCTCGTCGCATTGAGAGCCCTGTAGGTCGGCCCCGGTAAAGTCGGCCCCGGCTGCGTTTAGGCGAACGATCCAACTTTGCCGGAGCACTGCTCCCACGAGCGTCGCCTTCCGCATCGTCGAGTCCGAAAAGTCGGTATCGTCGAGGTTCGCCTGGGTGAAGTCGGCGCGGTCCAATGCTGACCGGGTCCACTGGCAGCGCGTCAGGGAGGCGTGTCGCAACGTCGCGTCGACGAGATTGAGCCCGACGGCTCCAGGCGGATAGGTCGGGCTGAGAAGCCCCAAGAAATCTAGATTGACGTTGTGCAGATCGAAGTCGTCCCAGTTCGGAACGTTCCCTGTCCCGAAAACCAGGTTGAGCCTCGGTAGGTCGATGCGGTCTCCGCCGCCCAGGCTGATCCACACCTCCCGGAGCTGTCTGACCAGCGCAGGGTCGGAGTTCAGGAGGGCCTCGCCCGCCATGTCCCGGAATTTGGGCATCAGGTCCGCGGGCAGGGCGCGCGATCCACGGCGGGCAGACCCAGCTACGGCGACCAGTGCAAGGCTGGCTGCGGCGAGCGCTTTCATGTGACAAACCCCTGGCGGGCCGGGTTGAAGTTTTCAGGCCACTTGACTGAGCCTGGCTTTGCCCGTGCGCCGCGAAAGTCGGCCCGTCGCAGATCGCACCGACGAAAATCTGCGCCGTCGATAATGGTGTGCTGATCAATAAGGTAGCCGTCGGACAATGAGCCGAATTTCGTGCCGTCCAGGCGCGCACCGCGAAAGGAGGCGTTCGTCAGGTCGCAGCCGTCGAACGTCGCCCCTGTGAGCACCGCTTGGCTGAAGTTCGCCCCGCTGAATCCGCCGACTTCGTAGTAGTCGCTGAACGGGCCCCCCGGCCCCTGTCGAGCAAAATTCGCTCCGGTCATGTCGCAGCGCTCGAACTGGGTGTAATTGGCCGAGCATCCGTAAACGTGAGCCCCCCTCATGTCTGCTCCGGCAAACTGGGCGTAGTCCAGCTCGGACGTGTTGAATGTCGCTCCGCATAGTTTGGCATCGGTCCAGTCTGACTGAACCAGGTGGGACGCCTTGATACTCACCCCGTCGGCTCTCGCAGACATGAACTGGGTGTGGGCCATGTTGACCCCGTACCAAGTGCTACCGGTCAAGTCGGCGCCCCTGCACCGGCTTTGATTCATATCACAACTGTGGATGTAGGCGTCGGCCCAGGACGTGGCGGTCAGGTCTGAGCCCAACATGAGGAGCTCTATGTGGGAGAAATTGAGTCCAGCAAAGCTCATCCCCTTCAAGTCCAAACCAGACCAATCTACAAACCCGACTCCCCCCTTCATCCCGATTCTGTTGCTGGGGTGCGCTTGTCCCTTCCAGTACTCGTGGCTTACGTCATACCAAGTAAGGCGCTGGTGGGTGAGGGAGCGCCAAACCTCGTAGACCTGGCGCGGGTCCGATACCAAAATCTCTTTGAGCTTGTCCCGGAAGGCATCCAGCTCCGCATCGGATTGTTGAGCGGAGCCACGCCTGCCTGCTCGAGCCGCAAGTGCCAGCCCGGCTGCGACTCCTATGGAGGATGCCACCTTCATGATTTTGCTCCGATCTTGCCCCATTTCTTCTTTGCGCCCGGCGGCTGTCGCTCCCACACGATTCGTTTTGGCCCACGGACCTGGTGCGAGACAAGGCCGCTCGGCACGCCCACGCACTCGCCGTATACGGTGTTCATGAGCCTCCTTTGGCTGCCTTCCATCTTGGCCCCCCGGAGGTCGCACCTGAAAAACCGGACTCCGTCGAAAGATGTGTCAGTCCACCTGGTGTCCCGCAAGTCGCATTCATGGAAGATGGTGTCGTAGCAGCCGGTGCGGTTGAAGTTGCTTCCGCGGAGGTCAATGCGTCGGAACCGTCCTTGGTTAATCAAGGTGTCCTCAAAGTCGGTCTCCCGCAGCGTCGATTCATATGCTTGGGTGTAGCCGAGCGCAGACCCCGCAAAACTGGCGGAAGTAAGGGACACGTTGCGAATGTCGAGCCTTTGGGCCGCCCCTACCGCTAGGCCCGCGGCATGCCCTGGCTGGAGCAGGCCGGATTCCTCCATTTGCTCAGCCCGGGCGGCCGAAAGCACGTCGAATGGGGGCACCCAAGCCATGCCTCCCCTCCCTTGGTCGTCGCCCGGCGTCCACACCATGCGTGCCAGCTCAACGCCTTGACGCTGGGTCGCGAGGTCCGGTGACTCCAGCAGGTCCTTGAGCTTCGCAAAATGCTTCCCGCTTGGAACCACGTTGAGCAAGCGCCACCACTCCCGCCAGAAGTGTACTCCCCATTTGAGCCCGCCCGTGTTGGCCTTGTAGTCATGAAAGCGTACGCAAATGTGGATGCACACATCCACCGGAGAGTCGCGGAGCCCGTAGGGCATCCCCCACGGGGACCGCTCCGTGCTGCGTCGAGCCTTGGATCCAGCCCTCTGGCCGCTTCTTTTAGTGCCGGCACAGGCCGCTAAAGCAAGCCCCGCGCCTACTACCGCTACTTTGTTCATCTGCGCATCCGTATCAGTTTTGAGTCCCTACCGGCGTAGGCTCGACATTCCCCAGGCGATCACACCCACCGCGACCGCCACCGCGGGCAACGGAATGCCGCCGGTTCCCGCCGTCTTCAACGGTGCTGTAGGAGGCGGCTCTGACCGCTGCTTCAGCGCTGCGAGTGGTCCGGCTGCCGCCGGGATGGACGCAACAGCGACGGCTGGAGCTCGGTCTGCTTGAGCTGGAGGCTGGGCCGGAGCCCAGACCTGGGCATCAGCCGGAGCCTGGTACGGGTCCTCCGGGTTTTCCCAGACTTGCGCTGGACCCCGACTCGCCGCCGCCGACGCCAATCGCAGGCTCTCGTTGTACTGACTGTGGACTCGCCGCAGGAGCGCGTTGCCTGCATCGGGAAGCTCGGCGGGGGTCTCGGACGCGGTTTTGTAGTAGGGCTCCAGCGCCCCCCATGCGATGAAGGGCGCAGGGTCCACCTTCCTTTGGCCGCCACCGTCGGGTGATGTCCAGCGAAACATCGACAGATGAAGGTGGGGCGCGGTCGAGCGGCCCGTATTTCCAACGGTGCCGATCACTTCGCCCCGCTGCACCTTTTGCCCTGGCTTCACAGAGATGGTCGCAAGGTGGCAATAGGTCACCAGTGTCTTCAGCCCGTCGGCTCCTCGGTCGTAGAGAACCTGGACCCGGTTGCCGCATTTCTCGACTTTCTTTCCGTCGGCCCTGATCTGAGTTTGCTGGTTGAAGCAGCTATTCTCGTCATAGCCGGTGTGTGACTCGATGCAGACCCCGTAGGGTTTCGGCCAGTCGCCGCGTGTCACCCCCCATTGGGTCACCGTGCCGTTCGCCTGTGCGATGACTTGCGTGCCGGGCTTAACTCCCAGGTCGAGCCCCCCGTGGCCTCTACCTTGCCTGCCTTGGTAATAGGCAGCGGTCAAGCGCACTTTGGATCTGAAAGCAAGGCGCACGGGTGTCGTGAGCCCAGACCATGGGCCGAGCGAACCAGGGGGAAAGGCCTGCTGTGCGTTGCGCGGCCGGTCCGTGCGGCCGCCGGGTATCTGGTTCAGAGCGGGAAGATTCATGACACATTCACCAAGGTGAGGATTGATTGGACCGTCTCAGAAGATGGCTCAATCTCGTGGCGGTCCGGGCGGCCCGGTTGAGTTTTATCCAAGCTGCGTTTGCGACGCGCCACCGCTCGCGGACTTACGTCTTGCTGGAAAGTCAGCGTCTCGACAAAGCCCTGTTGGTAGGGGCGGTCGGCCTGATCGCTTCGTGAAATGTACCGGCGCGCGTAGTCCCCCGCCGACTTCCAGAAATGGCGCTCTGCGGGCGTGCCCGCCTGACTGGCGCGACTCACGATGCCCGCTGCGTTGAGCAGGGGGAGGGGCGGAGAGTGCCGGAGGCGCAAGGTAAGTGGCGGCGGCGTCGCCCGGGATCGAGCCCGTGTCAGGTAATTGGCGAGGTCCTTGCCATACCCATACTCCAGGTCGTCCAGCGATGGGGACCGCAGGCGGGACATGGCCCATACCTGGCCACCCGCGTTGACGCCGGGGGGAAATGACACGCGCTGGGGCGGCGGCACCGAGGGGCCCGCGGCCAACTGGCGAGCGTAGATCTCCCACAATGATGTGATGACGGGTCCGGCCATCATCTGAGGCCAAACAAAGGCCTCCTCAGCGTCCACAGAAACGGGGCGGGCTAAGGCGAGCAACTCAGCTACGCTCATCGGTTTTTCCTCAGTACGTCGATCAGGTGGTTGACCACCATCCCCATGGCGATCCCCTCTGCAAATTGCACGGGGTCACGGTTGCCCTCCATCACGCGAGTGGCGAAGCCCACTACCGCTACTGAACCCAAGACGAAAAGGAGGGGGTGGGGCGAGCTCTCTTTGTCGGGTGTGGCCGCTCGGCCCAAGACAGAAATGTGCTGATTCATGGGGTACGCCTTACGCGAAGTCATTTTGATTCTATCTCAGCAAGGGAGCGGGCGAACTGCTCGTCTCCTGCAACCACACGGGGAACCCCACCACGCGGCAGTGGCCCGTCTCGCACCACAGGGTCCCAACGAGCGGCATCTTGCAGCCAGATTGTCTCAACGGGAAATTTGGAGTTCCAAAACGCCCACCAAAGACTCATCCATTGGGCGGGTCCAGGGGTCCAGTCGCTGGCCCGCGTTAGCCACCACCCCCAGACCTCGGCCCGCTCCTGGACATCGTACTGACCTGTCCCCGGCATAGATGTGGGAGGCTCCATGGGGGAACCGCGCCAACCGGAAAGCCAGAGCTCTCTCAAGTCCAAGCCGTAGGGCGTGAAGATCTTACGGCTGGTGTCCGCCCACCCGGCGGCCAGCT
>PVBE012371987.1_pt1 | contig 11522 bp, 9 predicted proteins | sample 1631181 | NCBI WGS metagenome assembly PVBE01 (sample SAMN08397723, study PRJNA350692) | Marine metagenome, whole genome shotgun sequencing project. | isolation source: water | place: Pacific Ocean | collected 2012-04 | reverse complement strand
GTGAATTGAGAGCCAAGGTTTCACTGCCGATCCAGGCGGTTCCACCCCGGGCCTTTGCCACATGGTGTTCGGTGAAATGATCATCAATCAAACCACCCGAATCAGCGCCTGCGGATCCCGGTGAGTTTGTTGTCTCACAAATTCTATTCTTGACGGTAATGGGTCCCACCTGAATCGGTGAGAATAGTGTCTTAAACTGATCTGAAACAGTATCGCTCATGGCATTGGCCTCCTTAAAAATCCGCCAGGATTAGTCTTTTTGTTCTGCTGCCTTCTTCATCATCTCTGTGCGCCATGTCCATCCTTCTGTGGCATCGCTCATGTCCAGCAGCTGATCTTTCTTCGCCAGCAGATCTTCATAGGTAACATCCGCACCAAACTCTAGATCCTCATTGTTAAATACTGCTGCGGTTGAAAACCGCCCGTTCCCTGCCTGGATGACCTTTCCTGTGGGTCCATCCTCACTACACATCAAGAGCACGGCAGGTGTCACCAGCTTCGGATGGCTCATCGGGTCCGGGTTATCCAGGTCAACTTCTCTTCCTGGGATCGTATTAATCAAACGTGTCGCTGCTGCCGGCGAAAGTACGTTGACATTGATATTTTTAGATCGACCTTCCATCGCCAGCACATTCATCAGGCCAAGCATGCCCATTTTGGCTGCTCCATAGTTCGACTGCCCGAAATTCCCATAGATGCCGGATGTGGAACTCGTCATAACAATACGACCGTAATTCTTCTCATACATAAGTGGCCATACGGCATGGGTAACGTAGGCGGTACCGTTCAGATGGACATCCAGAACTATGTCCCAGTCATCAAGGGGCATTTTCTTGAATGTCTTGTCACGAAGAATGCCAGCATTGTTAACCAGAATATCCACGGTACCAAATTCCGCAACGGCATCATCAATTATCGATTTGGCTCCTGCAGGATCGGAAACGGATGCCTTGTTCGCAATCGCAATCCCACCCTTCTCCCTAATTTCACTGACGACCTCGTCTGCCATGTCACTGGCGCCAACACCATCACCGCTGCCACCCAGGTCGTTGACGACAACCTTTGCCCCGCGGAGTGCGAATTCAAGCGCATGCGATTTACCCAGCCCGCCGCCAGCACCAGTAATAACTACAACCTTGTCTTTGAATTCACTCATCACCTGCTCCATTTAGTGTTTGCTTATTAAGAATAACCACACTGACCGAGTATAAACCGAGCGGCCAGCTTTGATCTGATAAAACCAACAGTACCACACTGATAAAGCTCAGACGATATCAGGCAATCTGCATGACCAGCGCATACCCTCAGGAAATCGCTTTTCGAATACCCATTTGCTATATTCCAGACGGGTTCAGACAGAGGAAATACCCAGCGCATGCGCACCACTAACGAGACGTTCAGCAGTCTGATGATATTCTGCCTGTTCCTGCTGGTAACCACTACCACCGCCAAAGCTGAGGATGCTGGATATCCTGTTAGGATTTCCAGCGTGGAGAACAGGCAAGTCACTCGGTCAGTCAGTACCTATGGCGTACTTGCACCCAAGATTGAAGACCTCTCCTTTCGCATCGGCGGCAGGATCGCGAGCTTCGCAGCGACTGAAGGCCTGACCGTTGAAGAAGGCCAGGTCCTTGCTGAGCTGGAAAAACGGGATGCAAAGGATGCCCTGAACAAAACGCGGGTCGAATACGATCAGGCAACACGTCAGTTCGAGAGACTCCAAAAGCTCGCTGCTGATCGGCTGATACAAGCGGCCCAACTGGATAACGCGAAAGATACGCTGGAGAAGGCAAACATCGCGCTGCAACAGGCCGAACTTGAATTAGAACGAAGCACACTTCGGGCACCGGCAAAGGGTGTGATACTTCGCGAGTACCTGCAATCACGTACCACAATCGCTGCAGGTACACCCATCTACTCGTTCAGGGATATCTCCGGCTCCTGGATTACACAAGTCGAGCTTACCGACAGAAATGCATTCGCGTTTGGACCGGGAACAAAAGCAGTGGCTCGGTTCGCGCCTTATCCAGGTGAGGAATTCGAAGGCGAGCTTACAAAACAAGCCGGCGTTGCGGACGAAAATGATGGCCTGTACACGGTCGAGGTCACAATTGCGACCCATGGCCGAGAACTGCGACCCGGCATGGTGGTTGAGATTGACCTCACTCACCAGTCCGAACAGCCCTACACGATCGTCCCCCTGGATTCACTGGTTGATCTGCGTGGCAACAAAGGCGTGATCTACTTGCTTGATGAGGCAGGAGAAACTGTTGAGGAACGACATGTCCACATCATGACTCATACTGGCGACAGTGTGGCCCTGGTTGAAGCCATAAAGACGGGGCGCAGTATCGTGGTCCGCGGTCAACAGAATCTTCGTGACCATGCGCATGTAGATGTGCTGTAAATTCAACCGTGAGATGACATGCGCCAATTCATAGAATTTGTAGTCACAAATCGACTGTTCACTATCCTGTTCGTGTTCGTGGTAGTTCTGGCCGCATTAACCAACCTGCCAAACCTGCGCGTTTCCCAGCTGCCAACAATAGAGATGCCAACACTGCTTATCGACGCGACCCTGCCCGGCGCATCTGCCAGGGAGATCGAGCAAAGAGTCATCAACCCCATCGAAGAAAGGCTTGAGACAACCCGGAACCTGAACCGTTTTGAGGCAAATATTTCCAACAGCCATGCCATGATAATGATGGAGTACGACCACGGCGTGGATATTGATGACGAGTATGTGGACATCAATTCCAAGTTGAACAACCTGAAACCTGACCTGCCCGACGAGGCCGAGGTTTCCGTTGCCAAACAGAGTCCTATAGACGTGATCGTTACCTATGTCCTCGCTGTGGTTTCAAGCACCGCTACCCAGAGCGAGCTAGTTGCAACGGCAGAAGAACTGAAAACGAGGCTGCGCAAGGTCTCGGACCTGGCAGAGGTCACTGTTATGAAGCCGGAGCAGGAAATCAGAATTGAGCTTGACCTTGCACGACTTCACCGCTACGGCATTACCGTCACACAGGTCGGCCAGGCAATCCGGGGCAACAACCGATTCCTGCCGACGGGCACTTTCGAGCTCGGCGACAAGGCAATCTCGGTACTTGCATTTACCGGTGGCTATAAGTCCCTGGAAGCCCTGCGCAACACCATGCTAATGAACAACACTGGCAGCGCACTGGCTCTTCGTGATGTTGCGACGGTCCAACTGGCACTCGATAAGGAGGCTCTCAGAACGAGGGTTAATGGCGAGAGTGCCACTTTCATTACCATGAAATCATCTGCTGACGCGAACGTCTTTTCAGTTCGTGCCGATATCGACACAGTATTGGAGACCATGACGGCAAAACTGCCGGTCAATACACGAATCGAATGGCTATTTGACGTTGCTGATGGCGTCAGCTTCAAGCTCAAGCAACTAGTCACGAACATATTGCAGGGCATTGCTATCCTGACACTGGTCCTGCTGTTCTCCGTTGGCTGGCGTTCCGGCCTCGTTATCGCAATGATGCTGCCCATCTCGCTACTGCTCTCAGTGGTCGGATTATCTGTCACTGATTACGGCATCCAGGAAATCTCACTTGCAGGCTTCGTGATATCACTTGGCCTGATCGTTGACAATGGTATTGTTGTTGGCGAGAACGTTTACAAGAACGAAAAGTTTCGCAAGATGAACAGCATGGATGCGGCAATTGATGGTGCGTCCTCCGTCATGTCACCCCTCTTATCTGCCACGGTCACGACAGCCCTGGCCTTTGCTCCCCTGTTTCTGCTCACTTCACCTACCGGTCTTTTTTTACACAGTATGGTCGCTACCATCTGGCTGTGTCTGGCGGCTTCTCTTATCTCGGCCATTGTATTCTCGACCCTGCTGCTGTCACGAATAGGCACACACAAAACCGTCGGCCGGTTACCCAACCCCCCTAGCTTTCTGGGGCTGCTCACGCCGATACGAGATGGCGCCTATGTTCGTCTGCTGCGCCACCTGATCAAACATCCGTGGCAATTGCTTGTCGGCGTCCTGGTTCTGCTTGCAATTACTGGGTTCCTAGCTTCACGACTGAATGTCATCGTATTTCCTGACAGTGAAGATCCCTTTTTTACCGTAACCATCGAGGCACCCGATGACAGGAGCCGCGATTTCGTCGATGGCCTCGCCCGTGAAGTCCGCGAGCTGGTGGCAAAGGAAGAGCAGGTTAACAACTGTGGCACAGTGATCGGCGGCGGCTTCCCTTTCGTCAACACGGGAATCCAGAACGCCGGTACCGGACGCAGCAGTGCGACCTTATTCTGCACAGTGAATTTCAGGGACAGCACCAAGATCAATGCCCTCACCCAACGCATAAACAACGATCTCGCCAACCGGGTCGCGGATGCAAATATTCTCGCGACACCAATGGTACTGGGCGGGGAACCTGGTATTGCAGATGTTGAGATTCATCTATCCGGCCCCCGAATCGAATCCGTGCGAGAGGAAGCTAAAAAGTTCGATGAGTTTTTTCGTAAAGCTGAACTTCCCGGGATAATGCATGTCGACAACCCGGCAGCATCGCGCTGGTACGCGGTGGATATCCATTTCAAGGAACGGACCGCTAACGCAGTTGGTGTGAGCCGCTCCCAGGTCGATGAGATGTTGGTTCTCCTAACCTACGGTGCGGAAGTTGATCGATACAGGGATGAGGAAGGAAACGACTATCCCATCATGCTGCGTTCAAGCACGGCCCTTGAGGACCCATTTGCTATATTCGATCGTGTATTTGTTACCTCCACACGGGGCAAGCAAATCCCCCTCAGCCAGGTCGTAGAATACGGGTTCGCTGAGGACGAATATGATATTCGTCACGACATGTTCCAGCCGGACCTGAAAATTGGTATCACGGCAGATCCCTACTACCCGGTACCCAAACTCACCGGGGAGATTGCAGCGGTCGTCGATGAGTACGTCCTTCCAGAGGGCTATTCCATAGATATACGTGGTGAAGTGGCCAACACAGAGAAGGCTTTTTCCGGTGCTGGACGCAACCTGGGACTGGTTTCGCTTGTTGTGCTCGCCATTTTCATCCTGCAATTCAAGTCAGCACTTCAACCAATCATTATCCTGGTAGCCATTCCCCTTAGCTTTATTGGTGCCTTTTTGATGCTCTGGGTTGCCGGCCAGCCCATATCTTTTCTCGCATTCATTGGTCTTACCAGCCTTATGGGTATTGTCATCAACAATAGTATTCTGCTGGTCGATGAAGGAAACCAGCTGCGTGCCTTAACCGACGACGAAGACCTGACGGAGATTGCAATCCACGCCGGTGTTAACCGGTTCATGCCCATTTTTCTGACGTCAGTCACCAGCATTTTCGGACTCATGCCACTTGCGCTGGGCAACTCCATGTTCAAGGCGCTTGCCGTTGTAGTCATTGGCGGCCTAACCACTTCAACCTTCCTGACTTTGCTTTGCGTACCGGTACTCTATTCACTGCTGACCACCGGCGAAAAAAATGTATCCGTTACTGACAACTGGTCTGGTCGATCGACCCTGGGGGAGCCAGCAGATGAATCCAACGTAAATACGGTCTAAAGGTGCGTTCCTTCTTAAGCGTGCCGACGAAACCAGTCCCTGAGATGCCCGTTTCGACTTCTATGCCAAAGCTTTTGAGTTTTTCCCCAACGACTTTGCAGTTCTATGCTCGTCAAATGCGATTTCCGGGTGTGCATGGATGTCCCGTCGCCAGTTTGTCATTTCCTCTGGTACTGTTAGATCGCTTTGATGATCCTCATACTTCTTATTTTTCCTAGAATGTGTATACAAGTGTGACGGAGGATTCTGTATCAGTTTTTTCATTCCCCAGGGGTACTTCAGAGTTGTTTTTTATATTGACTGCCAGCTTCATCGCAAGATTACCAGCGACGTTAGCACTGAGCGATGATTCGGATCTTGAAATGGTTGACTCATTGCCGATCTCTGTACTTAGGGATTGTTCGAAGGTGGCATTTTCGCTGACCTGCCAGACATATTTCGCTGCCAGCCGAACAATTCCTTCGCCCTCACTGCCGCCAGTGACCAGTTCTGATTTTCGATAGCCCAGTCCAATATCACCAACCAGGGACATGGTCGACTTTTCCATGAGCAGGCGAGAATATCCGGCAGTGGCGTCCGCTTGATAGTCGAAACCGTTGAACTTGTCTTTTTCAAAGGCGGTTCGACCAAACATTGATCCCTTATTCAGCTTGAAGTCCGCCTGGTAGGATACGTATGTTTTTTGTGCGGTCTTGTTGTTGTCCTTGGCCGAATTGAGTGAATCGAGATGCACTGAGTGCTTGAATCGATCACCATCTTTCACCACCTCACCACGAAACTTCAAATTTTTCTCGTCTGTGTTGCCAGAAGTAAAAACTGCTCCCAGCTCCACTTCCGCACCCCACATACTATCCTCCGACCCAATAGCCATCATAGACAATCCGAGTAAAACCAGGAGCCCACTTATTTTTATCGTTTGATTTGCCATTTCATTGACCAACATCGAAGCTGAGTATAAGGATCATTAACGCCCTATTCTTAGAGATCCGCAAGTACAAATTGATGACTAGAAGCGCACATCCAAAAAAGGTGGGAGACTTTATTGAGGCGGCAGGATATATGGGTGTTGTCAAAAGTATAGAAATATTTAGTACGGTGCTGACAATGGGCGATAATGGGCACCAATAAGACCCTTTTTCAACCAAACCCAACTTACATCGTGAATAGCCAAAGACCCTTTTCTGGATACTGAAAGAACTAACAGGGCGATTATTGCGCCGACAGCACTGGACGATCGCAGAGAGTGTTCACGAATAATCTGGCGGCGGTTGAAAGCCGCCGATTTCCTGTGCCATCAAACGTGTGAAATCGATCGTCTTGTAGTCATTAAATTCCGCACCAACTGCCTGTAATCCAATTGGCAAGCCTTCCTTTGAAGGTCCAGTAGGAAAAACAGTGCTGGGTAAATGGGCAACCGTTATCGTACCTGCCCAGAAAATCTGCTGAAAATAAGGCTGTACTTCATTGTTGACCAGCAATGTTCTCTCTGTGACGTCCTGATGATCATGCGGAAATGCCGTAGTCGCCATTTGAGGGCAAATCATGATATCCCAGTCTTGAAAAAACGCTCGCCAGGCGTGTCGCAGGTGATAGCGCTGATTGTGTGATGCTAGCCATACGCCATGTTCCTGTATTGCCGCGCGGGTTGACAATGCCTCCATGCTGTCATCAGACGGATCCAGTTGCGCTGCAGCTTCCCTTTGAATCTCTTTCATTTCTTCTGGCATACCCTCAGCCATTACACCTTGCAACAAGCTGACATAAACCCCGAATGAATCGTTCATATCAAGTGCCGGACGAGCACTATCTGACACTACCGCCCCTGCTTTTGCCAGAACATCGGCAACCATCGCAACACGATCTGCTACTTCAGTTTCAACTGGTGCCATCTCATCCGATTGCCATATCGCTACTCGCAGATCTTTAAGCTCTGTCTTGTCGGGTTTTGGCAGATGGAGTTGCCAGCCAGCGGCATGATCCGGGTCAGCACCAGCGACAATATCCATAGACGCAGCAAGGTCCTCGGCGGAACGCGCCATGGGACCGACCACGGCGATATCGGGTGGCTTGAGGTCGCCGGGGAGACTGTGACCCTGAGGCGGCACAACACCCCAGGTTGGCTTGTGTCCGTAAATGCCACAAAAATGCGCTGGATTGCGAATCGAACCACCAATATCAGAACCTGCTTCCAGGCCTGTTAGACCGGCTGCTAATGCCGCGGCACTACCTCCACTCGAGCCGCCAGGCGTTCTTTCCAAATCCCATGGATTACCAGTTACACCATATATCTCGTTGTAACTTTGGAAGTCAGCCAACTGAATGGGTACATTCGTTTTACCCATAAAATGCGCACCGGCTTCTTTCAGTCGCCTTACGCTTTCAGCGTCACTGTCTGCGACATTATCTTTAAATATTGGGATACCCCACGTGGTTGGGAGACCCGCAATGTTGTACGCCTCCTTAATTGTCATAGGTAAACCATGAAGTGGACCAAGATCGTTACCACTTGCAAGCGCAGCGTCTGCAGCATCGGCAGCGTCCAACGCACGATCAAAATCTCTTACGACGACCGCGTTAATATCACTATCGAATTTTTCGATTCGGTTAACGTACATTTGTGTCAACTCGCGAGAACTAACCTTTTTCGACTTAATCAATGCAACCAGGTCGAGCGCTGATTGAAATGCATATTCACTCATCGGCGATAACTCCCCTCTCCAACACTATTTTCTAAATTAACATTCCGCCAAAGCGAAACTCTCTAGCAAACCTTTCGCTGTTTGTTGTCTCATCGCCGCACACAAAGTGTTCGTTTCCACTCCCTGCGTCAAGCTTCGTTCACAACCAGGGAGCATGCCCTTATGTTCTTCGAGAAATTCTTGCCATTCTGCAGCTTGTTGATTAGAACAAAAAAACGAACCAAAATCCGGCACAATAGCGGAACGAAATATTTCCGGTATCAGCCCCATAATGGTATCCGCATCACTTTTTAACCATTTAAAGGTGAGCTGGGTACTCGCATTTCGCGCCATCTGTCGATAGATGATCTGGGTAACCTCATTTTCTTTAAGCACAGCTGCCTCGAGTATAGGCAAGATTAAAACCTTTTTTCAACCAAACCCAACTTACATCGGGAAGGGTACTAAGCTCTGTTGACCTCTGGAATATGAGAAGGGCAGCTTACTGACCGTTTGGCGACAAAAAGGACTACTTGAAACGCCTTCTATGCTGCGGGTCTTACGTCGTATATCCTTAACGTGTTTTTCTGTGTTTGACATGCTCATTTGAGACTCCTTTGCTTCGGTTTAAATTAGCAGAAGTGTCTCTTAGCAAACAGGGCTAGGTGGTGCCATATGGGCTGACGTCACACAGGGTTCAGCAATAGCGTTTTCATCGACGAAACTGCGATAAGCATCAGTGGTGATACAGAATGCTCTCGGCACTGGCAAGCCTGCACTAACCAGCTCGCCAAGGTTTGCACCCTTGCCGCCAACCAGCGCCAGACTGCCAGAGTTGATGTTCTCAAGTATTGTCGTGTACACAGCCATATTTCACATCCTCATTCCGGCAGATCGCGGTACGTGAGAAATGAAGCTCAGGTCACTACAATGGTCAGATTTAACTAAACCTAGGTTAAACCAATTTCCAGTTGATCGATCCAGTTATATTTCCTAATGCTGACGATAGAATACTCGGCTATCGTTAAGTTCGCCAATACCTGGTTGGGATCTGGCTTGCGGTGATTACTTCAGCAGGTTTCGGCGTATTGTCTCAAGCTTGTTTTGAGTGACTCCTAGTTCTTTACGGACATAACCCATGACGCTGCCGTACTCGGTTTCGAGATGCTGGAACGCGCTTTCGAGATAATCCGGATCCGAGCGTAAGGCGACTGCCAACAGATGTGGAGGCAGGCCGGCGAGGTAAGGGTAGGGGGCTAGTTGATTAGAGTCATCCGGGTCTGTGTAGATAGCCATGTAGTCGACGCAGTGCTCCGAGAGAGCATAGTCTCGCAGGACCTGATCCCGCTCGACGCCGAGAGCGGTCAGTATCAGGGCCGCGCAAAGGCCGGTGCGGTCCTTGCCGCTGAAGCAGTGAAATACCAGCGGCGTATTACCGTCAGCGAGTTCTGCAAAGACGCCTGCAAAGTGCAAAGCATGCTTACTCCACATGTTCGGGTAGGACTGCAGGAGGCGTTCGCGGACCTGACCTGGTTCGACATTTTCATTGGGCGATGAATTTGAGAAATGGTTGGTGCTCTTCGCGGTGTAGTTCCAGGTGACAAATCCTGGGCTGGGTTCAGCCCGCCAGTTGGTTGGCTCAACCCGCCGTTCTTTGCTGTCGCGGAGATCACAAACTGTTGTGATTTTGAGGTGGGCCAGATACTCATAGTCCTGGTCTGTCAGGTAGGTCAGTGTCGCCGAGCGAAACAGCTGTCCCCAGCGGACCCGCCCGCCGTCTTCAGTCTTAAATCCACCCAGGTCCCTGAAGTTTCGACCACCTGAGAGTGGTAACAGCCGTTCCTCGATGAACGAACGGATCGATGGATCCTCGTGTACAGTCATGGTCTGATGCCACTCCCTATTTCTGGCCGTCACTTTATTGGTTTTCTGAGCGATTCGGCTCGCACCATTCCGCCTGAGTGCTCGGTGCGCCACGGGAAATCACCTTGATTGATGCCGGGCTGCAGTGCAAAGGCGGTTGACCAGCATAGTTGATCGGTGGCGGTATCGCCACGTCAGTGTGATTTCAAGATCAAAGCCACGGTTCGATTAACTGGCTTCATCAACCTCAATGGGGGTCGCCTGGGCAAAGAAGTAAAATAGAATTATTGCTGCAACTGCCAGAATGGCGATCAGGTAGAAAAGCATATCGTAGGACCCGGTATTCTCAAGCAGAATACCAACCAGAGCGACCAGCCCCGCGCTGGTAATGGAACCTATACCAGCCATGAAGCCGTAGAGCACATCGCCATGCACAGGCAAAAGCTCTCCTGGAACAGGCATATAGCCGGGTACCAACATGCCCAGGCCAGCAAACAAGCCACAAAATGCCAGTAGTGCAGTGGCCGAAGAGGTCGCGATGGTAATACCTATACAACACGCAGCAGCCAGTGCAAATCCGCTCAGTGCCAGCTGCCGGCGAACGCGAATCGGTGGCATTCCCGAATTTATCATCTGGTCGGCATATCGGCCTGCTACCAGGGTGGCAACCGTGGCCAGAGCCCAGGGCACCATGGAATAGAACCCGGCCTCCGAAATAGAGAGTGCAAAGGTGTCGACGAAATAACTGGGCATCCAACTCGCCATGGTGAAGGAAATGCTGGCAGCCGAAGCGCCCACCAGGTAGATCGTTAGCACCGCAGGGTGGCTCGATAGGACTCTCCAGGGAATTGGCCCTCTTTCTTCAGCAACAGATGATGTCAGTTCCTGAGGCTGCTGACTATTGGGAGTAATTGGAACCGATGGAACTCTCATCACCCAGAACAGAGCCCAGACAAATCCTAAACTCCCAAACAGATAAAAAACAAACTGCCACCCGAACCACTCGATCAGCTTACCAGTGGTCAGTAAGGCCGCGACGGTACCCACCGAGGCGGCCGCAGAGATCAGGCCGATCGACAATGATCTTTCCTTCAGGGGCATCCAGCTGTGAATCAGATTGTACGCAGATGGGTAGGCAGCCCCCTCGCCAACACCAAGCAGTAAGCGTACGACCACCAGGGCCGTAAATGACACATAGGCAGCAAGGGGCGTAAGGATCGTAAACAGGGACCAGAGCAGGACCGCCGCCAGAAAGACATTTCTTCCGCCGAACCGATTGGATAGCAGCCCCCCAAGCATCTGCATGACCAGGTAACCCATAAAAAAACTGGACAGCACCAGGCCCTTGTCGCTATCCGACCAGGCAAATTCCCGCTGCATTTCGATGGCTGCAAGGGAAATCAGGATGC
>PVBE011620601.1_pt1 | contig 11522 bp, 10 predicted proteins | sample 1631181 | NCBI WGS metagenome assembly PVBE01 (sample SAMN08397723, study PRJNA350692) | Marine metagenome, whole genome shotgun sequencing project. | isolation source: water | place: Pacific Ocean | collected 2012-04 | reverse complement strand
GACCATACCGTCGAACCTCGCGATCGCGTTCCACCCACGATTCTCCTACGGCGCTTACCCAGCCGATGGCAAGGTGGTCATCGTCGCCGAGGACCTCGTGGACCAAGTACGGCAGGCGACCGGCCGAGCCCTTGGAGAGCCGCTCGCCAGATTCAACGGAGACCTGCTCGAAGGCCTGCGCTTCCGTCATCCCCTCTATGAACGTGACTCGCTCGCGGTGCTCGCCGACTACGTCACCCTCGAACAGGGCACCGGCGTCGTGCACACCGCCCCGGGACACGGCGCAGACGACTTCAACACGGGGGTGCAGTACGGCCTCGAGACGTATGCCCCAGTCGGCCCGGCTGGTCACTTCACCGACGATGTGGCCATGTTTGCGGGTCTGCGCGTGTTCGACGCCAATCCGAAGGTCGAGGAGGCACTCGCCGCCCGAGGATACCTCTGGCGGCGCGACGTCATCGAGCACCATTACCCACACTGCTGGCGGTGCCAGCATCCGGTCATCTTCCTGGCGACGTCGCAATGGTTCATCGCCATGGACACCGCGCACCTGCGAGACAAGGCCCTCGCAGCGATTCGCGACGTCCGGTGGTTCCCCGCATGGGGCCAAGAGCGCATCCGCAGCATGTTGGCCAACCGACCCGATTGGTGCATCTCTCGCCAACGCTCCTGGGGGGTGCCGATACCAGCCCTTCACTGCCTGTCGTGCGGTGAGGCCGTGCTCGACGCGGACCTGACGGAGAAGGCGGCCACGGTGTTCGAGCAACATGGGGCCGATGCCTGGTACGAGCGCCCGCTCGACGAGTTCCTGCCCGACGGCTTCAGGTGTTCATCCTGCAGCGGTCACGAATTCGAGCGCGAACAGGACATCCTGGACGTCTGGTTCGATTCGGGCTCCAGTCATGAAGGCGTGCTCTCCCAGCGTCCGGACCTACGGTGGCCGGCAGATGCGTATCTCGAGGGCAGCGACCAGTACCGCGGCTGGTTCCACAGCTCCCTCCTGGTGGCCCTCGGCACCCGCGGGCGTCCCCCATTCCGTGACGTCATCACCCACGGCTTCGTGGTCGATGCCGACGGACGCAAGATGTCGAAGTCGCTGGGCAACGTGATCGCACCGCAGGAGCTCATCCAGAAGAGCGGCGCCGAGATCGTACGGCTGTGGTCGTCGATGGTCGACTACCGTGAGGAAGTGCGGATCGGCCCTGAGATTCTGGCACGGGTGGTGGAGGCCTATCGCAAGATCCGCAACACCCTGCGCTACCTGGTTTCCAATCTCTACGACTTCGACCCAGCCGAAGACCTGATCCGCTCAGGGGATCGCCACGACGTCGATCGCTATGCGCTCTCGCGCTATGCCGAGGCCGCCCAGAGAATCGTCCAGTCCTACGAGCGGTACGACTACCAAACGATCTTTCACACGCTCAACACGCTGGTGACCGTCGACCTCAGCGCCTTCTACCTGGATGTCTCGAAAGACCGCCTCTATACCCTGGGCGCGAGGTCTCGCGCCAGACGATCGGCCCAAACGACCATGTACGTGATTGCGGACGGTCTGGCGCGTCTGATTGCCCCGATCCTGCCCGTCACCGCCGACGAGCTCTGGCGTCATCTCCCGGGCCGCCACGAAGGATCGGTGCATCTGGCCGAGTTTCAACCGGACCTCGATGAGCTCGTCGACAGAGACCTGACCGCGCGCTGGCTCGGACTCATCAAGATCCGTGAGGACGTCAACAAGGCCATCGAACACGCACGACAGAGCAAGGTCGTGGGCTCTTCGCTGGCCGCCAGCGTAGCCATCCACACCACGGATGAGCACACCGCGACGCTGCTACGCGAACATCTCGACGACCTGCCGATGCTGTTCATCGTGTCACGCGTCACGCTCGATCATCACCAGGCCGGGGATTCAGCCGAGGGGAACGCTTCGGTCGTCGAGACGGGGCCCCTGACGATTCGCGTCGAACGAGCCCCTGGCGTCAAGTGTGAGCGGTGCTGGCGGTACGTATCTCAGGCATCGCAGGACGGCGGTGTCCGCGGGATCTGCGAGCGGTGCAGCCGTGCGCTCGACGAGGCCGTCAGCCACGCGGAACCATGAACGTGCGCCGCGCGATGCCCAACGACGAGCACTCCAGGAGCGCACGCGGCTTCCTGGACCAACTCCGTGAACACCGTCAGATCTGGAAGGTCGCGCTGATCATCGCGGTGTGCGACCAGGCCACCAAGGCTCTCGTTCGCTCGATCCTACCCCTGAACACGAGCGTCGAGGTCGTTCCTGGCCTGCTCAACCTGACGCACATCAGGAATACCGGAGCCGCCTTCGGTTTCCTGAACAACGTCGACATCCCTCTCAAGGCCGCGGTGATGACGGCGGTCTCGGCCGTGGCGCTGATGGCCATCCTGATCTACGGCACCCTCCTGCCTACCGCAGAGCGGACGGCGAGGATCGGGCTGGCACTGATTGTCGGCGGCGCAATCGGCAATCTCATCGATAGGGCGGTCGCGGGCTACGTCGTCGACTTCGTCGACGTATACTGGCGGGACTATCACTTCTGGGCATTCAACGTGGCGGATTCCGCGATCACGGTCGGGGCGTCGGTCATGATCCTCGACATGCTGCTGCAGGGCAGGTATGTATCCAAGGCTTCTTGAACTCGGCCCGATCACCCTGTACAGCTACGGGGTTCTGCTCGCGGCCGCCTACTTGCTGGGTCTCAAGCTGGCGATGACGCGGGCCGGCCGCGCCGGACTGGACGCGACGAAGGTGATGGACCTGGGGATCTACATCATCATCAGCGCGCTGGTCGGGGCGAAGCTGATGCTCTTGGTGGTGGACTTCCGCTACTTCTCCAGCAATCCGACAGAGCTGCTGGATCTCGTGAGGTCCGGCGGCGTCTTCTACGGCGGGTTGATTCTGGCGGTTGCGGTCGCCTTCTGGTACATGAGACGCCATCGCCTCCCCCTGTGGCAGACGTCGGACATGTTCGCTCCAGGCATCGCGCTCGGCCACGTCATCGGTCGATTCGGGTGCCTCCTGGCTGGTTGCTGCTACGGTCGCCCGACCGATCTGCCGTGGGGCATCACCTTCACCGATCCCTTTGCCGCCTCGAACGTCGGCACACCCTTGGGAATCCCCCTGCACCCCACACAGCTCTACGAAGCGGGTGCGGAGCTAGCGATTCTGGTGCTCCTCCTGGCCACGGAACGACGTGGCAGGAACTTTCCGGGTCGCACCTTCTGGGGCTACCTGCTGCTCTACGGCATGACGCGTTTCGTGATCGAGTTCTTCCGTGGCGACGACCGGGGTACGGTGTTCGACCTGCTTTCGACTTCGCAGTTCGTGTCGCTTATCCTCGTCCCGCTGAGCGTGGCCATGCTCGTCCGGCTTGCGCGGCGTGACCCCGCGCCCGAGCCCAGCCGCGCCCCAGCCAGGTCCTCTCGGCGGGCCCGGTCCCGTTCCGCGGCATGACCGAAGCGGCCACCAGCGGCCCTGATGCGGCGCTACGCATGGAGGTCGAGGAGGCGTGGGCCGGCCAGCGACTCGACCGCTATCTCGCCTCGGTCCTCCCGGACCACACGCGGTCGCGGATCCAGCGGCTGATCCGGGAGGGCTTGATCACGGTGGAATCGGGTCAGGCCCGTCCGAGCCAGACCGTCCGAGCCGGCGACGTCGTCGCGATTCGGGTCCCCCCCGCGACCATCGCGGCGACGCTTCCCGAGGATCTACCGCTCGATGTCGTCTATCAGGACCCCGACCTGATCGTCATCGACAAACCCGCAGGCATGGTGGTACACCCGGCGCCGGGCCACGAGGGTGGCACCCTGGTGAACGCGCTTCTGCATCACATCAGCGATCTGAGCGGCGTCGGCGGCGAACGTCGGCCGGGGATCGTGCACCGACTCGACCGAGGCACCTCCGGTCTCATGGTGATCGCCAAGCACGACTCGGCACATGCGTCACTCGCGCGTCAGTTTCACGAGCGCGAGGTGGAGAAGACCTATGTCGCGCTGGTGTGGGGGGTCGTCCACGCTGGCAAGCGGATCGACCTCATGATCGGAAGAGATCCATACCAGCGGCAACGGATGTCCACACGTGCGCGCCGGGCCAGGAGCGCCGTCACCAGGGTCACGCGCGCGGAACCGCTGCGCGGAGCGTCGCTGCTCGAGGTCACCATTGCCACGGGACGAACGCATCAGATCCGAGTACATCTGAGCGCCATCGGACACCCGATCGTGGGCGACTCGACGTACGGGGGGACACATCGCCGGCTGCCGGCCCACCTGCGACCCGTGGCGAGGTTGACACGCCCCTTCCTGCACGCCGCACGCCTCGCGTTCGCGCATCCACGTGACGGTCAGCGGGTCGAGTTCACCGCCCCGCTCCCGAGCGATCTCCAGCTCGTCCTCGACGAGCTGCGGGCTGCACATCTACCACCCGCGCGACGCTGAACTCGGGGGTTGGCGAGAGCGAACTGGGCAGAGGTCCGAGAACAGAGTCTCGTTGAGAGGAGGTGTCCCGTTGACCCGATCGCCAGCCGCCACGCTGCGCAGCCACACCATCTACGAGGGCCGCATCTTCCGCGTAACTGTCGACCGCGTGAGAATGCCCCACAACCGTGAGGTCGATTTGGAGATCGTTCGGCATCGTGGGTCGGTCGTCTTGATTCCCATGCCCGACCCGAGCCATGTCGTCCTCGTGAGGCAGTACCGATACGCGATCGACCAGTGGCTGTGGGAGTTGCCCGCGGGGACGCTGGAACCAGGAGAGGAACCCGAGACGGCGGCCCGCCGCGAGTGCCACGAGGAGATCGACCTCCTGCCTGGACGCCTGGAGCCACTGGGGGGCTTTCACCCCACGCCAGGCTACTGCACCGAGCGCATGGTGTTCTTTCGAGCAACGAACCTATCGCGCCCAGAGCACAAGGCCACGCCAGATGCCGACGAGCATCTGGAACCCCGTGTCTTCGAACTCGAGGCCGCACGCCAGCTCGTCCGTGCGGGCACCATCACGGACATGAAGACCGCCCTCGGCCTAGCGATGGCAGACGTCCACCGGTAGCGGACGTCGCTCGACCGGCCTCCCCCCGACAAGGCCCGTCGGCGCTCAACACGCGACATCACCCCCCCGAGCGACCTCGGGACCCTCTCGCCGCCTCTCGCTGCACGGCCACGGCCTCCTCGATCGTCGCGACGTGAATTGACACGATGTCCTCGATTCGGGTGGCGTAGCCACCGGCCAGCGCAATGGCGACCGGGAGGCCCGCCTCCCGACATGCCTGAAGGACCATCCGGTCGCGCTGGCGCAGTCCGGCGTGCGTGAGGCCGAGACCACCGAGCTGATCCTCGCGGAACGGATCGGCTCCTGCCAGGTAGAAGAGCACGTCGGGCGCGCTCTCCAGCACTTGAGACAAGGCCCCTGGCAGGTGCTCCAGATACTCCGCATCGTTCGTACCGTCGGCCAGACCGATGTCGAGCGAGCCTCGCGGCTTGAATAGCGGGTAATTGTGCTGCTGGTGAATGGAGAAGGTGAAAACCGTATCGTCCCGCTCGAAGATCATCGCCGTGCCATTCCCATGGTGAACGTCGCAGTCGACCACCGCCACGCGCTGGGCGAGACCCTCGCGTTGGAGGACTCGAACGGCAACCGCCACGTCGTTGAAGAGGCAGAACCCCTCACCGTGGTTCGCAAAGGCGTGATGAAACCCACCGCCGAGGTGACCCGCCAGACCAGCGTCGAGGGCCAACCGAGCCGCGCGCACCGTGCCGCCGGCCATCAGACGGAACCCCTCGACGACGTCTGGCGTCAAGGGTAGCTCCAACTCCGCCAGTTCCTTGGGCGTGAGTCGTCCGTGACGAACCTTGTCAAGATACTCCCACGCGTGGACCAGAGCCAGCTCGTCCCAGGTTGCAGCCACCGGATCCACGACGTCCTCCGGTCGCACGACCCCGCGGGACAGCAGACTCGACCGCACCAGCTGGTACTTGAGCGTCGGGAACACGTGTCCCCCAAGGTCCAGCTGGTACGCAGCGGAGTGGACGACTTGCATGATGAGGAGCCGTCAGGGATCGCCAGAACCGCCCGTGGGCGACCCCTTCGGCGTGAACGATCTCGGCTTACTGAACGGTGCCGTGGACCACGGCATCCACCGGCAACGTCGGCGGCCGCGGGTCGGTGGACGGCGGTTGGAGGGTGAGGTTCAAGACTTCCTCGACGGTCGTCACGGTGTGGATGACCATCTCCCGTCTCAGCTCCTCGCCGAGATCTTCGCGCACGTTGCGTTCATTCTTCGCGGGCAGAACGATTTCACGAATCCCGAGACGCTTCGCCGCCAGCACCTTCTCCTTGATGCCACCCACCGACAACACTCGGCCCGACAACGTGATCTCTCCGGTCATCGCCACGTCACCTCGAACCCGGCGGCCCGTCAGCTCGGACGCGAGCGCCGTCACCATGGTGACCCCGGCGGATGGGCCGTCCTTCGGGATCGCTCCAGAGGGGACATGGAGATGGATATCCGCATCCTGGTAGAAGCCCGCGTCGATCCCGTAGGCCACCGCGTGGGCTCGAAGCCACGACAGCGCGGTCCGTGCGGACTCCTTCATCACGTCCCCGAGCGATCCCGTGAGCGTCAGGGTCCCCGAACCCTTCATTCGCGTGGCTTCGACGAACAGCACGTCGCCCCCGGCTGGTGTCCAGGCCAGTCCGACGGCTACCCCCGGCCTTCGGGTTCTCTCCTCGACCTCCTCGTCGAACACTCTCGGAGCCCCGAGCAACTCGGCCACGAGGTCGGGTGTGAGCGCCACCGGCGCCGCGTCCCCCTCCGCGCGTCGGCGCGCCACTTTGCGGCACAGGGCGCCGATCTCCCGTTCCAGGTTGCGGACGCCCGCCTCACGCGTGTAGCCACGGACGAGAAAACGGACCGTAGCCTCGGTGAAGGTGACGTCGGCCCTCGAGAGCCCGTGGTTCTCGACCTGCTTCCCGATCAGATGCTCACGGGCGATATCGAGCTTCTCATCATCGGTGTAACCCTGAAGCGGGAGTACCTCCATCCGGTCGCACAGGGCTGGTGGAATCGAATCGAGCACGTTCGCGGTCGTGACGAATAACACCTCTGACAGGTCGAATGGGACATCCAGGTAGTGATCACGAAAGCTGCCGTTCTGCTCGGGGTCGAGCACCTCAAGCAACGCCGACGCTGGATCCCCCCGGAAGTCCGCACCTAGCTTGTCGATCTCGTCGAGCACGAACACGGGGTTCTTCGAGCCCGCCCGCCGGAGCCCTTGTACGATCTGTCCGGGGAGCGCACCGACGTAGGTCCGGCGATGGCCCCGGATCTCTGCCTCGTCGCGCATCCCTCCAAGTGACACTCTCACGAGCTTCCGTCCGAGAGAGGTCGCGATCGACTTCGCCAGCGATGTCTTGCCAACCCCGGGCGGACCCAGGAAGCACAGGATGGGTCCGCGCAGTTCAGGGTTCAGCTTGCGTACGGCGAGGTATTCGAGGATCCGGTCCTTTGGCTTCTCCAGACCCGTGTGATCGGCGTCGAGGATGGTCTTGGCGTGCGCGAGATCAATCCTCTCGCCGGTCCGCCGCTCCCAGGGCAACGACACCATCCAGTCGACATACGTTCGAGAGACGCTATACTCGGCCGCCGCGACGGGCATTCGCGACAGGCGCTCCAGCTCTCGGAGCGCCTCCGTCCTCGCCTCGTCGGGCATACCCGCAGCCTCGATCCTCGAGCGCAACTCCTCGATGTCCTTCGCCTGCTCGTCCCCTTCACCGAGTTCCTTCTGGATCGCTTTGAGCTGCTCGCGCAGAAGATACTCGCGCTGGTTCCTCCCGACCTCTGACTGCACCTGCGACTGGATCTTCGAACCCAGCTTCAGGACCTCCAGCTCCTTGATGAGCAGTCGGTTGAGCCCGTCGAGGCGTGCCCGCAGGTCGAGCGTCTCCAACACCTCCTGCCTGACGGCCGTGCTGAGCGTGGTGAGGCTGGATGCGATGAAGTCCGCTAGCTTGTCAGGCGCCTCGATGCTCATCGTCAGCATCTGGAGGTCGTCCGACAGCAGCGGCGACAGCGAAACGACATGCTGGAAGTTCGTCTTGATATTGCGCTGTAGGGCTTCGATCTCGAGGCGGTCCTCGGCGCGCACGACGTCGAGAGCTTCCGTGACGCGACCGCGCAAATAGGGGTCCACAGCAGCGAGCTGCTCGAGTCGGAGACGAACCAGCCCCTGAACGATCAATCGCACGCTGCCATCCGGCAACTTGAACAGCTTGTGGATGTGCGTTGCCGTACCGACGTCATAGAGATCTTCCCTCGCCGGCTCCTCGATGCCAGCCTCGCGCTGGGCGAAGACAGCGACCAGCTTGTCCCCCGCCGCCGCGGTCTCCACGAGCTGGACGGACCGGGAACGGGCCACGGCAAGCGGCATGAAGGAGCCGGGGAACAGTACCGTGTCTCTGAGCGGCAGTACCGGGAGTTCGGGCGGGATCGAGAGCGGCTGTTCCACACCCGAGATCTCGTTGGAGCCGAGATGCTCGTGCTGATCGCGCATGTGCGATCCTCCTGGCGTCACAGCCGGCGGGGGAGCCAGGCTCCGCCGCCGGCGGAGCCTGGTGAGAGGGCGCCGGTTGTTAGCCAGACATGTCGATGAAGAGGGAGGCGGCGCCGCGACGCTGCGCCTGCATGCGGGCTCGCTGCTGTGCTAGCTCACGAGCCTCCTCACAGTCCTTGCACCGGACCGCAAACGGGAGGGCGCGTAGCCGCTGCTCGGCGATCTCGGCACCACACTCGTAGCAGTTGCCGTAGGTGCCCTCTTCCAGACGCTCGAGCGCCTCGTTGATCTTCGCCAGCGTCTCGGCCTTCATCTGAATCAGGGCGAGTTCGAGGTCGTCCTGGATATCCGCTTCGGAAGTCTCACCCGCGTCGAGAACGCCGACCGTCGAAGCTCCACTGCCCTCTGTCCGGACCCCACGTATCCGCTCGTGCACCTGGCTGAGCATCTCGAGGCGTCGTTCCTCGAGGATCCGCTTGAGCTCACGGTATCGTTCCTTTTCCTTACGTGCCTGGTTCTTGGTCGCCATGATGACGGCCGCTCCTTTCGGCCACGGCATCCCGAGTGAAGCACCGGGATACGCCGGAGGAATTGCAAAACACGTGCCCGACTCGGTTAACCTGGCTCGGGTCCACGTCCGAGCGCTTCGACTGACGATGAGATGAGGGGAGGCTCAGCCCTCGTAATCTCAGGGGCTTTTGGCTGCTCACCCGGTTAGACGACGGCCGCACCGTTTCGGTTTCTTCAGGACTGTTCGAGCGAGAGAGTCCTCTCGAGAGGACAATCGGTGTCTCCCCGACGCTCCACGAGAGGCTCAGCACCCCAATTTGGTACTCTTGTTGACGGTCTGGTCCCTGTGTGCAAAGCTGAGCGGGCTGATGCGATGCCCTGAGTGCGGTCAGCGGCGCGGACGCCGGATGTGTCCCGCCCTCGGGCACCTGATCTGCGCGGTGTGCTGCGGTACCAAGCGCCTCGTGGAGATCGAGTGCCCGAGTGACTGTGGGTACCTGAGTGCCGCACGGAGCCATCCGCCAGCGGTCGTGCAGAGACGTCGAGAGCGCGACACCCTGTTCCTCGCCTCGCTCGTACGAGACCTGACCCGCCCACAATACGACTTGTTCCTGGTCACCTTGTCGACGCTGCGGCAACAACGGGCGGCGGCTCCTCAGCGGATTCTGGATTCCGACGTGGCCGAGGCCTGCGGCGCCCTGGCGGCTACCCAGGAGACGTCCGATCGGGGCATCATCTACGAACACCAAGCCACGTCGCTCCCAGCGCAGCGCCTGGCGCACGAGCTGTCCACGGTCTTCAAGGACCTAGAAACCAAGCTCGGGCGGTCCCTGGAGTCGGACACGGCAAAGGCCCTTCGCGGCATCGAACGCGGTGCCAAAGGGGCCAGCGAGGCCGCGGGGGACGGCGACACCGCCTTCCTCGACTGGCTCGACCGGATGCTGCGGGAAGCCGAGCAACGCGCCGGCGCCTCGCCCGCCACCCCCGAAGGCCCCGTCTCCCCATCCGACGACGAGGCTCCTCGGCTGATCGTCCCCTGACCCGATCACCGGCCGCGGAGTCGCTGCGCGCCCGGTAGCGAGACCGTGTGCTAGAATGGGTGTTTGCGCCTGGGGCCGAGCCCCTCTCGGGGGATAGCGTCAGCAAACTGAGACGAACATGGCGAAACGTTGCGAGATCTGCGGCAAGGGTCCTGCTTTTGGACGCACCATCAGCCACGCCCACAACGTGTCCTCCCGCCGCTTCCAGCCGAACCTCCAGCGGGTGAGGGCCATCGTCAACGGCGGCGTCAAGCGTTTGCGGGTATGTACGCGCTGCCTGCGGTCCAACAAGGTCATCAAGGCAGCGTGAGGCCGATGCGACAGGCCATTTCGACCGATAGAGCGCCGCAGGCGATCGGCCCCTACTCGCAAGCCGTCCGAACCGGACACTTGCTCTTCGTCTCCGGGCAGGTCCCGATCGACCCGTCGACGGGTGAGCTCATCGACGGCGGAACGGGCGCGCAGACGCATCAGGCGCTCAAGAACGTGGGAGAGATCCTCAAGGCCGCGGGTGCCTCGTTCGACCACGTCATGCGCGCGACCGTGTTCCTGCTCGATATGAACGATTTCGCGGAGATGAACGAGGTCTACCAGCAGTACTTCAGCCCGCCCGCCCCCGCCCGAGCGGCTGTCCAGGTGTCTCGACTGCCCAAGGACGCCCGTGTCGAGATCGAGGTCCTAGCCGTTCTGGACTGATCCTCATTCGGACTCCTGCCACCGACAGCCGGTTCACGCCCCGAAGACACGACGCCTGCCTCACCGCGCGGCCCGTTCCACCTCGAGCACGCCCGTGACACTGCGCAGCGACTTCATGACCTTCTGCAGGTGTTTGAGGTCACTGATCTCCACCGTCATGTCGATTCGGCCCCGCCGGTCCTCCTGCGCCTTGGCCTCCATCCCTCGTATGTTCGTGTTGATGCCGGCGATCCGAGAGCTGACGGCTGCCAGTACCCCCGGACGATCCTCTACGTACAACGAGAGGCGGACGACGTAGGACGCCGTGTCGGTTCCTTTGTCCCACTCGACGTCGATTCGCCGCTCGGGATCGTACATCAAGTTGACGACGTTCGGACACGCAGCCGAATGCACGGACACGCCCTTGCCTCGAGTGATGTAGCCGACGATCTTCTCACCGCGGATGGGGTTACAGCAGCCCGCCCTAAACACCATGAGATCGTCGAACCCGCGCACCTTGATCTTCTCGTCGTCCGTCCCGAGGACTCGTCGAACGACCGAGCCAATGGCGCTCTCGGGGCTCTCCTCACGGAGGTCCTCGGGCGGAACGAGCCGCGCGAGCACCTGGCGTGGCGACAGCTTGCCATAGCCAATCGCGGCGAACAGATCCTCGACCTTCTGGAGCCCGAGCTCCCCCAACGTCTTGCGTCGGCGATCGGGCTTCAACAGCAGCTTGGAATT
>PVBE010347260.1_pt1 | contig 11527 bp, 9 predicted proteins | sample 1631181 | NCBI WGS metagenome assembly PVBE01 (sample SAMN08397723, study PRJNA350692) | Marine metagenome, whole genome shotgun sequencing project. | isolation source: water | place: Pacific Ocean | collected 2012-04 | reverse complement strand
GCCACGACCCAGCCGCCCACGGCCACGTATAGCAGCCCCATGCTGGCCATGAAGGTGATGGCCAGGACCAGGGCCGCGTTGCCGCTGCGACGGGCCATCTCCGGCTGCCCCGCGCCGAGGTGCTGGCCCACCAGCGTGGTGGCCGCCACCACCCATCAAGGCCCGTAAAAGGGCGAGCAGCCGATAACGATGCCCACCGCCGCGGCCGCGGCCAGCCTCGAGGGAGACCGTCGCCCGGTGCATCCCACCTCCTCGAGGGGCTCGAGTTGTCACGGAGCAGGCGGCCTCAGAGCTGGCGTGGAGCCCGTATCATGGCTCCCCCCTGCAAAGAGGGGTGGCGACGTGTTGGGGTAAGTTCATCGCTGGTTGTGAAAGAGATGAAATGGATATTACTTTGCGCTGACCTGATTCGCTGATATTACAATACTTCCTGCACATCGAATTTTCTTGCTTCCGTCGGATGTAATTTGGAACAGTTCAACAGACAGTGCATCAGATGTGTGCTCCCGCAAAGCGCGCCGAACATCTGGCTGGATGACAGCGGTGTGTGCAACATCTGCCGGGAGTACGAGAGGACACAACGAGAGCCAGAGTGCCGGTCTAACTTTCTGGAGTCAGATCTGATCAAGCAGCTCGCGAGGTTCAAGAAAAAGAAGAAGGGCCGCTTCGACTGCCTGGTGATGTGTAGCGGCGGCAAGGACAGCACGTCGACGCTGCTGTATGCGGTGCGACGCTATCGCCTGGAGCCGCTGGCGTTCACTTTTGATCACGACTTCGAGACCGAGGACGCGGTGGACAACGTCAGGCGAGCGGTCAAGGCATTGGGCGTGGAGTGGCTCTACTACCGCTCGGATCACATGAAGGAGATGTTCGCCAGGATCATCAAGACGCGGTCCAGGGCGGTGCTGTGTCACCTGTGCTCCATGTGGTACATGCAGTTGACCTATGAGATAGCCTCCAACTTCAAGATACCGGTGATCATCGCCGGCTGGACCAAGGGCCAGGCTGCTCAGCAGCCGGTCCTCTCCAAGTGTGCGTGCGACATCTCGACGCTGGAGTACCGCGCCATGGGCGAGGCGACCCAGGGGTTCCTCGACACCCACCTGCCACAGATGCCCAGGTACAAGGGGTTCCCGGCGAACATGGGCGACCTGGTTGCCAGGGCGAGGAAGAAGTACAAGATCTCGGTGATCTCACCCCACTGGTTCCTCAATAAACCGCCCGGCGAGTATGTGGAGGAGATCAAAAAAGAGCTCGGGTGGCGCTACCCCCGGCTGAGCTACCCCAAGCAGTCCACCAACTGCACCCTCAACTTCCTCTCGGTGTCACAGTCCATGAAGCACTACGGCTACACGCACTACCACGTGGAGATGAGCAAGATGATCAGGATGGGGCTGATGGTCCGGGATGACGCCCTGAAGTTGCTGGAGATCGATTTCGGTGATGATGTGCTGGACCACGTGCTGGAGAAGATCGGCTGCACCCGGGAGGAGATCGAATAGTCAGCGTGGCGCCATGGTGAAGAAAGGGACCAAGGAGGCAGAGATCGAGGCGGACGACAGCATCAACCTGGTGGGGGTCGCCTGCCCCGAAAACTCCATGCGGGCGACCTTGCGGCTGGACACCATGGATGACGGCGAGATCCTGGAGATGCTGCTCAGCGACAGCGAGGCGATCACCACGTTCGTCCCCAACCTGGAAAGAGAGGGGTACCAGATCCTGCTAAAGGCGCGCGTCGACGCCAGCACCTGGCGGGTCCTCGTCCTGGTCTGACCCGAGACTACCCGCCGTGTCGGGTCTGGTTACCAGGTACATGCCGATGACCAGGTGGTCCAGGTCGGTCTCCTGGAAGCAGTCGATGGCGTCCCGCGGGGTGCACACCATCGGCTCACCGCTCCGTTTGAACGAGGTGTTGATCAGCACCGGTACGCCGGTGAGGGCCCCGAACGCGCGGAGCAGCAGATACAACAGGCGATTGCTCTGGCTGTTGACGGTCTGCACCCGCGCTGTGCCGTCGGGGTGCGCCGCCGCCGGGATGACGTCCCGCCTGTCCTCTCGGATCCTCGGCGCCAGGAGCATGAACGGGGAGGGCTGCCCCGGGCAGAAAAACTCTTCGGCCTTCTCCTCCTGAACCATCAGCGCCAGCGGGCTTGCCCCCTCGAGGGGCCTGACCTTGCTGCCGATTTGCTCCCTCAGCCTGGCGTCACGCGGGTCCCCCAGGATGGTGCGGTTTCCCAGCGCCCGTGGACCGAACGCCACGCGCCCTTGCACCCAGCCAACCAGTTCGCCGCCGGCCACCAACCGGGCCACCTCCTCAACCAGCTCGTCCTCCTCCAACTCCACGTGGGGGAGGCCGCTGTTGATCACCGCCGTGCGAGCTTCTTCGCCCGAGAACCCGGGGCCGAGGTAGGCGCTGGTCATGCAGTAGTCTCGCCGCCTGTCCAGCAACGAGGCGCCGGCATACAGCGCCGCGCCCAGGGAGCCGCCCGCGTCCCCGGCGGCGGGCTGGATGAACAGCCGGCGAAACGGGGACTCCTCCAGGATGCGCTGGTTGGCCACGCTGTTGAGGAAGGTGCCTCCGGCCAGGCACAGGCTATCCATGCCGGTGACCTGGTGCACGTGACGGGTGACGGCCAGCAGCGCCTCCTCCACCACCCGTTGCACGGTGGCCGCCATGTCCGCGTGCCGCTGCTCCAGCTCGTCACCGGGGCTGCGTGGCGGGCCGAACAGCTCCACGAACCGGCGGCCGTAGAGGCGATCGCCCCAGTTGATGTCCCAAAAGCGCGGGTCCATGTGGAAGCTGCCGTCGTGGGCCACGTGCACCAGCTGTGCGAATTGCTCCTGGTATACCGGCTCGCCCTGAGCAGCCAGGCCCATCACCGTGTCCTCGTCACGGTGGGCTCGATAGCCGAGGTAGCTGGTCACCGCGGCGTACAGCAGGCCCAGAGAGGAGGGGTACTTGATCTCCTTGAGGATCTCGATCTGATGCCCCCGGCCCACGCCGTAGGTCATGGCGGCCCACTCACCCACACCGTCGGAGGTGACAATGGCGGCCTCCTCGAAAGGTGAGGGCAAGAAGGCGCTCGCCGCGTGAGAGAGGTGGTGCTTGATGAACAACACCTGCCCCTCGAAGCCGAGCTCGCTTTTGAGGACCATGGGCAGCACTAGCCGGTCTTGCAGCCAGTGGGGGATGGTGCGCAAAAAGGTCGGCAGCGAAAATGGCCAGGCTCTGAGGTGCGCCAGGACCACACGGTAGAACTCGAGGTACGGCTGCGCGCTGAAGGCGACGTGGTCCAGGTCCAGCAACGAGAGCCCGGCCGCCTGGACGCAGTAGTTGATGGCGTTGATGGGAAACTCGGAGGTGTTTTCGACGCGGCTGAACCGCTCCTCCTGTGCGGCAGAGACCACCGTGCTGCCCTGGACGAGGCTCGCAGCAGAGTCATGAGAATGGATGGCCAGGCCGAGGATGTTCATGGGACGTCCTCGGCAGTCCCCCATACCAACAGAGCGAACAACTCAGAGCCCTGCATAGAGGAATGAGACGATGACCGTGGGCCCCAGGTAGTACGTGAAGATGGCGAGCATGGCGAGCAGCAGCAGAACCGGCGCAAAGAAATACACCTTGTGCTGCTTGATCATGAACCACATCTCTTTGAGGATATAGGCGACCTTCGCGAACATATCAACCTCCCGTCAAGATTGCCTCTGGCAATCATCCAGGCCAGGCTGGGAGGCCTCTGCATCGGTCCAGTAGGTTGTAGAATCGTCAGCGCGCGTTCCAAGGATCTGCCGCCTGAAGATCAGGGCGTAGATGTACATCATGCCCATGACGAGGACATAGATCAGCGTCAAACATGTGGTGATGAAAACCAGCTGGACCCCCCTGACGAAGAGATCCAGCAGCATCCTCAGTTTTTCCTTCACGCCCGCCATGCCTCATAATACTCGATCTCGTCAACGGATTTAACTGGTCATCATTGCATCAATGGCGGCCACACGTCGGCGCCCACCATGGCGGCGGAGGGCAGGGCAGCGGCCAGGGGATGGCGAAGGTGCCGGTGCCCATGCCGAGGTCCAGCACGGTCCCGGGATTGAATGAGGCGATGAGCTCCACCAGCGCCGCTGGCGGCAGCTGCTGCAGGCGCTGGGTGGACGTCTCCGATCTCTATCCGTCAACGTCGGTGCCTGCCATCGCCATCAGCTGGGGCGTCCACGTGGTGGAGTCAACCGCCCGGGTGGGGGTTGCCATTAAAATAAGTTCAATAATTAAATAACCCTGTGGCTAATGCCCTTGTGTGGTGGCCACCGAGGGATCCCCGAACATTGATCTGAGCTCACTGCCCTGCAAAGGGCGACGTTGAGCCCCCGCCAGCCCGCCTGGATCAAGCTGTCGCTGGCCGCGGCGGTCTGCGTGGGGCTGCTGCTGTCCTGGGCGCCCCTGTCGGGGGTGCTGGCCCTGGATTTCCAGACGCTGCTGCGCAACCTCGAGGGTGGAGAGTACGTGTCTGTGGCCATGCCCCAGGCCTTGTTCACCTGGGGCGAAGCAGCGCTGAGGCTGGGGGCCTTGCCCTGGGCCCTGCTGGTGATGGTGGGCCTGCTGCTGCGGCTGCGGTCGCGCTGGGGGCTGGGCTCATGGACGCTCCACCGGATCTCGCTGCGCCTGCGGTTGGGCCTGGCCGCCCTGGTGTTGGTGCCGCTGGGCGCCTTTTGCCTGCCCCTGGGCGGGGCCATGGCCACCTGGCTGCTGGTGGAGGCCCACTGGTGGATCCAGTAGCACGGCAACCGGGAGCCGGTCCAGTGGGCCATCCTGGACACCGCGCCGCCCCTGCTGGCCGCGGCGACCCTGGTGTTCGGGATCTGGGGCACCGTCCGGGTGTTGAGACGGCCCCGGGGACCTGCGGTGGCCCGGCGCTGGTACTGGCGCGTGGCCCGCTGGGCGCCATGGGGCGTCCCGGTGCTGCTGGCGGCGGTGGTGCTGGTGACCTCCGTGGCCACCCGGGGCGCCCGGGTGGCCGGGCAGCTCGGCTCGGCGTCGGTGTTCGTGGAGGCCTGCGGCGGCTGCCATTCGGTCACCCGCCCGCTGTACCTGGTCAAGACGCCCGACGAGTGGCGATACCTGGTGCGCAGGATCAAACGGCGCGAGGCGTTGCCGCTGACCACCGCCCAGGAGGACGAGGTGGTCAGCTTCCTGCAAGCCATGCGCTCCTTTCCGGATCGCTGGACCTTCCGCAGCCGCTGCCAGCGCTGCCACCTGACGTCGTATCTGTCCTGGGAGGACCGCCACCCCGACGACTGGCGGATGATCGTGGACTGGGTGGGGCGCTACTCTCCTCACTACTTTCCCCCCGCGGTGAGGCGCCAGGTGACGCGGCACCTGGGCCGGGCCCACGCGGACCGGACGCGAGCGCTGGGCCTCGACCCGGGCCAGTACCGGCAGGTGCGCCGGCTGACCAAGGTCTGCACCGGCTGCCATTTCCTTTCACGCCGCGCGGACCTGCAGCAAAAGATCACCCAACAGGGCGCCGAGCAGCTGGTGCGGCGCATGAGCCGCAAGATGGCGCAGCCCGTGCCCGCCGGGAGCGTGCAGCCCCTGGCCCGGGCCTACCGGCTGCTGATGGAGCCCGGCAAGCTCCGGCGGCTGGTGCCCCATGATCGTCCGCAGCTGGCAGGAGACTTGCCGTGGTGAACAGGCGCGAGCTGCTCGCCCCATATCTGGCGCTGGCGCTGGCGCTGCTCGGCCCGGCCTGTAGTTGCCGTCCTGAGCTGGAGGCCACGGACCCTGGCCAGGTGGAGCTGCGCTCCCAGGACTCCATCTTTCCCTGGACAGCGGTGTTTTCGGGCGTGGAGTCGCGGCTGACCGCCACCCCCGGCGGCACCTGGCAGATCGACTTCGAGTTGGAGGTGGACCTGCGCAGCCGCTCACCCTTTGTGGTGGGCCGCTTCGAGAAGTTGCTGGTGGTGCTCTTCGGCGAGCGCCGTTACGACGCGGAGGGCCGCTTCCGCTCGGGGGCCTCAAACTACGCGCTGTCCTCCAACTTCACCACCACCGGGGTGCCGATCCAGAGCTTTGATCACTGGCCCAGTCTGCGGCTGATTCACGGAAAAAACGGCAGCCCCTTCGAGGGGGTCACCACCTTTGATCTGACCGGCCGGGGCGACCCGCGCCGGCATCGCCTCAAGGGGCGCCTGTCGGTAAAGGTGCCGACCGACATCCCCAGGGGACACTACCAGCCCCACGTGGCCCTGATGGTGCAGGTGGCCGGCACCCGTCAGCCACTGTTTCTGGAGATGTTCTCCATGACCTGGAAGCGGCGCCCCTTCCCGGCCCTGCCGCTGGTGGCCGTGGGCCGGCCTGCCGCTGCAAAGATCCCCCTGAGCTTGTTCGCTGGCGCTTACACCCCGGGCCGCAGGGGCACGCTGCCCCAGGAGAGCGAGGGCAAGGTGGGCCTCAACATCCGCACGGGCTTCCCCTCGAGGCTGATCCTGCCCCCGGGGTTCTCCCCCCTGCGACCGGGCCTCCCCTCGTTGTTCCCCAGGGGTAATCTGCCGTCTTTGGTGGGTGGTGACGACAGCTTCCCGGAGCGCCTGGACTCCTACCTGCGGCTGGACCGCGGCGAGGTGACCTACGAGGTCAAGGGCCCCGGCGGGCCCGGCGTGTCCGGCAAGCGCAAGCTGGTGGGGGTGGACGACGCAGGCCTGCGCCTGGCGGGCGGCCCGGTGCAGGCGGACATGCAGCGTCCCGGCGAGTACACGGTGCGCCTCAAGGCGCGGCTGCAGGACCGCTACGGGCGCAGCCTCATCGGCGGCGGCACCTACCGGGTGCACGTGGCCCGGCCCTTAACCTTCTCCACCTCTTGCAAACCCGGCAACAACTTCCTTGTGGGCGACGCCTACCCGGGCAAGGTCAACGTCAACCCCCCGGTGCCCGCGTCGGTGGAGTTGACCGTGCGCTACTTTCCTCGCTCGGATCCGGGCCGCCTGCGGGTCTGGAGGGCCCGGGGCAAGGCCAACCGGTTCGGCCACTTCGTCCCCCGGGGCGCCCCCCTGGTCTTCGACGAGCCCGGGGAGTATTTCAGCAGGGTGCGCGCCAGCTACCGCGGCCGGAGGGGGATGCTCTGGATGGGGCAGCAGACCTCCTCGGGGGTCATCGCCCCGCTGCGGCCGCGGATCACACTGCACGGCGCCCGCAGCTTCCCCCACGGCCTGCGCCCGGCCAGGCCCCGAAACGGGGCCAAGGAGCGGTTCGTCGAGCAGCCCACCTTCGGCGATCTGGCGCTCTTCTCCGGGCCGGTCCAGCCCATCGCGCCGGCCAACCCCTACCACCAGGCGGACACCCTCTACCTCACCAGCACAGGCTTCAACGACATCGACCTGGAGACGCGCTTTTCAGTGGCCGTGCCGCAACCGGGGCTGGCCCGGCTGCTACGGCAGGCCAACACCCACCCGCTGGTGGTGACGCCGCCGCCACACCAGCGACCGGGCAAGCCATACCGCCTCATCAAGGGGGCGCTGCTGCGCAGCAAGGGCGCCGCCTTGATCTGGCAACCGGCCACGCCCGCCTCCCACGACGAACTGCCGGTCAGTTCGGTGGCCCGGGGAAAGCTGCACCCGATGGTCTTCCCCGAGCGCAACCGCCTCGACGCCTACCTTTACACCAGCTCCATCCGGCCCGGGTTTCCGGCCATGACCTCGGTGCTGCAAAAGGACGGCCTGGGGCTCTACTGGTGCACCAACCCCAACCAGTTCGGCAACCACATCAACAGCGGGTTCAACGGTGACCTGGTGGGCGACGTCTACCGGGTGATGGCCGGGGTGGTGCTCAAGGACCGTGACAGCGGCCAGACCTACTACGACGCCTACAGTTCGGTGGTCAGCACGGTGGCCGGGCCGCGCCCGGCGGCGGCGGTGCTGGCGCCGGGCAAGCGGCCGCTGGTGTCCGAGTCGGGCCGTGACCACCACCTCTTTTTGGCCACCGACACTCACGACGTGCTGGAGGTGGGCGAGCGCATCGGCCTGGGGGGGATGATCTTCCCCAACGTGCCGGCCCGGGTGACCTGGACCATCACCTCGCCGTCGGGGCGCCGCACCGTGCTGCGGGCCCGGGCCGATCGACTGGGCGTGGTCAGGGGCGGCACCGTGAAGGTGGACCGACCGGGCCTCTACGCCATCGTGGCAAAGGTGGAGCACGGGGGGAAAACCGGGGGTATCGTGGGCACCCGGGGGGGCGCCTATTGGCACTGCGCGGTGCCCAAGAAGCCGCCCGCGCTGCTGAGCACCTCGCTGCCTCCCGTGAGCCGCCTGGGGCCGGGTCAGCCGGTGCGTATCCCGCTGCGCTGGTCAGGGGACCTGGCGGGGGTCAAGATCCACTATGGCGTGATGATGCCGGGGCAGGTGGTAGTCCAGGGCACGGCCCGGGTGGCGGGTGGCACGGGCTGGGTTTACACCTTCGATCCCATGGAGGTGGCCATCCGCATCCCTTATCTGGACGTGCGAGATTTCGGCATGGGCGGCCTGGCGCTGGCCGACACCGTGGTCTTTCAGTTCCTGCTGGAGGGCAGGACCGGGGACGGCCGGACGGTCCACGACGCGGCACGAGTGGTGCTTCGGGGAGAGACGCTGATGAGCCTGGTGGCCTCCCCGGCGCGCTGATCGTTTCCCGCCATCCACGGGCGCCGGGCCTGTGCTGTCTACATAAGCCGTCTGCCTTGAGGGCGTCGCGGTCCAGACAGGGCGCCACCTGGCGGGTTCTTACGCTAGCCAAGTTGCTGTTTTCTCCCTGGATTTAAACCTGACTTCACGCTTCCCGCTTGCCAACTCTGCGGTAACCGCCATACCTTTACAACAAATCTTCAAATCTGGAGCGCTCGACATGGAGGTACAGAATTGAAAAACAATGGCGTTTTGATCGTCGCCGTGGGCTGCATGGTGTTGAGTGGTGGCTGCAAAAATGGGCAGGGGACCGGAGCAATAAAAGGAAAAGGGCCCACAGGGAAGCAAGCCTCGGGGGGCAAGGTGACCAAGCTGAACAATGCCTCCAGAGCGACGATCACCGGGGTGGTGATGAACGTGGAGACCGAAAAGCCCCTGTCGGGGGTCACCGTGGTACAGCGCAAGGCGACGACATTGGTCAAGGCGGTCACCGGCGCCGGGGGGACCTTCACCCTGGTGACCAAGGGGGGCAGCGCCGCCTATGTGGAGGCCAAAAAAGCCGGCATGATCTCCACGCTGAAGTTGTCGGCCAAGTTCGGGAGCGCCAACCTGGAGCTGTTCCCCGCGGCGTTTCTGGACAAGCTCTACGCGGCGGCCGGGCTGCCCAAACGGGACGCCTCCAGGGGAGCGGTGATGGTGGTGTTTCCCGAGAAGCTCTCCAGCCGCGTGGGGGCAACCCTCAGCGCCGGCCATGGAGGCTCATTTACCGTGGGCGACGACGACAAGCCGGTCAAGTCGAGCAAGCTGATCCCCGGCGGGATCAGCATGCTGTTTTTCGTCAACGTGGCCCCCGGCTCCACTGAGGTCAAGCTCTCCGGCGGCGGCTGCAAGCTGACCCCCCCGTCCATCAAGCAGTACAAGGTGGTGGCAGGCACCCTCACGGAGATCGAGGTTAGCTGTAGAAAGTAAGGGTCTGTGAAAAAATAAGTCGATCAAGTGAGGGTGCCGAGGCGCCCCGCTGGCAAGGCGCACCGACGCAGGAATACTGTAGTATTTCAAGGAGGTGCAACACCGCCAGCGGGGACGCGCCGCTGCTTCATCCCGGGCGCGCTGCAACTTCATCCCAAAGCGCCCGGAGGGCGCGAGGACAGCGCGCTCCGAAGGAGGCGAGGACCGGCGCGCGGCAGCCGCAACCATCGAGTTATTTTGGAACAAGCCCTAAGGCGGAGCGGGTCGTCCCAGCGCACCGCTGCCGCGGGGGCCGAGCAACCTTCCACCACAAAAGAGCCCATTGCAGCCCGCGCGATCCCGCGGGAGGGATACGACAATATCGGCCGCCTCTGGCGGCGGCGGTCAAACGTCGGCGCGGCGGTGCGCCCTCGGTGATGATCAGCCCTGACGGCGGCGCGGCGCGCCCTCGGTGACGATCAGTCCTGAGGGGGGCGCAGCGGCCGGGGGCGCGGTTTGGGTGCGGGTCTCCAGTGGAGCATTCTGTCTCTCTCGGTGTGAGGTTTTGTTCTCTGGAATTCTATCACGGGTCACCACGGTTGCCCATTGTCAGCGAAAAGCGCCGAACAGCTCGCAGTCGGCCCGGGCGGAGTCCGCGGTGTAAGGGGTCTTGCCGGTGGCGTAGTAATGAGTCACCGTGTCGGCGCCGTCATCGCAGCTGCCGAGGCGTCCCGCCGCTGGACAGGCCTTGCCGCTCCAGCGGCCGTTGGTCAGCTCACAGGCTCCCTGATGAAAGTCCCGGCCCATGACCTCCATGGCCGCAGCGGAGTAAGCGTGACAGCGGCCCAGGGGGATCCGCTCGTCGCATGAAGCGGCGCCGGATTGGTGCCCGGCCGGTGACAAGACGACGCCCGGGGCCTCGTCGGATGCCGGGTGTTTGAATGCCCGCAGGATCTGGCGGGTGAACAGTTCGGCGGCCTGCTGTTGGCCGTGCTGGCTCAGGTGCACGCAGTCCCACCACTGGAAGCCGCTGCCGGCGCGCTCGCTCAGGTATCCATGCAGGTCCATCACCCCGAAGCCGTGTTCTTTGGCCAGCCGGCGGCTCACCTTGTGGGTCGACAACTCCCCGGGGCCCGAGCAGTCCACTGCGTTGGCCTCCAGGGATAATACGGTGCGCACTCTGTGCGCCTTGCTGGCCCGGGCCATTCGCGACAACTCGTGCTCAAAGCCCACCGGATCTTCCACGTCGTTGCTGCCGAGGTTGATGATGGCCAGATCCGGGCGCAGGCGCACCAGTTCTTTGGTGTAGTAGTCGGCCGTGCCCTTGGCGGCGATGTTCGGCATGCCGGCGTTGACACAGACAAAGGGCGCGCTGCCCGCCGGGCGGCGGCGGTTGAGCAGCCGCTGGGTCAACGCCACGAAGGTCTTGTGCTCCACGGAGACTCCGTCGCCATGGGTCTGGGAGGTGCCCACGAACAGCACCCGCCGCACGCCGGGCGGCGCCTTGACCGGGTAGCGTCGGCGCAGCTTGGCCTTGAAGTATTCCGGGTCCGGCCCGTCCATGTCCAGGTTCGGATCATCGGAGTACTGCAAGGTGGTGACGATGAATTGTAGGTGGCGGCGCAGGGCGGTGGGCAGGCGCCGCCGCTCGAGGCCGCTGTGTAAGGCTTCGGTGACGGTGCTCTCCTCGGAGGGGTAGCGGTGGGAGCGGACGAAGTACTGCATCCCGTACAGCGTCCCCACGACCAGCGCGAGGATCAGGTGCAAGAGCGTGGCGGCCAGGGCAGCCCGGCGCGGGGTCACCTTGCGCAGGCGCGCCGCGTAGGACAGGCCGGCCAACACCACCAGCGCGGCCAGAAACCACAGCAGCGCCCGGGAGCGGTTGCTGAAGTCTTCGTTCAAGGTCTGGCCGTCGCCGTGGATCACGGTC
>PVBE010826651.1_pt1 | contig 11529 bp, 9 predicted proteins | sample 1631181 | NCBI WGS metagenome assembly PVBE01 (sample SAMN08397723, study PRJNA350692) | Marine metagenome, whole genome shotgun sequencing project. | isolation source: water | place: Pacific Ocean | collected 2012-04 | reverse complement strand
TATGAGGTGATGCGGCAATGCCGCTCAAAACCTAAACGAGGCTACCCTGTGCGAAGCCAGACGATCACAACCAAACCAAAAGGAGCCCCACCTTGACAATGAGATCCCCATATGAGGGTCAGGGAGGGGGTGTTCTTTTCGGTTGTTCAGGCAGTTGCGGTATTTCTTCACAAGCTCGAAAGCGGGAACCCAGGTTTGTTTGGGTTTTTCAGGGTGGCGGCCAGAGAAAGACAGCGAAAAAAGGTACAAAACCTGGGTTCCCGCTTTCGCGGGAATGACAACAAAACAAACCTGAAACGCCCTTCTCCCTACTCCGCAGGCAACTCCAACCGACCCTTGATGACCTTGCGGGTCGGCGTCATGGGCATGGAATCCACGACCACCAGACGTTCGGGCCAGAACATCTTGGCGACCTTGGCGCCGGCCAGGTAGTCGGTCACGTCTTCGAGCGTCAGCGTCTGCTCGGGTGCCAGCACCACGAACAGGCAAGCCCGTTCGCCCAAGACCTCGTCTGGCACGGGGACTACGGCGGCCTGGACCACGGCGGCGTGGGCCTCCATCAGCTCCTCGACGTCGAGGGGGTTGATCTTGATGCCGCCGCGCACGATGACGTCCTTGAGCCGCCCGGTGACGGTGATGTTGCCGTCGCCATCGATACGCGCCAGGTCGCCGGTGCGGTACCAGCCGCCGGGGCGAAAGGATTGCGCATTGGCTGCTTCGTTGTCCAAGTAGCCGAAGAACTGGTAGGGGCTGCGAATCTCGAGCTCGCCCTCCTCACCGCTCTCGAGCTCGACGCCGTCGGGATCGCAGATGCGGGCATTGCAGTCGCCGAACACCGGGCCAATGCTGTTCGCCCGCACTTCTTGGGCCGCGTCTTCGTGGCCGATGATGATGTCCAGCACCTCGGTCATGCCCCAGGTCTGGCAGACACGAACGCCCGGGCAGGCCTCCTCGAGGCCGATCAGTACTTCCGGCAAACAGACGGCGCCGCCGATGAAGACACGGCGCAGGTTCTCACAGACCACAGGGGCAAAGAACCCCGCTTTGCGGCCCGCCTTCACGTGGGCCGGGCCGCAGAAGAGGATCGTCACCTTGTCGCGCAGCAGGGTTTCTTCCAGAACCGGCGGCGCATAAGCCGGCATCATGGCGTTGCTGGCGCCGGCCTGGAGCATGGCCATCAGCACGATCAGCCCAAAGGCGTGGGTGAAGGCCGGCGCACAAAGCACCGTTTGTTCGGCGTCGATATGGAAGCCGCGACCACAACTGATGCCGTCCAGCACCAGCGTGCGATAGGGATGCACCACCGCCTTGGGCGCCGACGTGGTACCGGAAGTGAACATCACCACGGCCGGATCGTCGGGCTCGGGCGGATCGGGGATGTCGCCGGGCTCATGGGCCTTGAGGTCGTCGAAGGCCAACATGCCGGCCGGAGCCGCAGCGCCGACCACGATGACGTGTTCGAGGCTGGGCACGGCTATTTGCATCTCGGCCATCAGGGCCGGCGCGTCATAGCCTTCGAGGCCGGCCAGGCAAACCACACCCCGGGCATCGACGTGACGCAGCAAGGGTTCCAGTTCGCCGCCCCGGTAGGGCATGTGCAGAAGCGCCGGTACGCCGCCCATGGCCTGGATGCCACAGATGGCGATCACGATGGCCGGTACGTTGGGAAGCTGGACACCGATGACGTCGCCCCTCTTGAAGCCCTGGGCCAGCAGTCCGGAAGCAAATCGGCGCACCCCATCGTCGAGTTCGGCGAAACTGAGGCCGCCGCCCGGTGCCAGCGCAGCCGGCCGATCGGGCGCCTTGTGGGCCCATTCCGCCAGCCACTGCGAGGGCATGGTGTCGCTCCAGTCGCCGTTTTCCAGGAACCGCTGCGTGCGCACGGGCGGGTAGGCCAGCGCCGACTTGAGATCTGCCATCAGTTTCCTTTCCGTCTTTCGCGTTCCTGTGCCGCCAGCACCCGGTCGGGCGTAATCGGCAGCTCACTAAAACGGATGCCCACGGCATCTTTCACGGCGTTGGCCAGCGCCGCGATGATGCCGGCCAACGGTCCCTCGCTGCCTTCCTTTGCGCCGAAGGGTCCCAGCGGATCGATGCTTTCGACGATGTGGCTGTGGATGGGGGGCGAATCCATGATCGTCGGGATGCGGTAGTCGAGCAGGTTGGCCCGGGTCGGCAGGCCCAGGTGATAGCCGGTTTCCTCGTAAAGTGCCTGGGCCAGGCCCATCCACACGGCTCCGTGGATTTGGCCCTCGACGGCCAGGCGGTTGATGGCGCGGCCGCAATCGAGCGCCACCCAGACGTCGTCGACGGTGATCACGCCGGAAGCCTCGTCCACCGTCACCTCGGCCGCTACGGCGGCATATGAGAATCCCATGGTGGCACCGACGGCGGAGCCTCGATATTTCTTGCCGCCGTGTGATTCCGGCGGCGTGTCGTAGTTGCCGGTGACGGTGACGGTGCCGCCGCCGGCCAGCGCCGCCTCAGCGACTTCGTGGAAACGCAGGCCCCGGTCCTGGCTGGCGGCGCGGTAGCTTTCGTCGACCACCACGATATCCTCGGGCGCCGCTTCGAGCTTGCGCGCCGCCGCCTCGACCAGGCGTGCCCGCAGCTTGTCGGCAGCCTCCAGCGTGGCGTTCCCCAGCATGAAAGTCATGCGCGAGGAATAGGCGCCATTGTCCTTGGGCACCAGATCGCTGTCGCTGGATATCACCCGCACCCGGTCGAGGCCGACGCCGACCACCTCGGCGGCGATCTGGGCCATCACCGTCGACGAGCCCTGGCCGATTTCGGGACCACCGGTGAGCACCGTCAGGCGGCCGTCGAAGTCGAGCTTGAGCTTGACCGTGGCATGAGGCTCGCCGGTCCAGTTGACCGGCTTGGCGGCGCCCGTGACCATGTGCGAACAGGCAAAGCCGATGCCGCGCCGATGGCCCTCGGGGCCATCAGGACCAGATTCCAGGCCGCCGTTTCGTTTCTGCTGCCAGCCGCTGGCGGCCTCCACCCAGTCGATGCATTCAGGCAAACCATACGAGTTCACCATCAGGTCGTTGGCCGTGAAGGTGGGGGCGGAAAGGAAATTCTGCCGCCGCAGCGCCAAGGGATCGAGGCCCAGTTCCGCCGCCATGTCGTCGAGCAGGGATTCGAACCCGAACCGCACGTTGATGGTGCCGTGGCCGCGCATGGCGCCGCAGGCCGGCGTATTGGTCACCACGCGGCGCCCCAGATAGCGGGCGTTGTCGAGCCGGTAGATGCCGTGCAGGAGTGCGCCGGCGTAGAGCAGCGTGATGATGCCGTAGCCGCTGTAGGCGCCGCCGCGCTGGTCGTTCTCCAGCTCGACGCCGGTGATGGTGCCGTCGCGACGCAGCCCGATCTTTAAACGCAGATGAGTGTCGGGCCGGCCGCGATGGCTGATGAAGGTCTCCTCGCGGCTCAGCACCAGACGCACCTTGGCGCCGGCCTCGCGGGCCAGAAGGGCCGCGATGATCTCGACGTTGAGGGCCTCGGCCCGGCTACCGAAACCGCCGCCGATGAAGGGTTTGACCACCCGGATGTGGGCCATCTCCATCTTCAGCACCTTGGCCAGCATGAGGTGCACGTAGTAGGGCACCTGGGTGGTGCAATGCACCGTCAGGTGGCCGCGGTCGGGATCGTATTCGGCCAACGCCGCGTGGGTCTCGATTTGGGCGTGATTGACCTCGCTGCAGTGGAACGTGGCTTCGCGCACCAAGTCGGCGGCGGCAAATGCGGCGTCGACGTCGCCCAGTTCGTATTCGACCAGGCGATCGAGGTTGCCTTTGCGCTCGGCGTTGATCTGCTCGGCGCCTTCGACCAGGGCGGCCACCGAATCGTAGGCCGGCAACTCACGCAGCTCGAGCTTGATGAGGCCCAGCGCCTGGACCGCGATCTCCGGCGTCTCAGCCGCCACCGCCGCTACCGGCTCGCCGCAATAGCGCACCTTGTGACGCGCCAGCGGCAGCTCGAAGCGCGCGATGGGCAGGATGCCGAAGCCTTCATCCGTGACCTCGCCTGTTATCACCGCGGCCACGCCAGCGAGAGCTCGGGCCGCCGTGACATCGAGCTCGACGATTTCGGCGTGCGCACTGGGGCTGCGCAGCACGGCTGCGTGCAGGGCTTCGGGTTCATGGAAGTCGGCCGTGTAGCGTGCCTTGCCCAGCACCTTGTCGGGTCCGTCGACCAGGGGTACGGCGGCACCGACCGGGCCTCGCGGTGTTCTGGCTGACATATCGTCCTCAGTCCACTTGCCGCTGGTGATCTTGCCAGTGGGGCTGGCGCAGCTCGGCCTTGCGCACCTTGCCGGCCGCGCTCTTGGGCAGAGCCGGCAAGAATTCGAAGGAGCGCGGAATCTTGAAGCCGCCAATGAGATCGCGACAGTGGTCCTGCAATTCCCTTTCGAAAACTTCCTCGCCGTCGCGCGCCACCACCACGGCATGCACGCGTTCGCCCAGGCGGCTGTCGGGGACGGCGATCACCGCCGCCTCCGCCACGCCCGGATGCAGGCTGAGGGCGTTTTCGACCTCTGCCGAGTAAATGTTCTCGCCGCCCGAAACGATCATGTCCTTGCGCCGGTCGACGATGTGGAAATAGCCCTCGGCGTCACGGCGCGCCAGGTCGCCGGTCAGCAACCAACCGCCAGGCAGCGCCGCCGCGGTTTCCTCCTCGCGTCGCCAATAGCCGGCCATCACGGCCGGACTGCGGACGACGATCTCGCCGATCTCGCCCAGCGCCACCGGGGTCAGGTTTTCATCGACCAGACGCACCTGGACGCCGGGTACCGGCTTGCCGCAACTGCCGAGCAAGTGACTTTGGCCGTTCAGCGCCGCTCGGTGATCGGCGGTCCCGAGGAAGCAAATCCCCTGGGTCGCCTCGGTTTGGCCGTAGCCCTGGAAGAGGTCGCAATCGAGCAGCGCGCAGGTCTCGCGCAATACCGCCTCGCCGATGGCCGAGCCGCCGTAGTGAAGCAGCCTGAGCGAGGATAGATCGTGCCCCGGTACCGCCTCGTCGCGCACGAACATGGCTACCATGGTGGGCGCCATGACGGTCGTCGTGGCGCCGTACCGGGCGATGGCCGCTGCCACCTCGGCGGGTAGAAAGCGTGGCGCGAAGGCGTGGGCCGAGGGCCCGGTGAAGAGCTGGGCGAAGAGGCTGCCGAGGTCGGCCAGGTGGAACATGGGCGCCGCATGCAAGTGCACATCGCCGGGCCGGTAGCCGATGGCCGGCCCGAGCTGACTGCCGTTGGCGATTATGTTGCGGTGACTCAGCATGACGCCCTTGGGAGTACCCGTGGTGCCCCCGGTGAAGAAGATGCCCAGCGTGTGATCGGCCGCCAGTTCGGGCAAGTCGGGAAGCCCATCATGGCCGACGATCAGGGGTTCAAGCTCGTCGTCCGGCCCCCCCAGCACAAGCTGAGGGGCGGCAAAACCGGTGGCGGCCGCCAACTCACCGAGTTCCGCCGACAGGGCCAGCAGACTGGCGCCCGAGTCGGTGAGCTGGAATCCGAGCTCGGCGGCGCTAAGGCGATGGTTGAGAGGCACGATCACCGCCCCCAGAGCAACCGCCCCCAGCAGGAACTCGAAGAATTCCGGGCCGTTTAGCGCCAGCAACGCCACGCGATCACCGGCTGCGATACCGCGTGCCGACAGTGCGGCGGCAACGCGGCCCACGCGTTCACGTGTTTCAGCCCAATCCTGCAGCCGATGTCCATGCATCAACGCCGGGGCACGCGGAGCCATGTCGGCCAGACGTTCTATGAGATAGGCGGCGTTCATCGGGTCAGCAGTGTAGTCGATATTGCACCGCGCCTATATGCTGCGCTGGCACCAAGTCGGGCGATAAGTAGAACAGACAGGAGAGAAAAAGTGGCTGAACTGGTGAATCGGGGGTCGGACTTGAGGGCTTGGCGACAGGACATGCGGCTGCCGGTGATCGCGGCGCCGATGTTTCTGGTATCGGGGCCTGAATTGGTCATTGCCTGCTGCACGGCCGGCGTCATCGGCTCGTTCCCCACGGTCAACGCTCGCACGCCGGAAGACCTGGATGCCTGGCTGACGCGTATCGACGACGAACTGGCAGCTGCCCCTGGGGCGGCGCCGCCGGCCGCCAACCTGGTCGTCCACCGCACCAACCCACGGCGCGACGACGATCTGGCGATAGTGGTGGAGCACCGGGTGCCGCTGGTCATCGCCAGCGTCGGCAGCCCGGCCGCGGTGGTCGAGCCCATCCACGCCTACGGCGGTCTGGTACTGGCCGACGTAGCCAGCCTCAAGCACGCCCGCCAGGCACTCGAGGTTGGCGTCGACGGTTTGATTCTGCTTTGTGCCGGGGCCGGCGGCAATACCGGCTGGCTCAACCCATTCGCCTTCGTGGCCGAGGTGCGCGAATTCTACGACGGTCCCCTGGTGGTGGCGGGCTGCATCGGCGACGGTCGTGCCATCCGAGCCATCGAGACCATCGGCGCCGACTTCGCCTACATCGGTACTCGGTTTATTGCCGCCAGCGAGAGCCAGGCCTCGGACGAAAACCGCCAGATGATGGTCGAGAGCTGCGCCGACGACATCGAGCTGACCGACGCCGTCACCGGCATCGACGCCAATTTTCTTCGCGCCAGTCTGGCGGCCTCGGGCTACACCAAGAGCCATGACGGTGAGGGCTTCGACGTCATCAAAGAAACCACGGCCATGAAGGCCTGGAAGGACGTCTGGAGCGCCGGCCAGGGCGTCGGATTCACCAAATCCGTGGCGCCGGTGGCCGACATAGTGGCCGAGCTGGAGAGCGGCTACCGCGCGAGGTAGGGCTAGCTCCCCACAGTCATTCCCGCGAAAGCGGGAACCCAGGTTTGGTTGGGTTTCAATATGTGACGGCCGCGGAACAACAGAATAAGACGGCACAAAACCTGGGTTCCCGCTTTCGCGGGAATGACAAAATTACACCTCCCTTAATGCTCCCGGCGGCGTGACGAGAGGCCTTCGAAGAAGGCATCGACGCGGGTGCGCATTTGGGCTTCCGATACCACGCGCGGATCCATCAGATCTGATTCCATGTAGAGGGTCGAGAGGCCGAGCTGTTCGGCAGCGTAGTGGCGCCGGTCGGCGAGCCCCGTCGAGACCGTGCGGCAGCTCTTGATGGGATGGTAGACGATGCCGTCGAGGGCAAACTCGCCAGCCCGGGTTTCGATATCCAGCACCTGGTGGAACATGCTGTCCATGGCCTGGCGGCCCATCAGCAGCACGCCCTCGGCGTAGCTCTCAATGGGGTCGGCGAGATCGTACTGGAAGCCGATGGGGGCGCCGCCGGTGGCGTACCAGGTGTAGGTCGAGGCGACGAAGACGCCGCCCCAATTCTGGAAGAGGTCGTTGAAGCGGCGGAAGATGGGATAGCAAGGCGCGCCGATCAGAGCCAGGCGGTATTGCTCGTCCAGCGGCCGCGGGGCGGCATTTTCTTTGTCACCCCCGGGGCCCATTACGCCGATGCCGTTGGCGACCTTGTAACGCAGCTCCTCAAGCAGATCCTCGAAGTAGGCGGCGCCCTCGGCGCTGCCGCGGAAGCTGTTGGCCACACCTAAGTATACCGTGCCGTCGGTCAGGGCGTTGAAGACGGCCGGGCGACTCCGGTTGAGCTCCAGCACTTGCTTGTAGGCTCGGCTCAGCACGTTGGCGTGGCCGAGATGCTCCCGAAAGCGGTCGACGTCGAATTTGCGGCCGCTGACCTGTTCGCAGAGCGCGATCAGCTCTCGCACCTGGCCGGCGACGTAGCGCTGCTCGTAAGCGAAATCCTCGTCACCAGGCTGGCTCTGCGTACCGGCGGCCCGGGTGCCGGGAATGTCGAAGGTGAAGATGGGAATATCGTAAAAACGCTCCCAGATCTCGGCCCACTTGATGTAGGTGTTGCAGCCATTCGTGGCGATACCAATGGTGGGCTTGGGGATGGTGCCCATGGGGTGGTCGCCGCCGCGCAGTTGCAGCGCCACGTCGGCCTTGACGTAGCCGCAGACGTCGGGCGAGTAGCCGTAGTCCTCGGCCTCGTTGAGGTAGTCGCCGGAAACCCGCCGGATGGCCGTCTGCAAGGCGTTGACCTCGGGGAAGACGATCGGCAGGTCGAAGGTCTTGAGGATCTCGGTCATGCTGCCGATGACGAAGACGTAGGCAGCCTGGCCTTGCTCTTCGGCTGACCGGCTGAGGTCGGCGAACCAGTCGCGAAAGAGGCGCGCCCCATCACGGAAGCCGCGACCGACGATGGTGGCGTTCGCCGCAGTTTCCTGTTGGCTCACCGGGCCTCCTCCTTCAACAATCCTTCCTGCATGGTGCGGCGTAGCGCCCGCACCAGCTCGCGGCCTTGCAGCTCCTGCTTGCGCCGGTGCCATTCGAGGAAAATTCCGTCGTGGCCGGCCATGACTACGGCGGCCTGTTCGCGGGCGCCGCAATCGTCGCGAAACGTTCCCTGGGCCCGGCCGCGCGCGATGATGGCCTCGACATTGTCGTAGAGCCGGCGGTAAATGGCCGCGATGCGATCACCGAGCTCGCCCCGGTCAGCGAATTCGAGCGACATCAGGATCAACAACAACACCTCGCGCCAGTGCTCGACGCCGAGCCGGGCCTGGCTGTGGATGAAAGCCACGAGCTGGTCGCGGGCGTCACCGCCGGCCGCGGCCAGGTTCTCTTCGAGGCCGTCGACGACGGCCGCTTCGACTCCATCGAGTAGGTGGCTGAGAAGTCCCGACTTGCTGCCGAAATAGAAAAACACGGCGCCCTTGGTCAGGCCCGCCGCGCGCCCGATTTGTTCGACCGGGGTCTGGCGGTAGCCCTGGGCGACGAAAAGCTCAAGCGCCGCCTCACCCAAACGGGCCAGACTGGCCTGGCGCTGCTCGCGCTTGGTGGCCGGACGCGGCGGACGGGGCGGCCGCGCAGGCTCCGCTACGGTTTCCAGCATTGCGGAGGCCATGAATTCCTCCTGTCTCCTACCAGTAAGATACTTACCAGTTAGTTAGTATTTGGTCAAGACGATGGCCGAGGCCGAAACCCGACCTCGTTTCAATATCTATCCGGCGAAAACTAGACCGGGTCCCAGGAGAAGACCTCGGCCGAGCGTTCGAGGGCGAAGAAATGAGGCTCGAAGGCCGGCATGGCGTGGTCGGCGATGGTTTCGGGCGTCCAGCCGTCGCTGCGTTGCACGGAGCGGAGCGGCCGCGACTGGCTCATCAAAAAGAGTTCGTTGTGGCGCACAGCGAAGATTTGGCCCGAAACTCCACGGCCAGCTTCGCTGGCGAGATAAACGGCCAGCGGCGCGATCTTGGCCGGCGTCATCTGCTGCAGCTTCTCGACCCTGGCCTTTGAAGCCTCGTCGGTGATGGGAATGGTGCCGATCAACCGGCTCCAAGCAAAGGGCGAGATGCAGTTCGAGGTGACGTTGAAGCGCTGCATGTCCATGGCGATCGACTTGGAAAGCCCGACGATGCCCAGCTTGGCCGCGGCGTAGTTGGCTTGGCCGACGTTGCCTACCAACCCCGACGTGGAGGTCATGTGGATGAAGGCGCCCGATTGCTGGGCTCTGAAGTGCTGGGCCGCGGCACTGGCGACGTTGAAGCTGCCCTTGAGGTGAACGCACACCACGGTGTCCCAGTCGGCTTCGGTCATCTTGTGGAAGATGACGTCGCGCAGGATGCCGGCGTTGTTGACCACGACATCGATGCGGCCGAATTCCTCGACCGCCTGCTCGACCATGGCCCGGGCAGCCTCGAAATCGGCGACGCTGTCGGGGTTGGCCACGGCTTCACCGCCGGCTTCACGTATCTCGGCCACCACTTCCAAGGCCGGACTGCGGTCCTCGCCATCGCCCTTTTCGCTGCCGCCGAGGTCATTGACCACCACCTTGGCGCCGTGAGCCGCCATCATCAGCGCAATGTCACGGCCGATGCCACGACCGGCACCGGTAACCAGTACGACCTTGTCTTTCACCATCGTCTTGTTCCTCAAGCAAACAGGGCCCGCCGGTCAAAACCGGCGAGCCCCTCACAAGAGTATGGGATCACCCCACCATGCTGTAACCGCCGCTGACGCTGACCACCTGACCGGTGATGTTGCCGGCCACGGTATCGGAGCCAAAGAACAGCACCGCGTTGGCGATGTCTTCGGGCTTGCCGATCTTCTTCAGCGGCAGCGCCTGGGCGATTTTCTCGAACTGCTCGGGCGTGAACATACTGTCGATGTCGGTCCACATGCTGGCGCCGCCCACGTCGTCGGCCTCGTTGGGCACGGTGATGCCGGGGCAGATGGCGTTGCAGCGAATGTTGTAGCGCCCGTTCTCCTTGGCCACGGTCTTCATGAAGCTGTTGATGGCCGCCTTGACGCCGCCGTATACGGCCTCCTGGGGCTCGCCCTGACGGCTGGCGTCCGACGAGATGGAGACGATGGCGCCCTTCTGGTTCTCGATCATCACGTCGAGCACAGCACGGGTGCAGTTGAGCACGGCGTAGTAGTTGATCTTGATGACCTTGTCCCAGAACTCGGGCGTGGTGCGGGTGAAGAACATGCGCTCGTCCCAGCCGACGTTGTTGACCAGCACGTCGACAGAACCGAACTTGTCCTTGGCCGCCTGCACCATGGCCTCGACCTGGGCCAGGTCGGTGACGTCGGTCTTGATCAACTGCACGCCGCCGGCGCCGGCCGCCTTGGCCTCTTCGACCACGCGACCGCCTTGCTCGGCGTCGAGGTCGGCAATAGTGATGTTGGCACCTTCGCCGGCAAAGGCGAGAACGATGGAGCGGCCGATATTGGAGCCACCGCCGGTGACGATGACCGATTTACCCTGGTATCCGAGATCCATTGCTTTTGCTTTCTCTCAAGTTGGCAGATATTCGAACGAACATGCCCCCCACCTTCGAATGCTGGGAGAGGTAATAAAGGCTGAAGGCGGACAGGCCAAGGGGATTCGGTTAGAGCGATTCACGTTTGATGTGAATCGCTCAAGGCTGCAACCGCAGCCCGCCGGTCGTTCGGCGCGCCCACGCAGGCGCGGACCTTCAGGTCCGCTGTCGTGAGCGAAAAAAGTTAGAGCGGATCTCATCGACTGAGATCCGCTCTAATGGACCTGGCGTTCACTGTCGCCCCAATAGGCCGCGCGGATGGCCTTTTTGTCGGGTTTTCCGAGTGGCGTCACCGGTAGGTCGTCAACGAACTCGACGGTTTTGGGCGCATAGACCGGTCCCTTGGCGTCACGCACCAGCGAAATCAGGTCCGCGGCGTTGGGGCTGGTGCCGGGCCGCGGCACGACGATGGCCTTGACGGCCTCGCCCCACTTTTCATCGGGCACGCCGATGACCGCCGCCATGGCCACCTCTGCGTGGCTGGTCAGCACATCCTCTATCTCGCGCGGGAAGACGTTGAAGCCGCCCGAGATGATCATGTCCTTGGCCCGGTCGACGATGTAATAGAAGTTGTCCTCGTCGCGCTTGGCCATGTCGCCGGTGTGCAGCCAGCCGTTGCGCAGCGTCGCCGCGGTTTCCTCGGGACGCTG
>PVBE010470862.1_pt1 | contig 11529 bp, 7 predicted proteins | sample 1631181 | NCBI WGS metagenome assembly PVBE01 (sample SAMN08397723, study PRJNA350692) | Marine metagenome, whole genome shotgun sequencing project. | isolation source: water | place: Pacific Ocean | collected 2012-04 | reverse complement strand
CTGAAGCTGCGCGAAGTGGCCTACTTCCTACAGCGGCTCGACGGTCCGGAATCGCGCGAGGCGAACGGCAAGTCGATCCTCGACAACTCGTTGATCACGATCTCGACCGAGTCCGGAGACGGACGTCACAACGACGTGAAGCGGGAACTCTCGGGCATCTTCCACGCCATCACGGGAGCGAACGGGCGCTTCAAGACGGGGCAGATCATGGACGTCGGTGCCGAGGGGCTCGACGTTTACAACACGATGCTGACTGCGATGGGGGCGTCGACTCGGCTGGGGCCGTCCAAACGCAAGATGACGTCGGTGGATGCGATTCGTGCGTAGCGTGTTGGTCGTCAGTGGGACAATCGGCTCATTGACCGGGAATCCTGGAAACGTCTTTGAGTTCGACGAGCGGCCCGGGCTTGAGTCCTTCGGCGATCAACTCGACGCCACTGAGGATCGGAAGGCCCTGGCGCGGAGTGAACGCGAGGGTGACGGCACCATCGGCGTTGATTCCGGAAAACTCCTTGACGAACGAACGCATCGGTCCCCCCGCTTCTTTGGCGACGTTCAGCGCGGTCAGCACGCGTTTGCCCTGCAGAGCGACGTCGAAGACCCGCGGATCCGTCGTATTGCGTTCCGGTTCAGCGAAGTACAGCCGGACCGTGTATTTGGAGGCTTTCAGGCCGCCTATCGTCAGCGAGCGAACGCCTTCCACGCCGGAGGCGGCGACCCACGGCCAGCCTCGCCCGCCCTCGATCCAAAGCGAGTGCCGGTAGAACGGATGGGCGTCGTTTGGCGTCATCTTGACGGAGACGTCAGGCGAGGGGCCGCCCACGCTGGGAACGTCGATCCACAGCGTGCCGGCTTTGGTGGTGCGGTCTCCGGGCGCGCCGAGGTTGATTCCCACGCGTTCGATCTGGTCGGTCTCTGAAGGGCCCCAGACCGTCCATTGTTCGTGTTCGGGCGGCAGGGCGACCATCGCCAGCCCGACCGGCAGCGGATAACTGCACGTGCAGCCCTGATAATAGTAGGGCACGTTGAGCAGGCCGTTCGCGGGAATGATGCTGTTGGTGCAGCCGGAACGCGGGCCGCTGATGTGGATCGTGCCGCTCTCGGTCCGTTTGTCGTAAAACGCCGCGGTCCCCGATCGCACGGTGAACAACAGCCCGTAATCGTTGCCTCCGTCGCAGCCGTACGCCTTGACGATCGCCCGGGGCTCGCTGCGGCCGGTGAGCGGGTTGACCCGCCGCCCGACGACCGGCTGTTCCGGCTTCCAGTCGTCCTTCTGTTGCGGCGGGCGGTATTGCGAAAGCTGCTTCTGCGTGATGTCGAGCGTCGGCAGACGATCGCGTTGGGCGGCCACTTCTGGTTTGGAGAGGAGGCGTCCGGTGTAGACGTCGGAATAGACGGCCGGTTTCAGCGAATATGGAGGGCGGTCTCCCTCCGGGTAGCCCATCCAGGACTTGTCGTGCGAGATCATGACGCCGTCGACGAACTTCGGCTGCGGAGCGCGTTTGAAGTTGCCGACCGCGTCGTCGTACCACAGCACTCCCAGCGGAGCGGCCACCAGTTCGTCGGGACTGCTCCAACCGCCCGTGTAATTCGTCGAGCCGGCGAGCGGGCCGACGCGTTTGAGCAGCGCCCCGGCATCGATCTGCGTCAGTTCGCCGCGGGACAATGTCGCTTCGGCGAAGGACTTGCCAAGTGTGCCGGATTGCTCTTCGGGCAGTGGAAACCAGGCCGTCCCACCGAAGGGACGTAGGGAACGGAACGCCGCCGCTAGATACTCCCGATCGACTTTCGCGCCCGTTGTTCCGACGTCCTCGCAGACAATCAGGCTCGCCAAATACGGGGGCAACCCGCAGGCGTACGGCGTTCCGACGAGCAGGCTGACCTGTCGACCGTATTGTCCGGATGCGTCGAGTGTGCGCCGCAATTGTTCGATGCTTGCGGCGTCCGGGTCGATGCCGACGACGTGCATGTCGCTGACTTGCGTGAGGGCCGTCAGGAGTTCGCCGTCGCCGACGCCCCAGACGAGGCAATAACCGTTGTGCATGTCCGCCTGCTTGAGAATCTGCTTCGCACGATTAAGGGCCGTCTGAGAAACGGAGGTGCGTGTTTGGGGCGACTCGGTATACGTCTTCGCCGAGACGGCTTCGGGGCCGAAACAAGCAAGCGTCCCGTCGAGCGTGGTCACGAACGCGCGCTCGTCCGCCACGACGATGCTGTGGACGTTGTCGAGGCCTTGAAATCCGTCTGCAAACGAGAGGGTTCGCTCGCCGACCTGGATTGTGGAGCGGACCGAGTCCGACCCCGGTCCTTGTGAGCGCCCGTCTTCGTGGCGATCGGCGTTCACTGCTGCGTCGACAACGATCTCCGGTGCTGCGGAAGCCTCTTCTCCGCGTCGGCGGGCGCGCGCTTGGGCGGTGAACCAGCCGCCGGGCGAACGCCCGGCCTTGGGCAACTCGAAGGACTTCAGCTTGCCGGTTCGACGGTCGAACCGAGCGGGCAGGGCCGATCCACAGGGAACAATCAGTTCGTTCCCCGCAACGACGAGATAGCCTTGCGGGGTGATTCCGCCGAAGGCTTCGGTGGCGTGCGGGTGCTGTCCGTAGATGTAGCCGGTGCGATCGTTGAGCCAGCGAAGTTCTCCGGTGTTGGCGTCGAGCGCGTACACGAAGACGCCTTCGAACGACCAGACCCCGGCCGCGAAGTAGACGACGTCGTCCGCGATGACGGGGCCGCCCCGCACGGGCCAAACGGAGATCAACCGCCCGTTGCCCAGAATTTTGCGATTCGACGGCACCCCGCGGAATTTCCAGACAACCATTCCCTGCTCGGCATCCAGGCAGTAGACGTAGCCGTCGTCGGAGCCGAAGACGACCTTGTCCCCCCAGGCAACAGGGGCGAAGCGGACGGGACCGTCGGTGAAGAATCGCCACTTCCGCACGCCGTTGCGGGCGTCGTAGGCGGTAACGCTGTCGTTCGCGGAGGAGGCGAGGAACAGCGTTTGACCTTGGACGATCGGCTCGTAGCCGGCGTCGAACTGCAAACGGTCGTTGCGATAGGCGGGCTTGAGCGCCGGAAGCGTCCGTTTCCACTGCAAGTGCAATTCGGCAGGAAGTGCTTCGGCCGATTGCGCGGTGCGACCGGGATTGTGCCGCCACATGGGCCAGTCAGCGGCCGTCGACAGACTCGGCGCTCCCAAGAAGAAGACATGCAGCAGCACACACAGACTTCGGAGGCGGGATGGGGTCATGCGGTCGAGTCTCTCGTCGAACGAAGTCGGTTGGTTCCAGTCACGTTTCGAAGCGTGTATTGTACTAACGGTGTCGCCCGGCAACTACGGAGTCGATTCCATGGCTTGGGACGATCGGACCGTGGGTCACTTTCCGAGATCGTCGAATCGCGGGTAGTCCTGCGCGAGTGGGTGTGCGTCGCTGCGTCCTTCGCGGTAGGCGGCGACCCATTCGGAGAGCCGGCGGCCAAGTCGCCGACAGGACGCGATTTCGTGGTCGGCCCGCGGCTCGCCCGCGACGATGCTGCCGTAGTGGGGAGAGAACTTGACTCCCGTGTAGTCGGTGACACCGAACGTCAGGAATCCGTAATTGATCAGCACGAGCAACAAAGCCATGCACGTCAGCTCGGACCCGCCCCCCCAGGCACCCGAGGAGCTAAACGCGCAGCCGATCTTTCCGTCCTGCGTGCCCCAAGTCTCAAGCGGCAACTCATCCCACCATTTCTTCATGGGCCAGGAAATCGTGCCGAAGTTGGTGGGGCAGCCCATGGCGATTCCGTCGCACCACTTCAAGTCCTCGACGGTGGCCTCGTCAACCGACAACGTCCGAATCTCCGTCTCCTCGATCTCCGCGGCCCCCTCGCTGACAAAGCGTGCCATGCTCTCGGTGTTGCCGCTGTTGCTCTGATAAAGAACCAGAATCTTTCCCATGTCGAAGAGTGCTCCTGTCGTTGGCGCGATTTGGCGATGTCGTGTGGGCCTCAGCATAGAAAGTGCCGCGAGGAACGGGAAGTCCGCCCTGACTTTCCATTGAGGCGGTCCGCCAGTTCGACCGCTCGCAACCGGGACTCGTTCAACGGCCGCTACACTTTCGCCCGGTGCGTTCTAGGACCAACTGTCCTCAATCGCGACGGCGTCCAGCGGCAACGGAGCGTGGGCGTTACGGACGGGAGTTTCTCGCGCGTCACTGGTCTGTCCCGTTCCGGAGGGTGCGTCGGCGGCGTCCTGTTGCAAGTTGGGGGCACACTGCCCCAGAGGCTTGAGAACTTCGATGGAGTCGTCTTTGGCAAGGTTAACGAGTTCCGGCGTCCCATCGGCTCGATTGGGTCTCCAGATCTCGACGATGGGGCGATGGTAGGCAATGCTGTTGGAGCGAACGACCTTGGCCTGTCGCCCGTCGCTCAGTTGGATGTACGACCCCACGGGAAACAGGGAGACGCACTGCAACAATCCGCGGGTCGCCGATGCATCGAAGAGACCGTCATGCACGCCGTGAATGATCCGTTCGAGAGCTTTGTAAGGCAACAGCCCCGGGCGGTGCGGTCGCGATGTGACCATGCCGACGAACGCGTCGGCGACCGCCGCAATGCGGGCAAGAGCGTGAATTTGATGACCTTTGCGCCCGCGTGGATATCCCGAGCCGTTGCAGCGTTCGTGCATCTGATAGACGACGCACTTCGACCGCTGCGGGATCTCACTGGAACTGGCGATCATCTCGAGCGTGTGGATCGGATGCTTGACGATCTCGCGGAATTCCTTCTCGGTGAGGATGTCGCTCGACGTGTAGGCCGACGTGCCGACTTGGAGCATTCCCGCATCGTGAAGCAAGCAACCCACTGAAAGGTCTCGGAGCGTTTCCCTGTCAAAGCCCAGACGCGCGCCAATCGCCATGGCCAGCATGCTCACATGCATGCCGTGGCGGGCTGGGTACCTCGTCGGGACGGCTGTGATTCCCAAGCAGGCAAACAAGTCCGGATCGGCAGCCAGATTCGCCAACGCCTCGTCCGCGATGCCCGCAAGAACCTCAGTGTCGACCGCGTCCCCCGAGGACAAGCGAGCAAACAGGTTGTCGACTTCGCGCACCGAGCGACGATGGTCGCACAGAAACCGCTCGACCTCCGCATCGTCGTAAACGGCGACGCGCGGAGGTTCAAATGATTCGACAAACGGTGTCCGTTGCGGCTCGAGTTCGAGATTCGACAACGTGGCGATCTCGATATCGAGACGCAACGTCGTCGCGGTTTTCCAGGGGCAGACGACGTCCGCACGCTCGTCGAAGGTCTCCCGCGCGGTTCCGCGCGGCTGAAAGGCGTAGACTGTCTCCAGGTCTTCTTCGCGAATTCGGACCTGCTTCAGTCCGCGACTGGCCAGCTTTCGCAGGAAGCTGGTGGTGATGGTCGAGCCTTCGGCCAGCAGCAGGATGCCTCGATCATCAAACACGGCGCTGACCAACCGCGTCCCGATGCGCAGATCGGCAACGGGAACGGATTCCACTTCGGCGGAGGGCTGGTCGTTGGTGTCCATGATCCTACAAGCTTTTTCTGGGCCGCAGAGCGTGGAACCCGGCTGTGCAGTGACTGAAGTTCCACCTATTTCAATCCTAGGTCGGATCGACGAAACACCGGTCGTCGACGAGGGGGAAAACCTCAGGAACCGGGCCGGACGGATCGATCTTCCGGATTGTGAGGATTGACACGCTGCGCTCTGTCGAGCCGGGCAAAGATCAGATCTGGCTCAGAATGGAAACGTCTCATCCAGGGACGTTTCGGCCAGTTCGACCAGGAAGCCGCCAATCCGCTCGACGAGAACGTCCATCAATGCACGTCCCTTGTCCGCGGTGGCGGGGTGCGGGTTGCCGACTCCGGTGTTCGTCGTCAACAGATGCCAAGGCCGGCTGATCGACACCCAACCGGAGTTAACGGCCTCGAATCGTGTCTGGCGCGACGCTCCTTCGTCCGCAATGATCTTCCCCGTTTGCGGATCCGTGTTGACCAACTCGGGAAAGAAGGCCATCGCCAGCGCGGTCTCCATTTCCCCCGCGTGATCGCCGGCGTCCTCAAAGATCTCCGACTGCACGTCCCTTGACGTCCCGCGAAACCAATCGCACAGGAACAGCTTGACGGGCGTCTCGTTCTGTAATTCACGTAAGAGCGGTTTGAAATCGTTCCATCCGTGACTGTTGAGAATCAGCAGCTTGTGAACGCCGTGCTGGGCCAGCGAGTCGACAATGTCGGCGATCATCCGTCCCAGGGTCGAGGGATTGACGTTCATCGACAGCGGAAATTCGACCTGATTGGTCTCGGTCCCGTACGGAATCGTCGGCAGCATGATCACGCGGGCTCCGCGATTGAAGGCCGCCTCACACGCCAGACCGCCGATGGCGTCCGCTTCGTAGGAATCGGTCCCGTAAGGGAGATGGAGGTTGTGAGGCTCCGTCGCCCCCATGGGCAACACCGCCACCTCGACGGGGTTCTCCTTGATGTAGGCGTAGTTGGTTTCCGCGAGGATGTAGTGACGCATGCGTGTAGTTCCGTGAGAAAGAGCCGGTGATCGCTCCAGCGTAGAGTCCAATTCGATCGCCGACAAGGCGTCCGCCCGCTCCTCGCTCCTCGCTCCTCGCTTCCGACTTCCGACTTCCGACTTCCGACCTCCGACCTCCGACCTCGCATTGCCCTCCCGCGTCAAAACCGTCAGAATGCCCCGCGTGCCCTGTTGCGCCCCCTCGTCCCCCGCAAGGACGCCGAATGCGAACTTTCTGTGCGATCCTGTTCATCTCTTGCTCGCTGCCCGCGACGGCCCAGATGCCGCTGCGCTCGGGACTTGAGCCGGGCAAGACGGTCCCTTCCTTTCACGTGCATGCGATCACGGGGCCGCTCCGCGACAAGACCGTGTGTTATGTCTGCCGGAACGGTAAGCGGCCAGTCGTGATGGTGTTGATGCGCGACCTGGAGACGCACACGGCGACTCTGTTTCGGGGCATCGACAAGATCGTCGACGCGCACCGGGCCGACGGACTTCGCTGCTTCGGCGTCTTAATCGACAACCAGACGGCTCGAGCGATTCCGCGATTGCAGAATCTTTCGTTCGATTCGAAGCTCTCCGTCCCCCTGACCGTGGCGACGGAATTGGTTTGCCGGCCCGAATCGCAGAACATCCACCGCGACGCGACGACGACGCTGGTGCTTTATCGCCAGCAGCGCGTCGTGAAGACGATCGCGTTCCGCGACGACGAACTCGACGCCAAACGCATCGCCACGACCTTGCAGGCCGTCCGCGAGCTTGTCGATCCGGACGACGACCCCTGATTCGTCCGGCACCCTTGCGACGCACGGCGCTGTTTCGGTAACTTCGCTCGACCCGCCACGACTCCCACCGCCTCACCCGGATTCTCCGATGCCCAAATCGCCCTCGCGCGGCTCCCTGTTTGCCATTTTCCTGACGGTTTTCATCGACCTGCTCGGCTTCGGCATGGTCCTTCCGCTGTTGGCGGTTTACGCCGAAGCCTTTGCGATCGAATCGACCGGCTGGGTGACCGGCTTGCTCTTCGGCAGCTTTTCGATCATGCAGTTCGTGTTCGCGCCGGTCTGGGGGCGGATTTCGGATTCGATTGGCCGCCGCCCCGTGATTCTGATCGGATTGGCCGGTTCGACGATCTTCTACGCCACCTTCGGCGTCGCTGCCGCGATGCACAGTCTGGTCGGTCTGTTCGTCGCCCGCATCGGCGCGGGCATCTCCGGAGCGACCATTTCCACCGCACAGGCCTACATCGCCGACTCGACCACGACGGAAAACCGGACCAAGGGGATGGCGCTGATCGGGGCGGCATTCGGTCTGGGTTTCACGTTCGGCCCTCTGCTGGCGGCCGCCGCTCTGTTTTCCACGGACAACAACGTGGCTCAGAGCCCCTGGCCCGGATACGTCGCCTCTGCCATTTCGGGTTGCGCGTTCGTATTCGCGTTCTTCAAGCTTCCGGAATCGAAGTCGACCGACTCGCAGTCGACGCACAAGCGTCTGTTTGACCTCGTCTCATTTCGAAAAGCGCTCGCAGTTCCCACGATCGGCGGGTTGCTGCTGGTCTCCTTCACGGGGCAACTTGCGTTCGCCAACTTCGAAGCCGTCCTGTCACCATTACTGTATGACCCGACTGCGAAAGGCGGCTTCGGCTATGAACTCACTGACGTGATGATGTTTTACGCTTTGCTCGGATTCACGCACGCGCTTGCGCAGGGCATGGTCCGCGGCATGGCCTCGCGAGTTTCGGAGACGAAGCTCGCTGCGGGGGGCGCTGCCGTCGGAGCAATCGGCTTTATCTTACTCGCCTGGGCGGTCCATTCGCATAGTTTTCCGCTGTTGCTCACGGGCATGATTGTCGAAGGCATGGGCTTTGCCTTCATCCCTCCGGCGATTCAGTCGATGATTTCCCGCCGCAGCGATCCCGCCGAACAAGGAAGCATTCTGGGCGTCGGTCAGAGTATCGGTTCGATGGCCCGCATTCTGGGGCACGTCGTCTGCTTTCCGTTGCTGAAGGTCGGCGCGAAGGTACCATTCGTCGTCGGCGCGGGAATGATGCTCCTGGCGCTGGTGCTCGTTACGACCGCAGGCCGCCGTGGGAGAGATTTCCAAGCGGACGCCGACGGCTAACAAGTTCCAGTCGGCGTGCGACCACAGGTCGCCCCGTTCATCCGCCTGGTGCGTCGTCACGGCTAGAACTGAGGGTGCCACTGGCTCCGCCAGTGCTTCGCACTGCAAACGTTGAACTTTCGTTTTCCCTGCGAGAATTTCAGGCAGCAGGTGAGTTGGCCGATCGTTGTAACTTGGGCTCGCCCAACCTCTTGCGGGCTCAATCTGGGTGTCGCCGTCCTGAGGCTCGAAGAGCCGGAATTCAATAGCTATGGGCGGCAGCCCATGGAATCAGTCGCAAGGACCGCGGCTGAGCCCCGGAGGGGCGGCATCAGCGACGCATCGTCAATCGTGGGGAATGGTCTTCAGCAATGAGTTTATTCCGCGGGCTGACGCCCACGGCTATTTCATGTCGCCGCTTCGCGGCTCAGAATCTTGCTCGGAGATTCATCTCGCACAGGCACCATCCTTTTTGATTGCGGTCGAGCGAAGCGAGGCCCCGACAAGTTTTCCAGCACCACAACATGCGCACTGGCAAAGCCAGTGGCACCCAATCGCATGATCACACTTTGGCAAAGCACTCGTATTGAAAAGTGAGCCGCCGCGTCTTCCGGGTTCGCCTTCCGTGAATCGGGATGTTCCTCGTGTTACAATCGCGACGCCGCGAGCCTGGATCGGTTTCAGGCTCAACCCCAACGGGAAACAGCGGCTCGACGGTCCCGGTCGCTTGATGCGAGGCAACGATGAAACGCTCGAAGCTCCCCTGCTGGAAACTGCTCGTCCTCCTCGCCTCGCTCGCCCCCGCATGTTCCTGGGAAACCGCACGCGCCCAGGGCGATTCCCAGGACAACATCGAGCCGGCTGAAAACGTCAGGCGCACCGTCGTCAAGCTGGGCTTCACGACGTCGACCGAGGGATCCGGCAGTCTCCTGGCGGCCGACGTCGATGGAGACGGCCGGCGTGAGTTGGTCGTCACGGCACCGGGACGAATCGGCGTCTATCGGCTCGACGGGCCGACCGTGTGGGAAGAAGAAGCGAGAATATTCTTCTCGGGGACGCGAGGCGGATCGCTGTTGCCCGGGTTGCACGCTCCGGGAGTCCAACTTGCGGACATTGACGGCGACGAGTCCGTCGAATTGCTCTATCTGGACGCGAACAACACAGTACACGTTCTCGATGCACGAACCGGAAAGGAACTGCGGACGGCAAGCATCAAGCATCCCCAGGGAACGGACCGCTGGGAGGCGATTACAGTGGCCAACCTGCGTGGACAGGGCGACCGCGACCTGATTCTGCAGACGACCGGTTCCAAAGGCTACCGAGTCGCTCATCACATCGCGGCCTACTCCATTGCGAATCTGGATGGGGCGCCGCTTTGGAAGAACGACGGCTTCGGCGCGATTGCACACGGCCCGCTGCGCGTCGCGGACTTAAACGGAGACGGCCGCGACGAAGTCTGCGGCTGGACCATTCACGCACCAGACGGAACCTTGACGTCCTGGCGTTATCCACCGATCGACAAGAAGTTCGCGGGGGGAGCGTCGTTCCACATCGACTCGTTCTTCGTCGCGGACGTGCGACCCGATATTCCGGGAATGGAAGCGGTCTTGCTGGAAGAAGGACGCAACTACATCAGCGTCGTGAATTTCGAGCAAGGCATGGTCTGGTGGAAGACCAACAAGCGGCAGGAACCGCAAAACGCGGCCGTCGGCGAATTCGATGCGTCGCGTCCCGGCTTGGAGATCTGGTGCCGCAGTCGATACAACACGCATCAAAAGCCATGGGTCTTCGACGCCAAAGGCGAGATCATCGCCGCTTATGAACTCGACGACGTGGCACCGAAGGGCTGGACGTCCGAAGGCGTCGAGGAAATCAACCCCATCCATTGGACGGGGGAAAAGGTCCAGCTTGCCGCCGCCAAGGAGCGTCACACGCGCGGGGACGTCTGCCTGTTTGAGCCGCTGAGCGGACGCTTTGTGTTGAGACTGCGCGAACAAGCCGATCGGCTGTACGTAGCCGACGTCTTAGGGGATTGGCGCGAAGAGATTCTGGTCGCCAGCGGAGACGAGATTCACGTCTACCGCAACCCGGCGAAGAACCCGCGTCCGAGACAACCCAGGCTCTGGGAAAAGCAACATTATCGTCGCAGCAAGATGACCTGGGATTATTATTCCCCTTAATCGCGTTGTGTGGCTTACCGTTTCGCGTGAGACGCGTTCGCAGGGCGGCCGAGGGAGATGCGGTAGCTGTTGAGAACGTCTTGGCGTCCGATCTGATCGAGACGTTTGTTCCATTGTGCGGCGACTTCGCCCAGCACGTCCTGTGCGGAGGCGTCCGTGGTGAGGAAACGCGTCAGACCGGCGGTGAGGTCGTCTCGAAATTTGTCTCGCCCGAGGATGGGAAGTTCGCTTACAAGGTTTTCGTTGCGGAGGGACTGCGCGAGGGCTCCGACGTAGCGTCCGCGTTCGGCAGCCGAAAGGTCGTCGGCGGTCCAGGTGGCGGCGACGCCGAGCTGTGATTCCCGGCAAAGGCTCTTGGCGGGACCGGGAAAGTTGCCCGCGACGCCCTGGACGGCCAGTTCAGCCAGCAGGTCCCAAGCAGCCCTTTGGTGCTCGGAGGGCGTTTGGGGCGAGACGCCGCACGCCAGACCGGCGAACGCGGTCAGTGTGGCGCGGTTGGCGTCGACGTCGCGCGTCGGCTGCCATTCGGCGATCGTCCGATTGTAGACCTGCCGGGTTCCGGGAAGCGGGCAGAAGCCGAGTTCGATGTTGTCGGCACGCACGCTCACGGGCTGACTTTCAGAGTTCGATGCGGGAGCCGGGGCGAAGGGGAACGGCGGATTGCCGGGGCCGGTTTCGAAGGTGAGTCCGATGGCGGCTTTGCCTTCGAGCAGTGCACGACGG